>Ga0307516_10009191_pt1 | contig 11064 bp, 17 predicted proteins | sample 19_EM_MG_FD_203310 | JGI IMG/M metagenome (GOLD analysis project Ga0307516, IMG submission 203310) | Populus trichocarpa ectomycorrhiza microbial communities from riparian zone in the Pacific Northwest, United States - 19_EM | ecosystem: Host-associated > Plants > Roots > Unclassified | place...
TGGCGCTTTCCTCCACCATCCTCTCTCTCTCTAAGCTTATCTATGTGTGAGCCCACAATGCTTGATTCTCGGCATAGTCTTTGGATTATGCTTTGAGAAGATAGTTAAGTGGTTGCCCTAACAAAGGAGGGAGTCAGTAGGGAGGCAGAGGGATGTTAAGGGCAAATGAAAGCAGAGGGAGGTTAAGTGGATGGCAGAGGGCAAATGAAGTTGAGGAGGGGTTGGATAGCTGCTGGGTTGCAAAGGAGGAAGGGGAGAGAGTCTGCTTTGCATTTGAGTTTGTGATGGAGGATATGTCATTCGTGTTAGTAGTGGGGGCATTGGAGAACGTAGTGACTGACTGTCTCGGAGGTGATACCTTGGCAATGTGGGCAGACTGGAGCCTCAGAGTGGCAAATGCAGAAGAGATGTTGGATGAGAGGAGAGTGGCCAGTGTGGAGCTGTGTGAAGAGGGCAGATTGGTTATGATTGAGGTTGTCAATTAGTTTTAGATAAGAGTTGGATGGTAGAGAGTTGTCTATACGGGAGGCAAACCTATATCGCGGTGATTTCTTCCACCACCATTTCTATATGCGATGAAGTTGGGTGAGGTTAGTATAATAGAGGGCTGGAATGCTGTGGGGGAGGGGTTTCTTGTGAAGGAAGGGAGGGAGGTGATGAGACAGGCTGGATGTGCCAGAAGCAGCTAACTTGGCAATTTCGTCAGCTCATTCGTTAGGTGGGAAATCGACATGGCCTGGGGTCCAGTGAATCTGAACATCAAGAACCTTGTGAGAGTGTTTCTTGCGGATCTGTTTGGCAGAGAAGGAGGTGCACAGGTGCCTGAGTTTGTAGTGGACTGTGTGTAATCATTTGGCAGAGTCATATACACGGTTGAGGAGGTGATGAGCTGGATGAGGTCTCTGATTCAGGAGCACACATATTGTGGCTTGGCTATCGGATACCAGTGTATTGTTTCTGGTTTTCCCCACTATGAATTTTCTGGCATATCAAGACGTGTATGTACTGGTGATTATGAAGGTGTTATGCTTGACCAAATATATATCACGTGCAGTGACAAGAGTCACGAACTCCTCAACTGAGTCCCCAAGTCCTCAACTGCTGGCACAGATGAGCAGCATATGTGAAAGGACCACTTCACTTCTTGCTCAAAATATGCTCTATATTTCAGCAAGGGTCATCTTCATTACACTGTGGAGATGCACAACTGCATGTATGTTATGGAACAGCCTCTTGTCTTATCTCATCTCATCTTATCAACCATGCCTCTCTCATCTTATCAAACAAACTATCTATCCTTTTCCATCCCATCATTGTTTGGCCTTGTGGACAATATTATAAAGTTCAAGGGTGGGCACATGTCTAACATGTGTTCACCACACCAATCAGACACTTCCCCATATGGTTACCTTTTTACACCTTATCCCTTACTCTGATTGGATGATATCCATCTCTGTTTCTATTGGCTGATAAGACTACTTATCTTCTTATCTTCTTATCTGCTTGTATCTCTGACTCATCTGATAGCAGGGTCATATCCCATTGCAGGATATCTGGAGGATATTCTATTGGATGATAAGCCTGGACTAGTATAGTATATATAGAGTAGCACAAAGCCTGTAACTCTAGTCTTATTCTCTTGGGATTCCCACTTGACTGTGGTGATATCTAAAGTCAATATAAACTGTCACTTTCCTCCATCATCCTCTCTCTCTCTAAGCTTATCTATGTGTGAGCCCACAATGCTTGATTCTCGGCATAGTCTTTGGATTATGCTTTGAGAAGATAGTTGAGTGGTTGCCCTAACAATGTACTGGCATGCTGCGCAATATGTCTTGTTACTTGCTGGACATCAGGACATGTATTGTGAAACTGTTAAAACATTCCCCAAACAATGCCTTTCCTCTTTTCATCCATATGCTCACCTCCTAAAGCTGCATATTTTAGGCAATTGCTCCTTGAGTCCAGCAAAATTTTGTTAGTTGTCACTTCTGCTGAACCCCTCTGGATCTACCATGACCTTGGTATCAGGTGCAGCTTTTAGTCCACCCTCCCACAAGCTTCTTTGTATCTCGTTCCCCAAAAACTGCAATGATTTTTTTTTGAAACAATTGATGAGTTTTCATTCCCAGAGGTTTGATATAAATTAGAAGGCGGGATTTCGCAGATATTTAATGGAGGTGCAGCTGATTATGGATAGATACTGTGATTCTAGAACCAACCATCCTGAGTATGTTGTAAAGTCACGTCTTCTGGGCAAGGGATGTGCCCATTCAGATAGGAAGACACCCATCAGTACCAGCATCCAGTCCAAGTCAGCCCGTCAACGGACTAGCTTTACAGAGTGAAGAGCCATGGGTGCTATGATGCACCATTTGTCGCCCATGTCACCAAACTTTCCATATGCACCCATACATACTCTAACCTTGCAACTCTATTTCATTTTCAAATGCAACTCTTAAATTAATTCGATCAAAACCAGAATCTAAGGGATATCTATCCACATCAGCGAACCCTGGGAACACTACAGGCACTACTGGTTGCTACATAGGGCTACATAGCTCTACGTAGCAACCAGTAGTGCCTGTAGCATTTCCAGGATTTGCTGATGCATGGTACAATTCAAAAACAAAACAATGAACAAGGTGACACTGTGGTAATTTGCCTCAATAGCTGGTGGATTTATGTTGAATATATGGAGGAATATATTGTGTTATGTGCCAGAATTTGATGATTGGATCATAATACGAGAATTTACGAGCAATATGTTCCCCTTGTTATCTGGTATTTATTCTCGATTTATCAAACAGTCATATCTTGAAGATATTGCTATCAACCAATCAGAGAACAGGATCAGGTCATGTGCGTGAATATATTCTGTTATTTATTCTCAATTTATCTCTTATTTATAGAGGCAAATTGTACCGCAGGGTGAAGGTCCGAACGCTTCGCATCCAACTTAGTACATAGCCTCCGGGTAATCCGTGTACCCAACACCACTGGGACCATCCGGGTTCTGGCCCCCATACAAATGCCCAAATTGGACAGGATTATCGAGAGGTTTGCCATGCTTGACTCTCTTCACCAAATCCGGATGAGGTATGAACGGTAGGCCGATGAAGATCGCATCCACTTTGCCCGACGCCACCAGGTCTGCACCTTCCTCAGGAGTAACACCCCCGTTAAGGACGACATTTGTATTCCTCAATACGGAACCGTAGCTCTCGACGACGTCGTGCACTGTGGCACGGGGCTTTCCTGGAAAGAAGGGCGAGTTAGATTCCGACGAGGTGTGAAGATGATCCAAGGAGTGCTACTCGCCGTCGATCACAGCGTCTAGCGCCACCGTGCGGCGAAGCAAGGTGACATAGGACAGTTTGAGCTTATCGACCTCAGAAAGGAAATATTTAAAGGTATCGAGAGATTCCTGAAGTGGCATCCTTCGTACCAAGCAAGTCAGCAAAAAAGCGTCCCATGACAGCTGAGTGAAGAACATACCCCACGTCATTGTAGCCACCAGTAGGGCACACTTTGATCCCAACGTTCTCGCCGAAGACTTCAATCGCAGCTTTGACAACCTCGAGACCAAAACGGGAACGGTTGACGATGCTTCCGCCCCACTGGTCCGTTCGGTGGTTGGACCCACTGTCCAGGAATTGGGCGATGAGGTAGCCGCCGTCCCCCTGGACTGGAAGGCACCCGACATCAGTCAGCGTGAGCCTTGTGCTTCAGGGACTTGGGGCAGCGCACCTTCGACTCCATCAAACCCGGCTTCTTTGGCATTGATAGCAGCTTCTTTGTAGAGCGCTACGAGAGTCCAGGGGTCTTCAACAGCCGTGGGCTAGGTAATATACATGTAGCCCCAAGTTTCGCGCAAGTTTTTGCACTCACTGTCACGTATCCAGGGGTTCCAGGTAGAAAGCGGAATTTCCCTCCTCTGGCCGAGATTGCAGAAGGCGCATAAACGGGCTGGAATAGGGCGGCCAGCCAAGACCAGCTGTCAATATCAATGTGCGATGGAAAGTAGATAGGAGGACTCACGATGCCGGCGAGCTTCTGTTCAGGAGCGTCAGGATGTGCCACGCGACCAACTGAAACGATTTTGCATCAGGATACAGATGCAATCATATACCGTACAATTGGACGAGACGTTGACGTACCATGCCAAAGCTACGAGTACGGACATTATATCGATTGTCAGCCCAGGGGGTCTCGCAGACAAATGTCGAATTCCTTCACCTGAGCGTATATATGGCTTCCGGCAGCGTGCACCGTGTCGGTGATCTTCTTCCACGCCACGACCTGTTCTTTACTCCAAATTCCCGGTGCGTTCGGCCATTCCGTGCTGATAAAACCAACAGCATCAACTACCTAAATCGAAATCCTTGGGATCGACGCGCTTACCCTTGACGTGACACAAGAATACCCTCAGAGACGATGAGTCCAGTGCCTCCGGCCGCGCGTTGGCGGTAATACTCCTGCATCAAATCGGTAGGAACGGTTCCGATGGCGCGGTCGCGGGTGAGCGGGGCCATGAAGATACGGTTAGGGACCGTGATGGAGCCGACTTTGATTGGCTTGAAGAGGCTTTCGATGGATGCCATTTGCTTTGCTTAGTGTGTGTGGGATGTGTGTGGGGTTTGAAGGATTTCGAGGTGAGTGGGCTCGAGGTATGTTGACCCTTGGAGATGGGATGCTGGCCTTTTAAGTCGACTCTTCGACGAACCTGAGATAACGTTTTGTCAGCGTCTTGGGAGTCTTCAATGGGACTTTCCGCAGATAAGGGGGAGGGATAGCTGACAGATCGACGCGAACGAAGATGTTGCTTTGTAAAGAGGAGGACAAAAATGCCGTTCTGTCGCGATTCCCGATCCAACCGGTACATGTTCGAGCAGATCGTGTTGCGGGATGGGGTTCGAATCAAAGTACTCCAGTGTAGGTCGTAAGTTTCAAGGTTTTTTACACTTCCAATGTAAAAGATGTTTGTTCGAAGTATGTCTGCACTAGAGGGGATTTCCAACTTGTCGGCATCGACCAGGGCACAGGCTGTAGCGCTGAACCATCAGCCTGAGACTCGGGACTAGGATGTGTAAGCACATAAGTGCCGGCTCGGTCCCAACGCGGTCCAGTTGCCTGCAGGATCAAATGATCACTTCAGAGTGTTTAAACATAGGGTTATGCACACTAATCCAATCTGCGCGAGGCCAACGCGCACGTTTGCTTCATCAAGTTCATAAGCAAGGCACGAAGAAAGGTCGGGCGATTCTTCACTGACAAGTTCCTTTCTGACGAGCTGAACAAAATACTTAGTCCATCTCAGTCTAAATAAACAGAATTGCTTGGAGGAGATCGAGAACGTTGATTGATATGTAGCTCGCCACCGGAAACTTGAAGTTGAGATGAGCGACATGCGCCCGCCGTAGAGCGCTCCAGCAAACGGCCACAGATAGGACAGTAGTCGTCGATGTGAATGCAAGTCGCGGCGCATGCCCCGGAACGTCTATTGCTTACACCTCGCCTCAGGCGCAGATTGGATGGCCATTGGCTTGGGCCAGTTTCCGATCCTTGTAATGTGGGACTTGATTTCTCCCGTCCTCAGGAGAAGGACTAGAACACTCGCAATGCATCCACAAAAAGCGCGGTACTGAGCTTCCCAACCAATTAAGTGGTAGTCATCATTGCCACCGCTCGGGCCAGGTCAGATAAACAACATAAAACAAATGCTTTGATCGCGGCAGTTCACCTTGGCATCCTTCATTCCCGCCATAGACTGACGCTGGCTCCCCAGCGCATATAGCCACAGATACCAAAGTAAAACCCACCGCACTTTGACATAACCCATCCTTCTCTCTTTCCTTCCATCGTTCGGTGCCCCCCCATTATCCTTTCTTAAACATGACTAACGTGAGCCCAGGGGTCTCCAAGCGGTCCTGGGATGGGGTTCAGCATGGCGGTGGTGTGGCTGATGGAGCTCAGCCGCATAAGCGGCATCGCGGAGAGAAAGAAGAACCAAAAGACTGGCGGGATGTCCATTTGAGCTCATCCAAGAAAGAAAGCGTGCCGCCATCATCACACGGAAGAGGTAGAGCAGAAAGTTTGGAGAGGATCAAGAGAGGGTCAGGGAGTCGAAGGGAGCGAGACGGCCACCGGCGCAGTGACTATCGAGAGAGGGAGCGAGATGGGGATCGCGGGCGGGAGAGAGAAAGGGAGAGAGACCGAGGAAAAAGAGACGACAGGGAGCGACACCACAAGGAAGAGAAGACTAATGGGCAGACTGTACAGGCGGAGGAACGTGAGGAAGGCGAGTGAGTATCGTAAGATTTTGCCCAACTCGTCGATTTTGCGAGTCCTGATTCTTGCATATCCTTATAGAATATCCCCGCTTCCGCCCCCACCACTTCGCAAGACCCGTTCACCACCTCGGGTACCTCCTTCACCCTCTCCTTCACCCTCCGTACCAGCTCAGGCCGCCCCTTTACCCGTACCGGTGCCGGAGGTAGAAATGGAACTCGACATTCCCGCTTCACCACCCCCCATCGAAGACGCACTAGCCGCGCGCCGCGCCAAACGTCTAGCCATTCGAGCAAAATATGAAGGCCAAGCCAGCGTCAGTGCCACCGCAACGCCGACAAGTCTGAAATTCGCCATGCCACCCTCATCCTCCGCGGGACCCATTTCTTCACAGGCTACTAACGTGCTCGAAGAAGAAGAAGAAAAGGAGCAGGGGACGTTTGCGAACTGTCCATCAAGAGGTGATTCTATGCGTCTTTTTCGTTCTTTTTATAGCGTTTCCTAATGGCCTTTTTGTCAGATACGCAAGATGACGAAGCCCAGCAAGGACAGGACCGTGCATCACTCTCGCCAACGCCGCGCAATCAAGCATTTGATCTTGCAAAAGCGGATGATTTGCAAGCGAAGGACGTAACGGAAGGCGTGGGGAACCAAATTTCGGCCGCAGACTATGACCCTAGCCTTGATCGACGAGAGGACGAGAAGAAGCGTGTTGGACCTGCAGCAATCCCGATTTTGGTGGAAGCGATCGAAGAGGAGGTTCTTGTGGAGGTCGAGGAAGAGGAGGCAGAAGAGGATGATGTGGACGATATGTTCGCCGTGGATCTGGAACCGAGTGAGAAGGTGAAAAAGGTGAAAAAAGTTAAACAGCGTGTCGTAAGTGTGTTATTTTTTTTTCGTCAGACTTGTTATTCATGTGATCTTGGTTTTAGAAAACAGCTGCTCCGGCCCTCATCACGACTACTCTAGACTCCGCAGCCGACGCGGAGGGTTATTATTCGATCATACTTGGGGAACAGCTTGATGGACGGTACCAGGTATACTCGCATGTTGGAAAAGGCATGTTTGCCAATGTCGTCAGGGCCAGGGTTATTGCTGGAGAGGATGTTGGCAAGGAGGTGGCGATTAAGATTGTGAGGTGCCAAGAGTCGATGTGGGTATTTAATTTTCCTATTGACATTCAACCCATAATCACTGAACTCACGTCGTAGGTATCGTGCTGGACTGAAAGAAGTACAGATCCTCAACAAGCTGAGGCAGGCGGATCCGGATGATAAGAAGCATATAGTCAAGTTGGAGAGGACATTTGAACATCGTGGACACCTTTGTCTTGTTTTCGAGGCGATGAGGTGAGCCTCCTCTTACATTCTCTGCACTTTCTTCTGACTCGCATAGTATGAACCTGCGCGACGTGGTCAAACGTTTCGGGAAAGACGTCGGGCTCAACATCCGTGCAGTCCGCGCATATGCGTATCAACTTTTCCTTGCGTTGAGTCTGTTAAGAAAGGTCAATGTGATGCATGCGGACATCAAGCCGGATAATATCCTTGTACGTATTCTCGTTTTTCATACTAGCTTCCCCCGCTCTGATTTGACGACGGGCAGGTGAACGAACAAAAGAATGTGATCAAACTCTGTGATCTCGGTTCGGCTTCTGACGCGTCTGAAAATGACATAACGCCCTATCTTGTGAGCAGGTTTTACCGTGCTCCTGAAATTAGTATGTCCTTCCGATAATATGTGATTCTTCTGCTCATTCTTGGCTTCAAACAGTCCTGGGGGTTCCCTACGACCCTGCCCTCGATATCTGGTCGATTGGATGCACGCTCTACGAGCTTTACACGGGCAAGATCCTCTTTCCGGGTCGTTCAAACAATCAGATGCTGCTGCTCATGATGGAGCTCAAGGGGCGGTTCAACAGCAAGATGATCAAACGGGCCAAGTTTGGGGACGTTTATTTCGATGAGATGGGCGGGTTTGAGAGCGTCGAGACGGTCGTTGGTGGCGGTGCGGTAGGGGGGTCGACGGTGAAGAAGGTGCACATCTCGAAGCCCACGAGGGATTTGAGAGCGAGGTTGATGCCGAGCGGGATGCGGGCGGGTGGGGATGGGGAGGAGGGAAAGATATTGGTTCATTTTGTGGATTTGTTGGATAAGTGTTTGACGTTGGATCCTGCGAGGAGGATTACGCCGCGGGAGGCATTAGGGCACCCGTTTGTTAGAGGGTGAATCTTATTTATGTACATACTGACTTCTGTCATCCGTAAACCAGCTGAACGTTTTCAACACTTGGTACTTGATAAAACTGGCACAGTACTCATGATCAGGTATCCAAGTTACGTCGCAACAATACCCAGTACGATACGTAGACCTCAAAGCTAAACTCGTCGAGAAGTTCCGCCGCCATGTGTCTGATGTTCAGGGAGGTGTTTGACCCTGGCTAACACGTTCAACGGGAACGCTTTCGACCAGCCCCCTCCTGTACCCATTTCCTCAATTGTGCTGCAAGTGATAAACCAAATTCAGCGGGCTGCCCAGAATGAGCAAAAGACCAATGCTCATTCGACGTTCCAGTTCTTCCATCCTGTCAGACATCAGCAAACCCTGATTTTCGTCATAGCATGTTATAGTAAGCAGCCTTAGCCCCATAGGCCATCAGCAAACTTCGTTTTTTTGTCTTCAGCAACTTCAGATGCTGTGCAGGTCTGTGAAGCTGACTGAAGTTGACTGAAGAACAAGTCCATGTCTGTGCAGGCCTGTGCAGCTACTGAAGTTGCCTGAAGTACACAAGATTTGCTGATGAGCCACAGTTGGCACTAGACTGGCTGTCAGTGTGGTTCAGAACCTACCGGACCTCCGAGGGATTGGTGGACCCAAACCTGAAATGAGGTTCAGGTTTGCACCCCACGCTGAACCAGAACCCAAGGTTCTGAACCCGGACCTCCCCTCGTCAATGTCCAGGTCGGGATCAGGTTTGGGCAGAGCCAGGAACAAACCATTCTGATAATAATCAGGATGCTCAGTAGATCACTGTGGATGAATGGAGGGCGAAATTGTATCCTGCACCAACCATGTCATCAGATGTCTTGTGTGCAACAAATTACCAACAATGTAGTCAACTACATACTGCAGGGGTCAGTACAGTAGTACTATAGTGAAACAGTTGAAAATATATCATGTACACTATATGCCCAGCCTGAATATCCAAATTGCCATTAGCCGAACATTCAACGCCCACTGCCATCACCCAGGGACCGACAAAGATTTCACCTATAAGTCTAGTACCCTGTAGGGATCACTTTAATCTTGTTCACCAAGTTGCTTGCACCTCGACATTCACCGACATGAGGGGAAGTAAACAAGACAGGCTTGATTCCTCGTTGATTGTGTTGACATCACATGTCTTCCAGCTGTCCAAGCGCTTGCAAGGTCAGGACTACCCCATGTCAATCACTGGACCAAAGAAGATAAGAGGTAAGATACCACACAACATAGGGTAGTTCATATTACTCACCTTTTGTGCTTCTCTCATTAGGTGCTAAGCCAAACCCCCCGAGTAGAGCCAACAACAAGCCCCAGATTGACATTGCAGCTGTAAGGGCTAAACAAAAACGTAAGGCTTGACAAGTGACAGTTGTAGTTTTGATGCTTACTTCAAAATCCTCAAGCCCAACTCACACTTGACACCTTCATTTGTGGAGAGGCTGTTAATGATGATGGGACCTTGAAATCGGCATCAGAAATGTCTTGGGTGAACTCTCCCTCCGACCTAACAGTGCCACTCCCGAAGCAAAGGCATTCTGATGACGCTGAGGAAGACAATCCTGAGCAGATCAGCAGGAGAGTAAGTTCTTGAGTTTTATTGATGGATCCAGTGACTCACCTCAAATCACCTCCTTTTAGATAAGTGATGGCGTATCTGACATTTATCGGAGCGATGAGGATGATCAACAATCAATGATCCAGCAGCCAGCAAACCACAGGGATGTCAACAATGGCAGCGGCAACGGTATGGAACCAGAAGAGCAGGGTTAAGATCCAGAGAGGGATGAAGCAGGGAATGCTGATGACGAGGACAATGCAGACTTGGACCCAAAGGAATCCAAATGTTGGCATGATCTGAAGGCAAAAGAAGCAGCACATGAGGGCAACAAGGTGAGTCAGGTGCCATTTTCCCAGGCAACATCTGATCAACCAAATCGATAACAGTATCAGCCAAAGAAGAAAAGCAAAGCAACGTGAGATGTCTGACTTACATTCAAGCAGGGTGTTCATGAAGTCAACGGTGAAGAATGAGCTGGTGAGTATTGCAGGTTCTGCTTGTAAGTCTAGAACTGTTTTCATTTATACTCTAAGTTCTAACCTAACATTCAATAGACACCAGAGAAGCAGGCATGAAAAACCATAATGCATTCTTCACCAGAAACATCACTTCCCACCATAAACACATTACAAGGTATGCTCCTTTCATCTCTCTGCCTTGCATCATTTGAGAATCTCCAGGTTTCACTACACTGACTATCTTGCACTGTGCCAGTCAAAGGACATCACTCTGAAAGCCCATCTGCCGAAAAATTGGGAGAAAAACAGGTGCGTCACAGCGTCTGACATTTTTTCTTTGCCTGTGATCCTGTTTTGATCCTATTTAGTGTTAGAGCAACACCAAAACCAGCAAGCTCAATGGCACACTCAACAGTGACCAGAGCACTAGCATTGTGGGCTTACACATAGAATCAAACAATAAAGGAGTGGAATGAGATAGTATTGACATTAG
>Ga0307516_10009192_pt1 | contig 11064 bp, 9 predicted proteins | sample 19_EM_MG_FD_203310 | JGI IMG/M metagenome (GOLD analysis project Ga0307516, IMG submission 203310) | Populus trichocarpa ectomycorrhiza microbial communities from riparian zone in the Pacific Northwest, United States - 19_EM | ecosystem: Host-associated > Plants > Roots > Unclassified | place...
GCCATGGCATCAGCTGCTTGTGAGTTAATTTGGCTTAAAGGTCTCCTATCTGAGCTGGGTTTTCCAAGTAGCATCCCTATGACCTTGTTTTGTGACAACCAAGCTGCCATGCATATTGCAGCCAATCCTGTGTTTCATGAAAGAACAAAACACATTGAAGTTGATTGCCATTTTATTCGTCAACAAGTTCAGTCTCAGATTATCCAAACTCATTACGTCCGCAGTCATGATCAACTTGCTGATGTGTTCACAAAATCCTTGACCTCTGCTCATTTTCACCGACTGTTGTCCAAGCTTGGATCAATTAATCCCCTTGATCCAGCTTGAGGGGGAGTATTGGAAGAAGGCTGAATATTAGCCGATTCTTTAGCAACAATTATCTGATACGTAAAAGATTAATTATACCAATGCCTTTAGGAAAAAGATATACAGTCCTTATAAGATAAAGATTGACAGTTAGATTGTTAGTTTCCTTTGTAATCATGGACTTCTATTCCACTTCTACTTACGCCTCTACTGCGTTGTATATATATATGGCACATTACATAATAAAGGTACTGCAATTTCCAGAGCAGCTACTCTGTTATCATATTCTCTGTTCCTTCTTTTTCTACACACATACACACTTTCATTCAAGAAAACCACTCATTTTCCACAGTTTATCTTGGACAAGCAAATATTCCTTAATTTCTCCGTATTGGGAATCAATAAAATGATTCACCAATCCAATTCACATTGTAAGACCCATCAAAGCAAACGATAGAATCTCAAAATAAAAACGGGCGTTTCCAATGGGTCCAAATCATGAACTTCTTAAGCCATTTTGAATGGACCCAGTAAAAAAATCCAACTTAAAGCAAAACCCAATTTTACTTTGCGAACATATTGAACAAAGAAATGACAGAAACCGAACAGAAGAAGAGGCACATCCCTCAGAATTGGTTAGTGATCATCAATGGAGATCAGCCCACTACTTTTAATTGAAAAATCAGTTCACTCTTCATAGGGATACAAACCAAATGGAAAATCTCACGAGTAGAGTGTTAGTGAAGAAGATTGATTAGCTTTTGTATTTGTAGAAACAAGAACAAAAATGGCAGCGCTTTCAATTTATTACTTACTGTTTTACCTCCTAAACTTTTGCTTTATAATTTTTTTTTCCAATATTATAATTTAAATAAAAAATAAATTGAAAATATTTAAATTGACAAAGCAAACCAAGAAATCTGGTGCTGGGTCTTTTCATATACACACACATACACACACACACACTAACAAAGCAAACCCAAGAAATCTGGTGCTGGGTCTTTTCATATACACACACTAACAAAAAAACACTGCTGAAATGATATAATGATCAATGTCAAATTCAACAACAGTGTCAAAATCGATAGCACTGATGAAATCGACAGTGTTAATAGTAATCAGCAGCGTCGACAGAATTGATAGCAGGAGCTAAGAATAAGTTTGGACAATGGATAGTCCAAGACTTGATGAAAACACTACTTGGACAAAGGACAGTCCAAGGCACACAACAAACACAACATATTCGGCAACATAGATTGGCAATTACGCAGTTGTGTTAAATGGGTTGTTACGACAGTTACGATCATGGCTTCATGGGAGAAATGAATGTCCAGATCATAGAGACATGGTTGCTGAACGTGGAAGCATGACTGAGATTGCTCCTCAAGACACTAAGATCATAGGATTATGGGTCAAAACCTCCCACTAAATTCAAGAGAACATGGGGGAGAAAGTTTATATGCTTTGTAACCTTTCATATGTTTGTCTATAAATAGGCTAAAGAGCCTTGGCTGTGTAGACAGAAATGTATAATATGCAAGTTTTGTGAATAGCACACACATATGGATTTGTTTATTTCCTTTGTTGTTGAGATTAATAAAGGTTCGGATTGGTTCTTATAATAACTTGTGTGTTTAATATACATTACAATCTTTCTATTATGTGTTTCGCTTGTCTCATAACAAGGGAGAGTGTGAGGAAACCTCTTGGTGATGAGAAACACTTAGTTGCTAGGCAAATACGAGTGAATCGATAAATGGAAGGCTGAGTCTAGTGGGACTAGATTGCTGTATAGGGGCTGAAAATTTCGACAAGAAATTAACCCTGTGACAATTGGTATTAGAATGCAGTTACGTTCTTGGCAGGATGACAAGATTGTTTTGTGGACAAATCTACAGACTGATTTGGGAGAGCCATTGTTGGGATAGTTGCGAAATTGGTGGCTAAACTTCATATGCCTAATGTTATGAAGGCAATTCAGGAAAGATTGACGCATCTTGAGGGCTTAATGGGTCAGATTCCTGAAGATGAAGATTATTCATTTCATGACAGGTTAGAGTTGGCAATGGATATCGCTAAAAAGGCTGATGGACAGTATGTCGAACTTGCGGTAGAAATAGGTCGTAAGTGGTAGGATGTCGATGAAGAGTTGTCTGTTTTAAGAAGGTAGTTGCAAACAATACTGAGGGTGTTGGATCCTTCAAGCCAAAGGTTTTATAACCGAAACCATTTGCTGGAATAAGGAGTTCAAAGGATCTGGATAACTTTTTGTGGGGCATGGAATATTATTTTAGCGTGGTCAAAATCTATGTTAACGGTCAAATAGACATCGCGATGATGTACCTAACGGGTGATACAAAGTTATGGTGGCGAACAAAGACCAAAGAGGACATAAATGTTGGACGAGCCAAAAAAAAGACATGAGAGGGTCTAAAACAGGAGTTAAAGGAATAATTTCTACCCAACAACACGTCATGGATTGCAAGGGAAGACTTGAAAAAGTTAAGGCATGATGGATCGGTGAGGGATTACGTGAAAAGATTCAATTCTTTGATCCTAGATATTGACAACATGTCCAAAGAGGACAAATTGTTCAACTTTCTGTCTGGACTTCAGTCATGGGCATAGTTAGAGTTGAGGAGGCAGAAGATTTCAGACTTGTCTTTAACCATTACCGTTGTCGATGGATTGACAGACTTTAGAGTAAAAACCAGCGAAAGGACTACTGGAGCTTCTTAGTTTTTGTCAAACCTTAAGGGGAAGGATGAGATGAAAAAGAAGAAGAAATTTGGTGGGGGAAAGCCTAAACATGCTGTTGACAATGGAAAGTTAGATAGGAAGGTAATCAGTAAGGGTTCAAAACTAAATTTCTACTCTTTCTTATGCGATGGAAATCACTCTGCTAGAGACTGCCCAAAGAGGGAAAAACTCAATACTATCGTTATGAAAGATGGTGATAAGGACATTGCACATGTAAATCCCATACATGTGTTTAATGGCTAAGATGGAATTTAGTCATGTTGGGACCAGCTTGGAGGAGGTGGGTATGGCCGGGCAAGACTGCCTTAAGTGGGGTAGACTTAGGGTCTGTTTTATGCATTTTGTTAATGGAAGATCAAGGTGACAGAAGCAAAATAGCTATGCTGGAATTGTGGCCAACAGACAGGCTATACTGTAGTGATTAGGAATTCAAGGAATCTTGACGATGAGGACTGATTGAGGTGAAGAATTCGACAACCAAGTCACGCAGAGATTTGGTTGAGGCACCAGACTAGATGAATTTGGTTTGGTATGTTGCCTTGGAGGGGAGGTAATACAATAACATTGAGGACGTTGAGAGTATGCACTTCGATGATGAACAGTTTGAGATAGATTCAATGACTGGGTTAGTGGGTTCAGTTGAGGAGCTAAAATCATCGACGAGGATGATTTGTTATGCTGCCTTAATGGAGAGGTAGTATGGGTGGCTATTCTGTGTATCTTGATGTTGAGAGATTCAAGGTGATAAAAACATATTACTATTGGCCTTTGTTGGGTTATCATGTTGTGAGTTTTTGGTGGACGAAACATGTAGCAAATGTGGGAGCAGTAAGGCTGTTACATCAACTAAAAATGGTGTCATGAAGTGTCTTGGGTACAACAGTAGGCATATGGATAGCAGGTTAGGAGGGCTTGATGCTAAAATGCTACGTGTGTGCATGCTTGGGCAGGGTTGGGACTTGCGAAGGAACTTCAACATAGAATTACATTGATCATAAAAAAGGGTTGTCTCATTTTGCTTACAAGTTTTATATGAAACAATTAGAGAGTTGAGTGGATTTTATAGGGATTTACGTGATTCTTCAAAGTGGTTTTGTATGGTATTATTTATGAGAAAAGGGATGGAAGCATAATGAAAATAGGCTTGCGGGTTTACGAATTGGCATGCGGGATTGCTAATAAATGAGGACAACTTATGTGTGGTTTAGGGAAGTCGCATCCAAATTCTAGAAGACATGGAAATTAAGTGATCGTGGAGAGGTGCGACTTTTTCTTTGGCCAAATGAGATCGATGAGATTGGTCTCAATGCTTTGGGTTAAGACTCAAAGTGTGTTTTGACTTTGTGGGAAACAGCAAGACCCTAGAGAAGACTTTAGTCATAGCTTGGTTCTAAAACTAGTTGACGACGAGAATGTCAAAGTTTTCTAAGCATCGCAGATTTGGTGGATAAAATTTTATTGAATATGGGCAGAACCGAGAGGCCTTGTGTGTTGGGCATAAATTTGTGACAGTGCGTAGATGTGATGTAGGGGTATTATAAGTCTGTTCGACGAGGGCTTCAGTTTCTTTTAATGAGGGAGGTTTGTAATAGAGTCAAAATCTAGAATGAATACGTTGATGAAAAACACAGTTAGAATGACACAATGGACAATGTCAAAATTGGTAGAACTAATGAGATCGACAGCGTCAATAGAATCAGCAGTGTCGACAGAATCGGCAACAGGGGCTAGCGATAAGTTTGGACGATGGACAATTCAAGACTTGATGAAAACACTACTTGGACGAAGGACAATCTAAGGCAGACAATAAACACGACAGATTCAAAAGCATAAACTGACAGTTACGTAACAATATTAGTGAGTTGTTATAATAGTTATGATCATGGCTTCATGGGGGGAAAATGGATGTCTAGATCATGGAGACATGGTTACTCAACGTGGGATTATGGTTGTGATTGCTCCTCAAGACACTAAGATCATGAGATCATTGGTCAAAATCACCCATTAAGTTCACAAGAACATGGGGGAGAAAGTGCCCCACTACTCCCTAAAATGGAAGGATGGTAGTTGTATGCTTTGTAACCTTTCATATGCTTGTTGATAAATAAGCTAGAGAGCCTTAGCTATGTAAGCAAAAATGTATAACATGCAAGTTTTGTGCATAACACACACATATAAATTTGTGTATTTCCTTTGTTGTTGAAATTAATAAAGGTTGAGATTGGTTCCGTAATAACTTGTGTGTTTATATACGTTACACCCATTCTACTTATATGTTATGCTTGTCTCATAACAAGGAAGAGTGTGGGGAAACCTCTTGGTAAAGAGAAACACTTAGTTGCTAGGTAAACACAGGTAGATCGACAAATGAAAGGATGAGTCTAATGGGACTAGACTGTCGCATAAGGGATGAAGATTTCGATGAGAAATTAACCCCGTGACAATTGTTGGTTGTTGGGTTAGGTCTGGTCCGCTCATGAGGGATAAGCCTAGTCCAAGTTATTAGATGATTTACTAAAGAAAGTAACCAATTCCTCAATTTATATATATAAAGACAACCAATATGAAAAAGGAAGTTTTTCATTGTTGAAAGAATATAGTTCTCTCTTTCTTTTCTCCCATCTTGAACTCTCTGCATTAACTTGACAAGATTTATAAAGACGTTCGTACTATAGAATATCACTTTGGTTCTAGTAATTGAAATTGCACTGAAGTAATTGATCCAGGGACAAGAAAACGAATTATCATGTAACAAATAAGTTTCCTTTTAAAATCTATATTGGTAGCGGAGCCATGGTTTTAATATATTTTTATGTGCAATACACTTGTTACTGCATAAATGTTAGTTGTACATTCTGTGTTGAAAGAATGCTTCCGTTAAGTCTTGGATTGACAAAACTTTATCTGATGTATTATAATTCAAATTTGATGAAGCATTGAAGAATACATCATTATAATTTGGTTACGATTTTGTCTTTTCTATCATTAATTAGAAAGACCCTTCTATCAAATATATAACAGTTGTATAATTGTCATTTGTTAATTAAAAAAATAAAAAATTATGTCTATTGAAAATTTGCTTTAAATGGCACAACTGCCAAATAAAGCAAATACACATCTGGAATTGGCAGATGTGCATCTCCCATTTGGCAGTTGAAAAAAAAAACCTGAGAGTAATTGCCATGTGTAACTACCATTTGACAGTTGAAAAAAAAAACACAAATAAAAACGTAGAGTGGCAATTAAATAAGGATTAATTGTGGTGGCGATTTAATTTTTTTAAAACAAAAAAATGATACATGCGTTAATTAAATATTGATTATAATATTTATATGCTTTTGAAATATTTTTGTTGTGGTGGACATGCAACTACAAATTGATCATTTATTGAGTTATATCATTAATCTTGTTCATAAAATTTAAGAGCATATTGATTATATGTATCATTGGATGAATATACTAATTATGAGTGGTGTTTACGAGTTCTACACGGAACATCAAATGTTAATTGTTCTCAATTTTATGCCTGAGGAATAGATGTTAGTGTGACTATCATTGAAATATAGACTAAAATCCTTAGATTTTAACAATCTCGCTGATGAAATGCTGCTTGAGAAGGAATGTCAGAATACTGAAAAGGGTATACAACACATTGGAAGAAGCACAAGTCAGTGCTACTAAATTCATTCCATGGTTCGAGTAAAATGAACTTGGAGGAGATGATTTTGATAAAGTAAATGATGTAATTGAAAATCCTACTTATGTACCTGCAATATAAAATAATTCTGAATTTTTATTTTATTTTGGATAGGTCCATAGAACATTATAGGGCTCGACTAGTAGCAGAAAGCTATACTCTAGAAGAGGAAATTGATTATGAAGATACATTCTCACTAGTTGTGAGGATTACTTCAGTTCACCTCATTTTAGCTATAGTCGCACATATGAACCTAGAGTTATACCAAATAGATGTTAGAACTGTATTTCTTAATGGAGAACTAAATGAAGAGATCTATATGGATCAACCTTTTGGATTCGAGACTAAAAGACAATAGCGTAAAGTTTGCAAACTTAAAAGATCAATATATGGTCTTAAGCAAGCTTCTAGATAATGGAACGTCAAGTTTCATCAAGCTATCCTTAAGGATGGTTTTACAATGATGAAAGGAGACCATTGCGTGTATGTAAAATGTTCTAACAATAGTTTTATAATATTGTCTTTATATGTTGACGACATCTTAATAGTTGGAAATAACAAAGAGATGATTAAAATTACTCAAAGGTAGTTGTCATCAAACTTTGAAATGAAAGACATGGGTGAGGCCAACTATGTTCTTAGTGTGAAAATCATAAGAGATCGCACTAAAAGGCTTTTGGGTTTAATTCAAGAGACTTACATCAAAAAGATATTAGAGCGCTGCCATATGCAAGATAGCAAATCAATAGACACCCATGTTGATAAAAGCTTGAGCCCGAGTTGTGATATGTGTCCCAAGACTCTAGAAGAAAAGGAGAAAATGTCCAAAGTACCTTATGCTAATGTTGTCGGTAGTTTAATGTATGCAATGATGTGCACACGTCCCGATATATATATTATGTTATTGGATTGGTTAGCCGATATCAATCAAACCCTATTCAGAAACACTAGATGACAATTAAAAAGATTTTACGATATCTGAAAAGGAACTTCAAATTACATGTTATGTTACCAAGGAAAGAAATATTTATGATTGATTAGTTACTCTGATGCTAATTGGGGAGGAGATGTCGACCAATCCAAATCAACTTTGGGATATGTTTTCTTGCTTAATGATAGTGCAATAATATGGAAGAACAAGAACCAATCCTACATAGCCTTATCTACTATAGAGGCTGAGTATGTAGCATGTTTCGCAACAATATAAGATGCTGTTTGGTTAAAAATTTTCCTGTATCATTTGAAAATTATCAAATCAGCATCAGACCTAGTGATAATTTACTGTGATAACACTACTGCAGTAGCTGTGGCAAAAAATCCAAAATACCATGGAAAGACCAAACACATCAATATGAGATATCACTACATTAGAGAAGCAATTATTGAACATGACATGATCCTAAAACACATTTCTACAAATTCTATGGTTGCAGATCCACTCACAAAACCAATAATAAGGAATGTATTTGTTAGACAAGTGAGATCTCTTGGTCTATGTAGAATGTATTTAGTAATATAACTAGTTTCTATAAATTCTATGATTGCAGATCCAATCACAAAACCAATAGCAAGGGATGCATTTGTTAGACATGTGAGATCCTTGACCTATGTAGAATGTAGTTAGTAATCTAACTAGTTTTAAGGATCATACGAAGGTTTATAGTGATTGAGTAATGAATAAATACCATTAAAATACCATTTTAATTCATTATTTATTTTATGGAATATATTGAGTATTGTATAGTACAATTTGTTAAAGTATATCGATAGACTTAGAATGACCCACTCACATCAGCAATGACTTCTATCACTTGTATGGTGAGTAGAGATGAGATTAATTGAGTTTTCATGCCCAATAAGCGATTTGGGCGCAGTGAGAGCAATTTTAACTCAAAGTAATTATTAAAATGTCACCTTGGTTGGGATCAAGATGAGGTTCTTAAATAAAAAAATCGACATGAATGAATTCCCACCATTCATGTGTCTATTATGATTAAAGCCGAATATAAAATTATTCATCTCCCAATAATGATAATGAGCAAATGAGAATTTCTAATTTGAAGTCTATATTTTTTGCGACAAGACTAAGACTCGTATGATGTATTTCCTCTAACAAGAAGAGCATCAACATACACTATTTATCTTCAAAAAAGAAAAGAGTAAGCTCCACTATAACATGTATTTTATACTAAATGTGCTGACGATCATTACATGAATAAAAAAATGGATCCCTACTTCTTTATTATACGAGTCTTGGAGATCATGTATAAGATCTTAATAACGTACCCTTTGTAACTTTTGACTGTATCATGAGGTGATGTATAAATGATCGCTACTTTAGGAGTATATCCTATGGTTATGGAATGATTTGACATAAAGAAATACTCTTAGGAAAACGAGTTAATTCAGATATGATTGATATGAGTTTTTTAAAAAAGTAATTTTAGTTCTACACTTATTACTTGTATTCACCGGTTGTGATCATATTACTTGAATAAATTTAATATGATTTAGAATACTTGTAATTGTAAGGATGGATTGAGTATGAAATTCTTGAGGGATTGAATTATATTCAGTCATGTGTAACTAAAAATATTTTGGGTATATTAGTACACTTTAAGGAATAATTAATTATGAGATTCATGTCTTCTATATGGCCTGTATTAAGTTTATATATTAGAGCTTCTTTCACTGTGTGTTTTAGGTCGCACGGTATGCTCATAAAGTATGAAATTCTTGTCCAAGTTTGAAATATAATGTATTAGATAAATTTAGTTATTTATGAATGAGTGAGAGATGCTGGTTATTGGGTTAGACATAGTCCACCCATGAGGGATAAGCCTGGTTCAAGTCATTAGAAGAGTTATTAAAGGAAGTAACCGCTTCCTCAACTTATATTAGGGGTGAGCAAAAAAACTAAAAAACCGATTAAACCGAGAAAACCGAAAAAAAAATAACCGAAAAAACCAAACCGTGAAAAGAAACTGATTAAAATTTTGAAAAAACCGACTGTTCGGTTCAGTTTTATAAGCCTGAAACTGAAAAAACCGAACCGAACCAAAACCGGTCGGTTTGAATCGGTTTTGGTTTTTTTTTCAAAAAAAATTTCAGTTTGGTTATTTTTTTTATAAAAACCGAACTGAACCGAAAATGATAACCTCTAACTTATATATATAAGGACATAACTCATATGAAAAAAAAAAAATTTCATTGTTGAAAGAACATGGTTCTCTTTTTCTTTTCTTATATCTTGAACTTCTGCATTAACTTGACAAGATTTATAAAGATATTCGTACTGTGAATTATCATTTTGGTTTTAGTAATTGAAATGACACCGAAGTAATTGATCTGGAACAAAGAAAATAAATTCTCACATGACAAGTAAGCTTCCTTTTTAAATCTACAGTCAGCAGTCTTTGCTTCTAGTGTCAAAGCTTTGACGGGTGAAATCCATGGAAGAGTTGGTTGTGGTGATTCTTTTATTGAACCTGAAGATCATGTTTTAGAAGATTCCTTTTTCATTTCTCTCATTTTGTTTTGTATCTTAGATTAATGTGTGTTTTAGTTCAATTTTTGAAATAGGTTTTTGTTTTTTTGTTTTTTTAGATGTAAAAGTAAAAGTCTAATTCTTTCATGGATTTTGCAGGGGTGAGTGATTAGTTAGTAGGTCGGTGGTTACAATGATGCTTTGTGCTAAAAATTGTTTCATTTTAATCATTGAATGGTTACTGATTTGTTTGTGAGTGTACACCAATTAACTCAATCTTAATTTCAAAGTTGTTGGGATTGTTGGTGATGGTTGATGGATCCTTTTTGTTCTTTTCTTCTATTTCAGGTTCAAATAGCTTGTTTATTAATGTAATTGGATGAAATTGTTTCTGTTATGAGTGTACTTGGATAAAGTTAATTCAGATTGTTGCTGGGAAATGATGAAATTGTGTTTATTATTATTATTTTTTTTTATGGTAGAACTATTTTTTTGTTTTGCTGCGATTGTGAGTTTCTTTGCTGTATTCTCTTTGTATTAGCTACATCATTACTGTGATTATGTTTTGGCAAATGTTTGTCAATGAATGACGAAAAGACCTGTCTTAGCATCGTATTATCGTATTATGTTCCAGAAAGAGAAAAGAACGTGGGCATTAATGTCAATAAAAAAGAAACTTGTAATAGACGGTTGAATCCTGAAACAGAGAGAGCAGGAGAGAAGGGTATCAAATGAAGAAAGTGAAGATTCGGTGAAAATTAGAGAGGTTTTTGTTTTTGGATTTCAAAGATGATTAGAATGGGTAAAGCAGAAG
>Ga0307516_10009194_pt1 | contig 11062 bp, 4 predicted proteins | sample 19_EM_MG_FD_203310 | JGI IMG/M metagenome (GOLD analysis project Ga0307516, IMG submission 203310) | Populus trichocarpa ectomycorrhiza microbial communities from riparian zone in the Pacific Northwest, United States - 19_EM | ecosystem: Host-associated > Plants > Roots > Unclassified | place...
CCGGTGAGTTTGCCTTCCGCGAGCGCCTTGTTGCCGCGCGCGAGCAGATCGTTCAGTTCGGTGCGTGGCAGCATCGCGCGCAGGCGATCCTGGTAGCGCCACGCGAAAAACGCGCCGCCCAGCACGAACGCCGCGAGCACCGCCAACACCCAGGTCTTGCCGCCCGACCCGCGGTGTGCGGGCGTGTGCCGCGCGCGCCGCGGTCCGCTGTTTATCACCTCGTCGATGCGCCCGATGCTCGGTTCGGCGCGATAGCGCTGGCCGCCGGGCGGTGGTGGCGTCACCGTGGTCTGGTTCATCGCGCGCGTGGGTGTTTCGGCGCCGAGGATCTCGCGCCGGTACGCGTCGTTCGTCTGCGCCAGCTGCGGCCGATCGCCGCGCGCGATTTCAACCTCGAACTGCTCGATCGCATCGGCGAGTTCGGCCCCGTTCTGGAATCGATCGTTGGGCTGCTTGGCGAGCATGCGGTCGAGCAGCGATTGCAGCGGCGCGAAATTCTCCGGCAGCGCCGGCACCGGCTGTGTGATGTGCATGATGCCGACGGCGAGCGAATCGTCGGCGTGATACGGCACGCGTCCGACCAGCAGTTCGTACAGCACGATGCCGAGGCTGTACAGGTCCGCGCGCCCGTCGATCGGGCGGCCGCGCGCCTGCTCCGGACTCATGTAGTGCGGCGTCCCGATCACGGTGCCCGTGCGCGTCATGTGCGTGGCCGAATCGCTGGCGCGCGCGATGCCGAAATCGGTCAGCGCCGCGCTGCCGTCGTCGCGCAGCAGGATGTTGTCGGGTTTCACGTCGCGATGCACGAAGCCTTTCGCGTGTGCGTAATTGAGCGCGGCGCCGATCTCGCGGACCACGCGCAACGCGAACGGCACCGGCCGCGGCGTCCCGTCGGGCGACAACACCGTGCCACCGCCGAGATATTCCATCGCGATGTAGTGATAGTCGCCGGCACGACCGACGTCGTGCACGCCGACGACGTGGCGGTGATGCAGCTTGGCCGCGATGCGCGCTTCGCGCAGGAAACGCTCGCCGAAGTCCGGATCGGCGAGCAGCGTCGGCGACATGATTTTCAGCGCCACCTCGCGCTGTACCGATTCCTGCATCGCCAGATACACGGTCGCCATGCCGCCACGACCGAGCTGACGCAAGATTCGATATCCGGGAATTTCAATCACGTTGCTTTCGGCCACCCTGGATGCGCGCGGGGAGCCAATCTCCCCATGATCTTCGCAAGCCGCTCGCGCAAGAATAGCACGACGCCCCCTCGCTCCCGCTGGAAAGTCGTGGAAAACAAGCGGTTTACGCCTGTCCGACGACCGGATACGGCTGTGCTCACGGCACGCGCGGGCGTACGCCGAGCACGTTCGGGATCGGCCACGCCACGGCATTCGTATCGTCTTCGCGAAACGAAGTCTCGTAGCTGCCGAACCACTCGTGTTCGGTGTCGCCCATGTGCAAGTAAAGCTGCGCCTCGGGGCCGCCTTCGAGGTGCTGCGCGGCGACCACGCCGATGTCCGAGGCCAGCAGGCGTTCGTTGAAGTCGTGCATCGACAGGGGCGCACGGGAGAAGATGAACAGAATGCGTCCGTCGCGATCTTCACCGAGCGCCGCCTCGCTCCAACGGCGTTCCTGCTGCGGCCACTGGTCGATGCCGGGACGGCGGATCAGGCGCAGGTTCTGCGCAGCACTGGCGTAGTCGGCAAGAATGGAAGACATCGTCACGCCCGGCGCATCGAGATCGAACAGACGAAACGCCGGCAGGTCCGGAGCGGCCGCGTCGAACGCCGCTACCGAGCGGTAGTCGTTCGTGTGGCCGCTGACGTACTCGCGGAATTTCAGGAAGCCGACATGCGTGCGGTAGTCGCGCCGGAACATGCCGGCGTTGATTGCGGCGGCGAAGCCGCGACGGCGCGACCAGTCGCGCGCGGTTTGCGTGGGCTCTTCGCTGTTTCCGACGCCGGCGAAATCGAGCTGCCATGCGTGCGGATCGAAGCGCAGCACGGTGATCGGCGCAGCGTTGTCGATCGCCAGCTGCGCTCGTTCCGCGCCAGGCGCCAGCGTTTGCCAGGCAGTCGGCGCGTCGGGCGTGGCGCTCAGCGCAATCGCGAGCAAGGCGGCAAAGATCGGCATGGCGGGCGATGAGAAAAAGGCTAAGGACGGAGTTCGGGCATGGCGATAGCGTAATACGTATTCGTACCCTCATCCGGCGCTTCGCGCCACCTTCTCCCGAGAGGAGAAGGGAAGCACGAGCCGACCTTCTCGAGGCAGAAGGAAAGCATGTGGCGTCACGCCAGCCGGCGCGCCTCGATGACGTTCGGCACACCGGCCAGTCGTCCCAGCAACGTGGAGAGCTGCTCGAAATCCGCCACGCGCACGGCGAAGTTCATGGTGGCCAATCCGGTGGCGGCGTCGGCGCGGGTGTTCACCGCGATCAGTTGCACGTTCGCCGCGGCGATCACGTTGGTGACGTCCTTGTGCAACCACTTGCGGTCGTAGCCGCGCACCAGCAGGTCGACTTCGTACGCCTGCGAACGCGCACCGCCCCACTCCACTTCGATCGCGCGCGTCGCATCGCGCGCGCGCAGGCGCGCGTAACTGGCGCAATCGGCGCGATGAATGGACACGCCGCGGCCGCGCGTGATGTAGCCCACGATCGCGTCGCCGGGCAGCGGTTGGCAGCAGCGCGCCAGCGTGGTGAGCAGATTGCCGACGCCTTCGATCACGATCGCGTCCTTGTCGCGCTTCGGGGCACGTGGCACCTGCGTCACGGGTGCCCGCGGCGGTACGTGCAGCTCGTGCAGCGCACGCGCGATCTGCCCGGTACTCACGTCGCCGAGTGCGAGCGCAACCAGCAGCTCGTCCTGGGTCTGCAGATGGAAACGTGCCGGCAGGGTATCCAGCGCGACATTGGACAACGCCAGACGCTTGAGCTCGCGCTCGAGAATCGCGCGGCCGGCAGCGAGATTGGCGTCGTGATCGACGTGTTTGAACCACGCCCGCACTTTCTCCCGCGCGCGGTGCGTCGTCAGAAAACCGTGGTGCGCCGACAGCCAATCGCGACGCGGCTCGGAAATCTTGCCGGTGAGAATCTCGACACGGTCGCCGCTGGCCGGCTGGAAACCGAGCGGCACGATGCGCCCATTCACTTTCGCGCCGCGGCAGCGATGGCCGACATCGGTGTGTACGTGATAGGCGAAATCCAGCACCGTCGCGCCGCGCGGCAGATCCATCACCTGCCCCTGCGGCGTGAGCAGGTAGACGCGATCTTCGAGAATGTCGGTCTTGAAGCCGGCCAGCAGCGCCGCGTCGTCTTCGTGATCTTCCTTGGCCTCGAGCAGCTGACGCATCCAGGCGACCTTGCGCTCGAAGCTGGCGTCACTGCCGCCGCCCTCCTTGTAACGCCAGTGCGCCGCCACGCCCTGCTCGGCATGCGCATGCATGTCGTGTGAACGGATCTGCACCTCGAGGACCTTGCCTTCCGGGCCGATCACCGCGGTGTGCAGCGACTGGTAATGATTGCCTTTCGGGCGCGCAATGTAGTCGTCGAATTCACTCGGCACCGGCGGCCACAGCGTGTGCACGACGCCGAGCGCGGCGTAGCAGGCCGCCACGTCCTTGACCAGCAGGCGCACCGCGCGGATATCGTATAGCGTGGAGAAGTCGCCGCTTTTGCGCTGCATCTTCTTCCAGATCGAATAGATGTGCTTAGGACGGCCGGCGATATCGGCCTCGACACCGGCGTCGGCAAGGGCGCGACGCAGCGTGCCCATGGCGAGCGCGATGAAGCGTTCGCGATCCTCGCGCCGCTCGTCGAGCAGCCTGGCGATGCGCCTGTAGGTGTCGGGCTGCAGATAGCGGAACGCGAGATCCTCGAGTTCCCATTTGAGCTGCCAGATGCCGAGCCGGTTGGCCAAGGGCGCATGGATGTCGGCGCTGAGCTGAGCCAGAGCGCGCTGGCGTTCGGGCGGCGCAGTTGCGGCGAGGCGCATGCGCGCGAGCTGACGCGCGAGCAGCACGAACACCACGCGCAGGTCGCGGATGATCGCGAGCAGCAAGCGGCGCAAGCCTTCCGCGCTGCTGTTCGGGCCGCGGTTCGCGTACAACGACCAGACACGTTCCGCCGCCTGCTGGCCCTCGATGAGGTCACGCATGTGCGGCGGCGCCGCAGCGGCTGCGGCGGCCGCCTCGGCAGTGAGGCCGCATTGTTGCAAAGTGTGCAAAATATACGCGGCGCAAAGTTCCGCGTCGGCGCGCAGCTCCTCGAGCAGGCGCAGCGTTTCGATCAGTTCGGGTTCGACGGCTCGCACCGCGGCGTGATCCTGCGCCTCGGACACGAGCGCGCGCAGCGGCTGCATCCATGGCGCTACTTCCGCCGCGGCGAAATGCCGCTGGAGCCATCCGGAAAGGTCGGCGGGGGCGAGACGATCTACGCTTTTCACGCGGGCTACTGTGGCACGCCGCGCGTTCCGCCACAACGCAACGTGCGCTGGCCGGGACCGGCTGAGCGGTCGTGCCGGCCAGGCTGCAGGCTGGATTACGGGCCGGTGAGTACCTGCTGTGCTGTGCACACCCCGCCGACACACGCGATCGTGCCGGGTCCGACGGTGACGGCGTCGGTGATGTTGCCGCTGCTCACCGTAACGGTGCCGGGGAGGGAGTAGCTCACGTTGCCGCCCGCCGCGATTGCAATAGCGGTTTCATTGATTACGCCGGTGCCGCTGGCGTTCGGGCAAGCGCTGGTGCCGCCGGTTGCTGTGCACGTCCAAGCGCCGAAGCTGAGCCCTGCAACGCCCGGATTCACCAGCGTGACGCCGCTCGCATCCGTGCCGCCTTCATTGGCGAGCGCGATCGTGTACGTCACGCCATCGCCGGAATTGGCATAACTCGAGGGATTCTCGTTGAGCGTCAGGTGGATCAAGGGCACGGTTGCCACGCTGGCGCTGCTGCTGCAGTTGCCGCCGGTGCACGAGCCGCCTGGCACCGTAATGGAGGCCGCATTGCTGACCTGCGCTGCCGACACGAAGCTCGCCGCACTCTTCAGCGTCGCGGTGATCGCGTAACTCACACTGCCACCCACTGGAATACTGGCTACTGAATGGCTGATGGCTGCGTTGCCGGACGCAGCCGGACAGCTCGCGCCGCCTGCCGGTGTGCACGTCCAGCTCAGGCTTTGCACATTTGCCGCGAGCGGATTGTTGACGCCGACATTGCTCAGTATTGCGCTACCCGCATTCGCAACCGCCAGGGTGTATCCCACCGTACCGCCGGGAGCAGCGCTCTGGCTGGGTGCCGCGCTGACCGCGACGCTGCCCACCGCAGCCTGCGGCATGGTGATCGAGAACGTTTCCGTGGTCGAGATCGCGGGCGAATAGCCCGCTGCGGTGAACGTAGCCGTGCAGGTGGCGGTGCCAGGCGCGAACAGGCTCCCCGCGCTGGCGAAGTTGAAGCTGAGCGCCAGCCCTCCGCGCGCCGCGGTCGACTGCGCAAAGTTGCCGGTACCGATACCGCCGGCGAGAATGCCTTGCGGGTCGCTGCACGATACGTTGGAGACCGTGATCCCATCCGAAGCCGTCGTTCCGGGCAGCGTGGTGTTGCTGTTCGGGTCCACGAAATAGGCGATCGGATCGACCGTTACCGCACCACCGCCGCTCACGGCGTTCTGGAAGGTGAGCGCGGCTGGCAGCGCGTTGCCGTGATTGCGTAACGTGGTAGTCGTGGATGTGCTGTCGTTGCTGGCAATGATGCTGTCGACATTGAGCACTGGACGGTTGTTCGGACCGACCACGGCGAGCTTGTCGTCGAAGCGTTGCGGATACTTGCCGAACGGCGGAAATATCGCTGCAACGGCGGGATAGCTGGTGCCAGTCAGCGAACTCCAGGCCGTGGTACCGGCAACCGAAGTCGAATATTCGCCATAGATGAAAATCGAATTGCTGCCCGGCGCGATCTCGCTGGACGCAAGCGTGTGGTTCACCGCGGCGGAACTGCAGGACGCCGAGCCATTGACCGGTCCGGGCTGCGGAATGCCCGCTCCGAGGACGCACCATTTCGGGACCGCGGTGATCGTCGAATCGCCGTTCTTGGAATCGAAGAACGCATAGTCATAGCCGAGATTCAGACGCCAGCCCGCTGCCGCAGTGGCATTGTGCACTTCGACGACGTAGCCGAGCGCGTTCGCCGGCGTGATGCTGTTGGGGTTGGAGATGCGGCGCGCGGCGCTCTGCGGCGACACCACGGTCTGCACGGAAAGCCAAGGTTCATCGGCGAAATGCGCGCTCTGCGCACCCTCGAATCCGTCGCCGAAAATCCCCGACGGACCGAGCGCCTTGGCGATCGGCCCTCCGGTAAGGGGATTGATCTGGTAGCAAGTCACCTGCGGGCTGGACAGGTTGCTGTAGAGGCCCGTCACACCTGCCGGCGATCTACCGTCATAGCTCACCGCGCCCAGATCCACGACACTGGCACCGCCGGCGCCGAATTCCAGCAGGCCGCCGGGAGAGGGATTGGTGAATGTTGGCGAGAAACGCAAGGTACTCGCAGGGCCATTGGCCCCGTTCGACGAAATTTCGTTGCACACGACCGGCGCAGTCACGGCGAGTTGTGCGACATAGGCCGCCGGACTGCCGCTATCGACTTGGTATAAGAACGAATTCGCACTCAGGTCAAGGGCGATATCGGTGGGGTGGGTTCCAGTGCATGCCCCGGCCGAGCATGGCGCCATCAGGTCGAGGGTGAAAGCTAATGGACCGGTCCCCGCCGCGGCGGCAAGGGAGGCATAGCCGAGGGTTGCCGAAACGCACAACGCGATCGGAAAATGGCGCATCTTGTTCTCCAAACATACTCCGGCCAGCACGCATCCTTGCGCGCAGCCGGTAGTGTTACCGAAAAGAATCGATGGGTTATGATAAGCCCTTGATTCCTGAAAATTGTTAACAGCCGGTTAGACGGTATCGATTTTCCGATCAGCCCGCTGAGCCCCTGCCCCTCGTTGCCATCCGCGATTTCACTATAGGCTAATAATGTATATGTACAAGTGTATAGTTGTCACTTTTTCATTAGCAGTGTTTTTTGCAGCAACGGCGGCCTCGGCCGCAGGTTTTTCGTCGCTCGAGGAGCGCATGTCGCAGGAGCAATTCCACGCGGCCGGTCTGGACAAGCTCAGCCCCGACGAACTGAAATCCCTGGACGACTGGCTGCGCACCCATTCCACGACTGCCACCACTGTGTCACCGACCGGTGCGCCGATGTTTTATCCCAAGGATTCCGACCGGCAGGTCGTCGAGTCGCGTCTGGACGGCAAATTCAGCGGCTGGTACGGCCAGAATGTTTTCAAGCTGGAAAATGGTCAGGAATGGATACAGGCGGAATCGGGCAGTTACACCACTGGCCCGTTCGACCATCCGAAGGTAAAGATCAAGCCGATGTTGCTCGGCAGCTGGCTGATGTACATCGAGCCGTGCGGTTGCAGCGTGCGCGTACAGCGTACGAAATGAGTTCAGGATGAACTCATCCCGTGCAGGCCATGGATGGCCGATGACACGGGATCCAGTTCGTTGCCGATGAACTCATCCCGTGCAGGCCATGGATGGCCGATGACACGGGATGCAGTTTTCGATTCGGATTGATGCGCGCCGGCCAGTGGAAGTGAACCGAAATTGCCTGATTGGGACTAAATCGCCTTCAACGTTTCGATGATCTTGCCGAGCCGCTTCGGCGATACCGGCTCGGCGGTCTTCAATTCCTGCGCGAATAACGACACGCGCAGTTCCTCGATCAACCAGCGCAATTCCACCAGCGCAGCCTCATCCGCTGCGCGCGACGCTTTCAGCTTGAGATACTCCGTCCAATAACCGCGCACCGTCAGCATGCGTGCCTGATCGCGCGTGGCATCCTGGCGCAGGCGTTCAGCGCGCAGGCGCATCGCTTTCAGGTAACGCGGGAAATGCGCCAAATGCGTTTTTTCCACATCGCGCACGAACCCGGGATACAACAACGCACCGAGTTGTTCGTGCAGATCGTCGTAATTGGCGCGCGCATAGCCCATCAGTGGGGGCTCCAGCCATGACGTGAGGTCGGCATAGGCCGCCAGCACGTCCTCGACGAGGGCCAGCCATTCCACCGCACGCGGAAACAGTGCCCGCGCGAGTTCAGCCTCGGTGTGCCGGAACGTTTCGCGATCGCGAGCGTCGAGATCTCTCGCGGCGAGCAACTCGCGCAGCGCGGCCTCGACGATATCCTCGCGCAACGAATCCACGCTCGCGATCGCGGCATATTTGAGCGCCAGCTTGCGCTCGATCGGCAACTGCCGGCGGGCGACTTTCAACGCTTCGCGCAGGGCGCGGCGCAACAGCCGTTCGACGCCGCCGGCGTGTGCGGTGCGTGCTTCGTCGGCGCGCTCGAACACGCGCAGCGCGACGCTGTCGCCGAGATCGACGAGTGCAGGATATGCCGTCAGCCCGCCTTCGCTGACCAGCGTGTGCGGGATTTCGTCGAAGTCGAATTCGACGACGTCCTCGCGCGTCACTTCGCTGGCGGCACGGCGCGAGAACGCCACGCGCGCGCTTTCGCTCCATTGCGCACGGATCGCTTCCAGATCGCGTCCTTCCGCGAGCGTGCGCCCCTGCTCATCGTAGACGCGAAAGCGCATCGCCAGATGCACCGGCACTGCGACTTCCGCGAAGTCGCGTGCGCCGACCTCGACCCCGGTCACACGTTTCAAATACGCGGCGAGCGCTTCGGCGAGCGGCTGATCGCGCGGTGTCTCCGCCTGCGCGAAGGCACGCGCGAAGTCGGGCGCGGGCACGAAATTGCGGCGCAGCGATTTCGGCAATCCGCGGATCAACTCGGCGACTTTGTCGGGCAGCAATCCCGGCACCAGCCATTCGCAGCGCGCGGCCGAAACAGCGTTCACGAAGGCGAGCGGCACATGCAGCGTCACGCCATCGGCGGGGTCGCCCGGCACGAAGCGGTATTCCAGTTTGAGACGATGCGCGGCGAATTCCAGCGCGGGCGGGAAGTCGCTGGCGCGGATACCGGGTTCGCTCGCCAGCACGTCGTCGAGCGACCAGCGCAACGCGGCCTGTTCCTGCGGCGATGCCTTGCGGTACCACGCATCGAAGGCCGCTGACGTGTGGATATCGGCCGGCAACTTGCCCGCGAAAAATGCGGTGAGTTCGTCCTCACTCTTCACCAGCCCGGCACGGCGCTGCTTGGCCTCGAGTTCATGCGCCTGTGCCAGCACGCGCGCGTTGGCACGCACGCAATCGGCGCGGCAATCGATGTCGACGCGCACCAGCGCCTCGCGCACGAATACCGCGTTGGCCGCGACCGGATCCTGCGCGCCGAATTGCACCGTGCGTTTTTCCACCAGCGTCAATCCGAACAGCGTCACCTGCTCGAACGCGAGCACTGCGCCGCGCTTGCGCGACCAGTGCGGCTCGCGCCAGTTGCGCTTGACCAGATGCGCGGCCTGCTGTTCGACCCAGTCCGGTTCGATGCGCGCGCACAGCATCCCGTATATTTTTTGCAGATCGAGTATCTGTCCCGCCAATAGCCACTGCGTCGGATGCTTCGCCAACGAGGAGCCGGGGAAAATCTGGAACTTGCGTTCGCGCGTGCCGAGGTACTGGCTGCGCTCGTCCTTGCGTCCGACCTGGGTCGGCCAGCCGGAAAGCAGGCAGCGGTGGATGGACTCGTATTCAAAGCCCTCTTCCCCATCGCCCGCGATGGAGGGTAGGTTTGGGTGAGGGGGCGGCATTGGGGTTTGCTGAAGCGCTGCCGAAGCGCGGACACGCCTCCCCCCAACCCTCTCCCCCATCGCAGGCGATAGGGGAGAGGGAGATTGCGGCGCACGCAATGAAGCCGCGGAGAGCTTCCACCCCAGCTCATCTGCGATCACCAGCAATTGGCGATGCAGCTCGCGCCATTCGCGCATACGCAGATACGACAGGAATCGCTCGCGGCACCAGTCGCGCAATTTCGATTGCGTCATGTCCTCGTGTGCTAGTGCATGGGCGTGCCACAGGTTGAGTACGCCGCTGAAATCGGATTTCGGATCGGCGAATTGCGCGTGCGCCAGATCCGCCGCCTGGCGCGCGTCGGCCGGCCGCTCGCGCGGATCCTGGATGCTCAGGAATGCGGTCAGGATCAGCAGCTCGCGCAACGTTCCGAGCCGCTGCGATTCGACCAGCATGCGCGCGAGCGCAACGTCGATCGGCAGCTGCGCCATGGTGCGGCCCGTATCGGTGAGGCGTTTGTCCTCGTCGATCGCGCCGAGTTCGGCCAGGCGCCGGTAACCGTCGCCGATCGCGCGCGCGCTCGGCGCCTCGACGAACGGGAAATCCTCCACGTCGCCCAACTTCAGACTCAGCATGCGCAGGATCACGCCGGCAAGCGACGAGCGCAGGATCTCCGGATCGCTGAAGCGCGGCCGCGCGATGAAGTCCTCTTCCGAGTACAAACGTATACAAATGCCCGGACCGATGCGCCCGCAGCGGCCCTTGCGCTGGTCCGCCGCGGATTGCGCGATCGGCTCGATGTGCAGACGTTCGAGCTGGCTGCGCGACATGTAGCGCTTGACGCGCGCGGTGCCGGTGTCGATCACGTAGCGGATGCGCGGCACCGTCAATGAGGTCTCGGCCACGTTCGTGGCGAGCACCACGCGGCGCGCGTTGCCCGGCTTGAACACACGGTCCTGCTCGGCCGCCGATAGCCGCGCGTACAGCGGCAAGATTTCGGTCGCGCGGTATTTGCGTCGCTCCAGCGCCAGGTGTGCGTCGCGGATTTCGCGCTCGCCCGGCAGGAACACCAGCACGTCGCCGCCGCGCGGATCCTCCGCCACGATCTCGTCCATGGCGCCGATGATGCGCTCGGTGGTGGTCGCGTCGTCGCGTTCGGCGGCGGGGCGCCAGCGCACCTCGACCGGAAAACCGCGGCCTTCGACATCGATCACCGGCGCATCGTGAAAATGCTTCGAGAAAATCTTCGTGTCGATGGTCGCGGACGTGACGATCAGTTTCAGATCGCGCCGGCGCGCGAGCAGGCGCTTGAGATATCCGAG
>Ga0307516_10009197_pt1 | contig 11059 bp, 11 predicted proteins | sample 19_EM_MG_FD_203310 | JGI IMG/M metagenome (GOLD analysis project Ga0307516, IMG submission 203310) | Populus trichocarpa ectomycorrhiza microbial communities from riparian zone in the Pacific Northwest, United States - 19_EM | ecosystem: Host-associated > Plants > Roots > Unclassified | place...
GGGTTAGACAGGGAGGGCACGAGGGGTGTGAGGTTGTCGGTGTCGTTCCTGTTGAGGGTTTGTTGAGGGGTTTGTTTGGAGGGAGGTGGGTCGAGCGGGTGAGGGTGGTTTGACGTTGATATACATAGCTAGATAACTATTACCATGTCGGGTCACTTGTGGTTGGCCTCAGCCTGACTAACGGCTTCCGGGATATACTATCATAACCACAGGCTCCGTTCGAGACTTAGGCGTTTATAATAATTATCGATCTCGTTTACCTATTGGTACACTCTATCCATGGACATTTTTTAAAACTAGGATAGCGCTACCGAGAGACTAAAGCTTTGCAGCATCCTTAATGCTCGTCCAGTACTTCGTCGGGTCACCCCCGCTGGCACTGTATGAGACAGTACAGTCTTTTATGCCGTCATTGATTTGAAAGTGGCCAGTCAAGCCTTTCACTTTTACGTCAACCATGGTCTTGACCACTGTGTCGGCATTATCGAAGAAAAGGAAGAAAGATGTGGCGGGGGTAAACTCGTGGGTGGAGTTCAAGCCCGTGGTGCTAGAGATGTAAAATGGAGTGTTTATGTCCTTCGAGCCCCCGCACCCGATAACGATGTGTGCGTTGTTCTTCCAGCTGTTGAGAACTGTGATAGGTTTGGTCTCGGTGACGTCCCCCTCGACTGAGACCTCCCTAGGCCCGATAGTGGCTTTCTGACCTTTTTGAATGGCTTTGCTTTGAGACCCTAACTCAGCGACTTGGTCGTCAGCCTAGCAATGCCAGTCGTCGCATGAGCGAAACATCAAAACAGAGAGAATACATGCACTCACGTTGAAACCGACTTGCGTCGCGTAGACTTCATATGTCTCCTCCCACGTAAATGTCTGTGACGTCTTTAGGTCCCCCGCTTCCGTGGTAGCCAAAACGACATTTCCATTTTGAGTTTGGCCATCGATATTCACGTCCCTAACGAGGGCGAGAGTATGATTCAAGCCTTTGAGATTATTCAAGGTTGTGTCATCAATGGTGACGGTGACGGAGTAGACGTTCGTGGGGTAGATGCCCTTCATCAGATTTGGCCAAGCCGCTTTAAGATCCTTTTCCACCTGCGAGAGCTCGCCCTCGAGTCTACGATTGTAAGAATCTTCGATTTCGGCTTCCACGTAGTGGAAAAGCTTCTTGCGGTCTACCTTATCCTTCGTGTTCCCTGTTCCATAGTCAACCTTGTTGATTTCGAGCACCGATGGGTGGTATCTTCTTTCGGCGCTTGGCTCATCGCCCGCAACACTGTTAGGTATGACCCTGTTCCACTTATATACTCCATCTCCAGATTTCCTGTTGGATTTCAGGTTCGCGTTACATGTCAGCGACGCCCAGTCATAACACCAATTGACATACGAATGAGGCCTCTGTTTCCCCCACTCGTCCTTCGGCTTGAACATCTTGAATAAACGAACTAGGTCTACCGAAAGTTTATCTCCAATTTGACCCTATATACCAATGTGAGGGACATAGGAACTTGAGCAGAGTCATGACTCACAATCATCCAGGTCAGCGACAGGTCAGAAAGTTCGTGCACCTCGTAACTGCCGCCAATCTCCGGAAGGTTGAATAAACACGAACGATCACTCGAGAGTCAATCGCACGTACATCAGAGTGGCTGCCTAAGAGATTGCCGAATGAATCTTTTGTTATTGCATACATTGATTTTTTTGAACGCACCGACAAACCAGCACTTTGAAGCGAAGATTAGTATAACGATATCCTTTGATCAAAGCAACGCACCTCTTTCATTGTCTGGACCCCAGCTCTGGACTCCGGTCGGATCAGCCGGATACACTCCTACGATTGCGCCGTCAACATGAAAAATCAAAGTCCGAGTACAGCACCAGTACGAACAAATATAGATCGCCGCTCGTTGATGGCCAATGCTTGGTATGTGCACTCGATGTGGTCTTCAACCACACGTACAAAATTGCTCAGCTTCTCTGGCGGCTCGCCCGAATTCCCCACTTCATTCTTCGCGGGTATGCCCATGAGGCTTCTGAATGGGTCCCCGCCTGTGGCAGCAACAGTATCATAAAGCCCAAGGCATCTAAATGAAGGAAGCTTAGAGGATTTAATCGGACGACTTGATTGAAGCAACCTACTTGACTGATAATGGCCCGACTCGACCCCTCCCTGGAGCATCCTTCTGTGTCCAAGGTTCTAGTGCCTTCTCCCATATGTTTCTATCTGGTAAAGTAGGGTGAAGTTGGATAATCACGAATGACTCGAAGCATTTAAAATGTTAACCTTCGTTCTTGGCCCCTCCAAGACCTACGTAGTTCGTATATATCGTTCCGAACTGAGCGGAGAAGTCATTTGTTTCTATAACGCCAATTTTTCCCTGCCAATGAATGATAATAAGAAGTAACCTGATCGCGAACAACGAAACTGACGATGATTTGGGCGACAATCATAGCTATGTAAGCACCCTGGTAAAAGTTCGTCAACGAAGAAATGCAGAAGGTCCAGGTCCAGGTTACCCGTGAAAATCCAAAGAGAAATATCTGTTAATAGAATCGTTCATATCAGCGGCTTCTTCTTCAAGGAAATTATTCAGACCTCGTCCCCTGGTTGAAAATTCCTAGATTGGATCAAGTTTGTTAAAATTAAGTCCATTGTCGGGTATGGAACACCTACTTGACAATATATTCATAAGCGTTGGTGATCTTTTGTCCTATAAGAATGGAGGAAACAAATCAGCAGACAAATACATAAGGATACGGAAATTATGGCATAACTTGCCTACAGTGGCTCCAACGATTGCTTTGTGAAAGAACGAGGGTTTAGCGTAGGCACAAGCAAAAGGTGGTAAAGTGCTCAACCGTCCCAACCTGTCTGGAAGAAGTCCTCGCCTGTACCAGGTCCCGGCATGTAAAGGACCTTCTGTTCGTCTGTTGCATTTATAACCTTGTACAGGCGCTAAATGATAATATGAGATTGCATATCATAAGCTCCAATCCTGTACATACGTAGATATTGGACCACTTCTCTTCCTGCTTAGCATCGCCATTTTGACCAGTCCTAATCCGCATAGCGAATGAGTTCTCAAGTCAGAGAATGAAGGCAAATGGCGTCGCACCCATCACAAAGGACAATTATTTTCTTGGGTGGCATGGAATTCGGGGGATTCAAAGATTCAGGATGTCTTGATCTAGGCCTCACGTAGCCCACGCGTTATATAGTATCCTCCGACCCCTGCACTTGCAAATCACAAGCATCGTGCATAGGTTGTGGACACCGCCATAGTGGTAACCCCAGATCTGTCATGGCACAATGGAAATAGAGCGATGGAGCGATAATCAAGGTTGAATCAAGGGTTCGAAGTCTGTCACGAACCTAATTGTGTCCAGCGGTAGCATTCGCCGTAAGGCTGCATAATGTGGCTGGGGTATTGGGGGTCTCTGCTGCGGCAGGTGACAAAACAAGAATCGAATTCGTCAGAACGGGAACAACAATGATCAAGACAGCTAGAATGACAGGTGAGTAATTCTGCCCAATGAGATGAAATGGGGTGACGTACGAAGAGATGCTTTTGCGAACGAGGCTGCTTCTGACGGCGATCAATTGCATGGCCAGTAATTTCCCTCTCCCAGCTCCTTTCCCTCCATCCAGTTGAGATCTATTCAATGTTGGAGTTAGTCAAGGACCTCCGAATATCCCTATATATTCCTGAGGTGAAATCAGGACGATTTTTCGATTTTTATCCGGACGGTTTTGCCCCGGCTCCTATTCGTATCTGGAAAGCGGCTCAGGCATACTTTAGGGTCGGTTTTTATCCGGAAAGTGCCTCAGACCTCCAAAAAAAAAAATCGGATTTGAGGCTTGTATTGAGCCGTAACACGGAATGATACCATCGAGAAATTCCTCTACCGTGATGTCATCTCGAGGGAAAAACACGGCCGAATCTGAGGGTATCTTCAGCAAGTCACCGCACATCAGCAAATCACCAATTCACTACAGGAGCTACACAGCACTACGTAGCCCTATGTAGCCCCTGTAGTGAACTGGTGATTTGCTGATGGCAGTGGTTCGCCAATTCGAAAGGGACTTGAATTGGATTTTCGAGATACTTTCTGCCAGTCCCGATCCATAGGCTTTCATTGAATGGTGGGGTTTTGTCGGTGAGTTTGATGAAGTTAGGGTTTTCCATCTGAATGGGTTAGCGCGACAAGGTTAAAGGGTTAAGATTATTCGAACTTACACACGCAACCTTCAAGTCAATGAAAATTTGTACTAGTAATAAAGCAGTATACAATACACATTGAGATATAGTGTCGTAAGGCCCAGGGGAAGTGAACGGTTGTGTAGTTAGGCGTTGTTAAGCGCCAAGTTCTCGTAGGATGGTTCGACCCAGAGTTATAGACCCAAAATTTTATCCGCAACCGCCTCACTGAGGGCTTATCTGTACCCCAAATTTTATCTGGATTTTGGCTCATGGATTTTCAAAAATTTTCCAGATTTCCATCCGGATAGACTTGAGGGATTTTTGGCTTTTTGACCCAATTTTTATCCTGATTGGACTCAGGGATATAAAAGCCCACGGAATGAAGCAACCGGGAAATGCCGAGCTGTCCAGCACCGAAACAACGAAGCAGCGGCGGCTGGATCTCGGTTTTCAAAAATTCTCCAAGTCCATCATGACCTTGTGATTCGTGAAGTTAATTTGGTGTAAGTCAGTCGAACTCAGAACCTTGCTCAAATTTACATTACTTCACATGCAATAGCTAATGGACCGACGTCCCGGGGACGGGAATGAACGGGAACATGAGAAATAAGATCATCGTGTCCCATTCGCAGGCGAACTTACGGCCCGCACCCCAATTGCCATTGACTCACCTACGCGTTTCGACGCGCCCCGTCGACTCCCGAAATCAACCCACGACAGTCGCCCCCTCCCTCGCGTCGAACGGGCGGGAGTTGCTCGTGCCGCCGTTGGTTGGTCCACTCGCCGGAGAACATTCCATCAATCATCCCGCTCCTATGCTCTGCCTGTGACATGTGGCACCTTTGTGTACGGTGCTGCCGCTCCGGTCCAACCCTTATATACGTGTTCGTTTGAATCAGCCCTTCTTCTGTGCCTTCTCCTAACCATGACAAACAGCCACCGCCCCTCAATGACGCCCGTGCCGGTTCCATCTACCTACCTAGTAAGCCCCCTCACAGCTCGTCTGAGTCCTCCTTTCTCCACTTCTTCCGGCAGGTGACGTGCTGCATCGACCCCTCAGGATCAATTCTTCAGATGCATCAGCAAATCCTGGGAACACTACAGGTTGCTACAGGTTGCTATGAAGCACTCTGTAGCGAAGGCCCCTGGGAATATAGCGCCCATAGCAACCTGTAGTGCCTGAGAGCACCCAGGATTTGCTGATGTGAGGATGTGGACGGCGCAGAGTGTGATTTCGGTGGCTGTAGGAGCTTCATTAAACAGTAGTACGTCCGACATCCACCGATCCTCCGTCAATGTTCTTATCTCTGATTCGTCCCATCTATGCCTGATTCAAACACGCTCCAAAAACGTTCTATATTCAGTGTTGCTCCACGCCGAACGACCAGACAACCTCATTACAACAAAGAAGGCTACCTCGTCGCAATACCGTAAGTAGTTATATGACTTCCCAGTCCTCGACGTTTCCTGGCTCTGAGCCTTTTGACTGGCGGGATTGGTCTCTCAGACTCTCTTCTCTCACATCGGTTGATTATTGTCCCTCTGGTTGACAAAGGCCTGCTCACCATCAAACTCGACCGTCCGCTCGACGAGGAGCCGACACATCACAGCGTGTTCTGCGTCTGATCGCGCGAGAGTGGTGTGAGTGCACTGGAGTTATGATGATTGGACGTGGAGGTGATGTCTTTACAAGATCACGTCGAATAACTGTACTTATGAAGTCAATTTGAATCTGATATGCTGTAATGGTGAGCGAATTCGAATGGACGTGCGATGTTGAGAATTGCGCAAGTTGTGGAGGATGCTGTGTTGGAAGCGTTCTTGGTCGGCGAGGCGTTGGGGGAGGTGATGGTTTTCTTTGTAGAGCTGGTGTACAGTAGCATAGTGGCAGGCGAAAAAATCATATTAACATATAAAAGCGGCGGCTCCGGGCCAAGCCATGGTTGAGGGTTTTGGCCTGGCCTCGCATTTGAGGAAGCCAAAGCCGGGGCTTTGAGGCCAAGCCGTGCCGGAACAGCATTACATCCCATACTAAAGGCAAACCAGGAGATCAGAGCACACTGACTGAAATCGTTGAACTACAAGTACAACTCTCAATGCAAAATCGCTTCATACAATACTAAATTGAACGGACTAGAAAAGCCTCACAGCATTCTCAACGCTCGTCCACTGATCCTTCAACGCCCCATAGGTATTGTATTTGACCCCACAGTGACTGCAGCCCTGGTTGATTTCAAAACGACCAAATACGCCTATAAACTGACTCAGGTCGATCATGGTATAGGCAACGCGGGAATCCGTGACCAGAATGGAGAAAATTTGGACGGGGGAAAAAACACTTGTGTCCCCCACGTTGAGACGCGGAGACATGTAATAGGGGTTCTGTACATCATCATCATTACCAACGCTGCACCCGAGGACGATGCGAGCACCGTTCTTCCACTGGTTGATGACGGTGATACTCCCGGTAGGGTCGTACTGCCCTGTGACCGTGATGCTACTGTCGACGTTCATGGTAGCTTCCTGGCCGTATAGAATGGTTTGTGCAGTTGTGGCCGACTCGATTTCGTTGCCATCCTACATGTCAATCGTCAGTTGTGTGCCATAAACGAGAGAATGTATACACTCACTACGAAATCGTCAGTCGTTTCAGTGATACTATGTGTATCCTCCCAGTGAAACGTCTGTTTGTTGGACGACTTGTTCGTTTCATAGGAACGAAAAACGATATTTCCATATTCGACATTGGAGCCGCGTTTTATGTCCCTGACTATGACGAGAACCTTGTCCTCGTCCTGCCTGAGAGCATCCAAGGTATTTTGCTCGATTTCGACGGTGACGGAGTAATTGGTTGCTTGCGACATGTCGATAGTCTGGAAACTGCTTAAGCGAGAGTGAGAAATAAGCAAAGTTCAACGTACAATGCTCAAGGTGTCCCGAACAATCAGAGGGAGGCAAAGTTCGTTCTGAGGGACGTCCTCAAAACAGAGCGGGTTTTTCAGCGATGATCGATTTCCCCATTGGCGGAATCTTGCCAACGTGAGTATCCAAAAAGGTTCTTCAAAAGGTTGCCTTGCTTCTTCGATAACGGGTAGGGCCGAGCGGCAAGGCCCGCTACCTAGGGAATCTTCGTATACTATTCAGAAGTACTAGGCTGATACATAATATAACATGGTACAGGTGTATTACGGCAACAGCAATGATTTGGAGAACATAACTGGTGCGTTCAAAGTATTGTCCGTTGATTCGGAGGCGGCGGCAATGACGGGTGCATCGAGCATTTCTACGTCGCGGTCACCGAGGGATTGCATTCCATTGTGAGCGAGGACGAAGCTGTGTGGCAGGGGTGTTTTACCCGAGATGGTGTGCGTCGGCCAGAGGGTTAAGCTGTGCGTAGATCAACGTCGAGAGTTGGCATCGTCCTCTGAGGTGTATGTGTGGGCTGAAAGGCAGGTGATGATGCAACCATTGCGTGGCACAAGGAACGTTTTTCGGGGGTCCCGTCCAAACAGGGCCCGGAGTGGGCAGCAGCAGAGACAGCGAGAGGGTGGAACGGAGTGGAGAGAAGCTGCCCTGCTGATCGTCGTAACGTGGCGAAAGGGGTGGACAGAGATGTGGCGAAAGGAGTGGGTGGAGAAGAGATCAGAGCTGCCCAGCTCGTCGTCATGATGTTGCAAGAGGCAAGGGTGGAGAGCTATCGTGACGTGGCATAGGTGCATGGGTCATTGTCATTGCCGGGTTCGTAAGTCAAAGGCGGACACCGAGCCGGAGGAGGCGAGGGTGTCATGGTCAGTGTTGGTAATGCGTGAGGGGATGAGGTGCTTACTGCAGGAACCTGATGGCGGACGGACGCGGGGGACGGATAGGTGGGCGATGACAGACGCTTGGAGAGGGATCGACGTAGCACTTTTGGCAGCGTGCACCAGAGATCGCCGACGCGTCACACGGTTCGGGGTTCGGCAGGGGTTTCCGAAACCTCTTCATGGAGTTCAGGTTCGGAGATGGAACCGAGGGGAGGGTCGATGTCCAACTCAAATGAAGGGCACAGAAGCAGGAAGCCACCACCTCCTTTAACGGATATCTTATTACCAGACATTTATGTACCAAGCTGTCACATTACGAACGTGTTGATCGCTGTCTCCAACGGCGGCGAGCTCAACATTGCACGACACTCCCACGCCCCTCCCGCGCATCAAAAGACGCCGGAATTCTCTCTACGTTGTTCACCACCCTTTTGTAATACTTCTATCTGTACATATACACTCACCACCTCATCTCCCCTTCCATAAGTACACATATCTTCATATAAATAATGTAAATATGCCCTAGTGTAGCTGCTTACATATCATACATTGCTTTTAGCAAATTTCCTGAGGGGTGGATGATGAAATAAGCTTAAAAAGCGCTTAGGGAGTGAGGGAGGGGCGTGGGAGTGTCGTGCAATGTTGAGCTCGCCGCCGTTGGAGACAGCGATCAACACGTTCGTAATGTGACAACTTGGTACATAAATTTCTGGTAATAAGATATCCGTTATTAACTTCCATCAAGGCGGTGGCGGCTTCCTGCTTCTTTACCTTCATTTGATGGGATCCATCGACGGTGGCCCCTGAACCCCAGGATTTAGGCCCGGGGTTCGAACTCTCGATGTTCGAGAACCGGACCGTGGCCAATCTGTCCCACACTAAAGGCAAATCAGGAGATCATAGCACACTGACTGAAATCGTTGAACTACAAGTACAAATTGCCAATGCAAAATCGCTTCATACTATCCGAATACTAAATTGAACAGACTAAAGATTCGTAGCATTGTCAACGCTCGTCCACTGATCCTTCAACGCCCCAGAAGTATTGTATTTGACCTCACATTGACTGTAGCCCTGGTTGATTTCAAAACGACCAACTACGCCTGTAACCTGACTCAGGTCGATCATGGTTTTGGTGGTGCGGGAATCCGTGACCAGAACGGAGAAAATTTGGACGGCGGTAAGAACGCTTGTGTCCCCCAAGGTGAGACCCGGAGACATGTAATAGGAGTTCGTTACATCATTATCATTACCAACGCTGCACCCGAGGACGATGCGAGCACCGTTCTTCCACTGGTTGATGACGGTGATACTCCCGGTAGGGTCGTACTGCCCTGTGACCGTGATGCTACTGTCGACGTTCATGGTAGCTGTCTGGCCGTATAGAATGGTTTGTGCAGTCGTGACCGACTCGATTTCGTTGCCATCCTACATGTCAATCGTCAGTTGTGTGCCATCAACGAGAGAATGTATACACTCACTGCGAAATCGTCAGTCGTTTCAGCGACACTGTGTATATCCTTCCAGTGAAAAGTCTGTTTGTTGGAAAGTTCGTTCGATGGATAGGAACGAAAAACGATATTTCCAAATTCGACATTGGAGTCGCGTTTTATGTCCCTGACTATAATGAGAACCTTGTTCGGGTCCTGCCTGAGAGTATCCAAGGTAGTTTGCTCGATTTCGACGGTGACGGAGTAATCGGTTGCTTGCGACATGTCGATAGCCTGGAAACTGCTTAAGCGAGAGTGAGAAATAAGCAAAGTTCAACATACAATGCTCAAGGTGTCCCGAACAATCAGAGGGAGGCAAAGTTCGTTCTGAGGGACGTCCTCAAAACAGAGCGGGTTTTTCAGCGATGATCGATTTCCCGATTGGTGAAATCTTGCCAACTCGTTTATACTTTTGGCTTGGCGGACCGTCGAGTCTGGAGGTTAATAAAACGTCAGATTTGCATTCCAGCCGATAAGCACCATTTCACTTTTTCACCCTCGTGCCCTTACCCATGACCGTGGGGGTGACTCAAAATCCTTTGGGAACTTAGTCTACGTAAATTAACAAGACATCTACGCTCATTGTTCATGTGAGCATGATGGGGCATTTCTTCATGACTCATAACTGACCATGTGTTTTGGAGGATTGGGGAATTTCCTGATCCCGGGCCTGCATGTGACGGGACGCAGGCAGATATTCGGCTGACGATGTTGAAAGAATGCAGCTTGTCTGCTCCCTGCAGGAGGACAGTCGTGCCGCAACTTTTCTCTAGGCTTCACAAACTTTCCAAAACCCACCCAGTGAATTAACAATCCAAGTACCTACCTACATTTTGTGAGGCAGGTCACGATGCTGAGGGCTTTCTAATAGGTACTTACGAATGAAGTTCTTCGATCTGCGATTCTGCATGGGTCCCTTCGGTCTGTGTTGTTCCACTATCTGCCAGCAGGAGTGCTACGAGTTCTCCACCAATCGGTGTGCTCTTTAACACACTTCCTTGAGGTCCATCTCATCTTGGGTAATGCCGTAGACGATGGTTCGACTTGTCAATGTCAAGAGGAAACACCCCCTGTATGTACTCACATGAACGACCGGCCTCAGGAGAGCAACGCCGGTTACAAAGGTATACAAGTACGAGAGCAACCAAACGCCTTATGCTCACACGAATATCGGCATAAGGGCGCTTCGATGTCAATGATCCATGCTTCGAATCTTGGGGTCTAGGGAAGTAGAGCGGGCAATACGGTGCTAGGGGGATTTCAGGATACTTTCACTGTTCTTACCCCAATATTAAATCGGATTATGACTGGAGGTCGCCGTCGAGCATGCTATCATTTTGCCTTCATGATCTCTGCACGTAAGAGGAACGTAAACAAGTATTCGGCCGACGATCGGGGTGTAAGGGCAGGACCTAGAGCACACGATCGAGATCCTCAGCATCAGGGTAGAAGGATAGACGACTAATCATTCTATACCTAGAGCACACGATCGAGACTACACGACTATGAGTAAGTGTAGAAGATGGGTGATAGGTAACGGGCACTTACTCCTCAGCGTCAGGGTAGA
>Ga0307516_10009199_pt1 | contig 11057 bp, 7 predicted proteins | sample 19_EM_MG_FD_203310 | JGI IMG/M metagenome (GOLD analysis project Ga0307516, IMG submission 203310) | Populus trichocarpa ectomycorrhiza microbial communities from riparian zone in the Pacific Northwest, United States - 19_EM | ecosystem: Host-associated > Plants > Roots > Unclassified | place...
GACGACGGCGTGGCGGACCAGTTGCAGGGCCAACAATTGCTTGAGAAGTACGGGATGGTCGGCACGTTCTACATCAACTCGGCGTTCATCGGCATGCCTGGATATATGACCCGGGCGAACCTTGATCAACTGAAGGCCAAGGGCCACGAAATCGGCGGTCACACGGTCAGCCACCAGAACCTTCCGACGCTGCAGGCGGCCGAGCAGAATCGTCAGATCTGCCAGGATCGGAACACGTTGATGTCCTGGGGCTTCGCGGTGACCACGTTTGCCTATCCATTTGCTGAATTCGATGCGACCACGAAGGCGACCGTGCAGCAGTGCGGGTACAACGCCGCCCGGGCGGTGGGGGACCTGCGCTCGCCGTTCAGCTGCTCGGACTGCCCGGCGACCGAGACCATCCCGCCGGCGGACCGGTACGAGATCAGGACGGCCGACGACGTCGAGTCCAACTGGACGCTCGCCCACCTGCAGAACCTCGTCACCCGCGCCGAGCAGACCGGCGGCTGGCTGCCGCTCAACCTGCACCACGTCTGCAGCACGGGCTGCGTGGCCGAGTCCATCTCGCCCACCACGCTGGACAAGTTCCTCGCCTGGCTCAAGCCGCGCAACACACCGTTGATCCGCACCACGGTGCGGACCGCGGCCCAGGTGATCGGCGGTGCCGTGCAACCGGCCGTCACGCCGACCGCTCCCCCGGCCCCCGGCGCCCCCGGCGTCAACACCGTCCGCAACGCCTCGATGGAGACCGCCGGCACCGTGAACCCGAACCTGCCGGACTGCTTCACCGCGGGCGGCTACGGCACGAACACGGCCACCGTCTCCCGGATCAGCGGCGACGCGCACACCGGCACCTACTCCTCCCGCGTCGCGATAACCAGCCTCACCGACGGCGACTCCAAGATCATTCCGACGTTCGATCTCGGGCAGTGCTCCTCGCAGGTCGCGCAGGGGCACACCTATGAGGTGAGCGCCTGGTACAAGTCGACCGCCCAGGTCTTCTTCACGGTGTACAAGCGCAACGCGATCGGCCAGTGGAGCTACTGGGCGCAAAGCCCCCGGATCGCGCCGGCCAGCACCTGGACGAAGGCCACCTGGATCACGCCACCGCCGCCGGCCGACGCGGTCGCCACGAGCTTCGGCCTGACGATCGACAGCGTCGGCACCCTGACGACCGACGACTACGGCCTCGCCGACACCACCCCGGCCCCGGCACCCCCGGGCGTCAACGCCCTCAAGAACGCGTCGTTGGAGACCGTGGGCGCGGACGGCTTCCCGCAGTGCTGGACCGGTGCCGGCTACGGCACGAACACGCCGGCCTGGTCCCGGGTCACCGACGCCGCGGACGGCACGTACGCGGAGAAACTTGAGATCACCAGCCTGACCGACGGCGACGCCAAGCTGATCCCGTCCTGGGACAGCGCCAACTGCGCGCCGCTGGTCACCGTCGGCAGCACCTATGCGCTGAGCGTCTCCTACAAGTCGAACGCGACGACGTTCCTCACCCTCTACCGCCAGGACACCGCCGGGACCTGGGCGTACTGGACGCAGAGCCCGGTGTTCCCGGCCTCGGCCGACTACACGGCCGCGACCTGGACGACGCCGGCCGTGCCGGCCGGCACCCGGGCCGTGACGTTCGGCCTGACCCTCGACAAAGTGGGACAGGTAACCACCGACAACTACAGCATGATCGCCAACTAGCAGCGCCTATCGGGACCGGGTGCGGCCTGCCGCACCCGGTCCTCAGGCCGTGCTGACCGCGTCGCGCTGGGCGGCCAGCAGGACCGTCACGTCGCCCGGCGACATCGGCCGGCCCAGGTGGTAACCCTGGCCGAAGGTGTAGCCGAGCGCCCGCAGCTGCTGCGCCTGCGCCTCGTTCTCGATGCCCTCGGCCACCGTGTCCAGACCCAGCGCGCCGGCCAGCTGGACGACCGCGCGGGCGACCGCCTGGCGGGCGTCGCGGGCGGCCGGGTTCGCGTCCTCGATCTCGATGCCGTCGACGAACGACTTGTCCAGCTTGACGATCCCCGCCGGGAACGCCCGCAGCAGGCTCAGCGACGACTCGCCGGTGCCGAAGTCATCGAGGGCCAGCTTCACCCCGAGGTGGTCGAGCTCGTGCAGGGTGCGGGAGATCTGGCCGCCGCGCAGCACCGCCGACTCGGTCAGCTCCAGCACCAGGCGGTCGGTGGACAGCCCGTTGTCGGCCAGGGCCGCGAGCACGTCGGCGACGAAGTCCGGATCCTGCAGCTGCCGGGCGGAGACGTTGACGCCCGGCTTCTGCAGCGCGTCCGGGCCGAACTCGGACAGCCACGCCGCCATCTGCCGGCAGGTCTCGCGCAGCACGAAGCGGCCCAGCTCCACGATCAGCCCGGTCCGCTCGGCGGCCGGGATGAAGTCGGCCGGCGACACCAGGCCACGGGTCGGATGCTCCCAGCGCACCAGCGCCTCCACGCCGACGAGCTTGCCGCTCAGCAGCGCCACAATCGGCTGGTAGACGACCCGGAACTCGCCGTCGTCGAGGGCCCGGCGCAGCTCGCCGCCGAGCTGGATGTGCGCCAGGACCGGCTCCTCCATGCCCGGCAGGTAGCGCACGTAACCGGCCTTGCCGCGCTGCTTGGCGGCGTACATGGCGACGTCGGCGTCGCGCAGCATGCCGTCGATCGTCGCCTGCGGTGCGGCCGTGGCGATGCCGATGCTGGCCTGCACGAGCAGCCGGTGCGCGCTGATCGGCCGGCTCAGCGCGTCCAGGATGCGCTGGGCGACGGTCTCCCCCACGGTCGCGCCGCCGGTCAGCAGGACGGCGAACTCGTCGCCGCCGATCCGTACCGGCAGGTCGTCGGCGCCGGACTGCTCCCGCAGCACCTCGGCCATCGCGACGAGCAGGTGGTCGCCGATGTCATGGCCGAGCGAATCGTTGACGGTCTTGAAATCGTCCAGGTCGATCAGCAGCACGGTGGCGGACTGCCCGCGGGTCAGCGCGGCCTGCAGGTTCTCGCGGAACCGGGCCCGATTCGCCAGGCCGGTCAGCCCGTCGTGGCTGACCTCGTGCTGCAGCCTGACCTCCTGGCCGCGGATGCCGCGCAGCAGCCGGTCGTTGTCCCGGAACGCGACGAACTGCCGCACCGTGACCAGGACGCTGACCAGAACCGCGGCGATCAGCGAGAGCCGGCCAGGCCACTGCAGGGGCCCGAACGCGACCGCGACCAGCGGCAGGTCCACGGCCGCGACGGCCAGATAGGGCAGCAGCGGGGACGAACGCCGGGACGTCCGGGGACTGCCGAGCGTCGCCTTCCACTGGGCCCGCGCGGCGAGGGTGAGCAGCACCGGCGCCAGCGGCAGCACCACGGACTGCGCCGGCACGCCGCCGGCATTGCCGAAGGTCGACGCGAGCACGGCCACGCCCGCCGCGGTCAGCCCCATCGCGGCGACCAGCCGCATGGCCAAGCGGTCCACCGGGCCGTCGCCGAGGTACGAGACCTTGGTGATGCCGCCGACGGTCATCAGGAACGCGAGCCCGACCAGGGACAGCGTCTGCGTGCTCCACCGCTCGGAGGCGGTCATCATCGGCGCGAGCCCGAAGTGCCAGAGCACCGTGGCACAGCCGAGGAAGGCGACGGTCCGGTCCAGGTACATCCGCCAGCGCCCGGCCGAGGTCACCGCGCCCACCGGCACGCGCGCGACCGCCCACATGGTCAGGCCGAAGCCGAACGCGACGCAGGCGGCCGCGGAGAGCGGCATGTCCGGCGGCATGGTGCCGACGGAGTGCAGCGCCGCGTTGATGGCCATCAGCAGATAGCCGAAGGTCATGAAGACGCCGGCGACGACCATTCTGCGCCAGAACCGCCGCGCCACGACATGGGCGTGCACCCGGCGGCCCAGCCGGTACAGGCTGACCACGGCGACGGTGCCGCCGAGCGGCATGGCCAGGTACGCGATCGAGACGTGCCCGGCGCCGACGGTGCTGAACGCGACGTACCAGAGGATGCTCGCGACGGCGAGGCCGGCCGTGCCGCACACGTAGCGCAGGGGTGCGCGCGGATCCTCGGCCATGCTGAAGGCATCGGCGGCCGGCACCCGCGCTTGAGGCAAAACGCCCGACGGGGTCGGCCGAAAGGCAGAGGTCCGGGCGGCCAATCCACCTGCGGCCAGATGTGGCCTGGGGCACCTCGACGGAATGCTGGCTGCACTGCCGTGCTCTATGTAATAGGGGGAACCGGATGACGTCCGTACCGCACCACTACGACACGGCGCCGCTGGCGCACACGGACGTCCTCGTCCTGGACTATCTGGCCGCGCTCTGGGGCGCCGCCGAGGACCTCGGCCCCGACCTGCGCGACGAGCTGATGACCACGGTCGCCGACTACATCGCCATGCGGCGATCGTCCCCGGTCGACCCGCTGGAGAACCCGCAGCACATCCTGCACCGGTTAGGCCCGCCGGAAGGGCTCGCGGCGGCCGCCCGCCGCGGCCGGATGCCCGTGCACCTGCGCCGGCCGGTCGTGGCCACACCCGCCGCGCCGGCAGCCCAGCCCTCCGGCTCCCTGGAGTACGCGGGCATCGCCCTGCTCACGGCCGGATCCGTGGTGCTGCCGGTGATCTGCCCGCTCGCGGGTCTGCTGCTGGTGTCGGGGTCGCCGCGGTGGAGCCCGGCGCAGAAGACCGCGGCCTGGGTGCTCGCCACCACGCCGGCGCTGCTGGCGTTCGTGATGATGGTCGGCGCAGTGGCCTTCGCCGGCGGTGGCGGCGGGGAGGCGCTGGTGCTCGGCTATCTGGCGATGGTCGCGGGCGCGGTCATCGCCGGCCTGTCCTTGCTGCCGGGCCTGACCGCCCGCCGCCAATACTGAGCCAATACAGGCGGGGGAAGCCCGCGTCCTACTGTTCGGCGGAGCCGCGCAGGGTGGCGCGGGCCAGCATGGCGATGGAGACCGCCGAGTGCGCCATCAGCAGGCCCAGCACCGGAAACGAGCCGTCGACCAGGAAGCCCGCCCCGAGCGCGGCCACCACCCCGGCGGCCACCGAGAGCGTCCCCGCGACGGCGGCCTGGGCCAGCCCGGCGATGCCCCGCGCCGCGGCCACGAACCCGCCCACCGCGGCGGCGAAGGCGAGCAGCACCGCCACCTGGGTGCCGGGCGTGCCGAAGACGGCCTGGCGGGCCACCCCGGGCACGCCGGAGCAGAGCGCGACGACGACGGGCAGCTCGAACAGCGGCGGCAGCAGCCACATCAGTTGGGCGGTCCAGCGACCGCTTGCCGCGCTCGCCGATGATCCAGCCATGGAACGCCTCCGTCGGTAGGGCCGTGCACCAGTCTCCTCCTAGCCCGCAACCCCGACGTTCAGCGGGTCGGCGAGAAGCTGCTCGAAGGCGAGTTCGGCGGCGCCGACCAGGGCGGCGTTGCGGCCGAGCGCCGCGACCCGCAACTGCACGTGCTCCCGGGAGGCGGGCAGCGCCATCCCGTCGAGGCGGCGGCGGACCACGCCGGCGCTGGCCGCGTACACCTCACGCAGCGAGCCGCCGAACACGACCAGGTCCGGGTTGATCACGTTGACCAGGTTGGCCACGCCGAAGCCGAGCCAGTCGCCGACCCGGTGGACCGCCGCGGCGGCCGTACTGTCGCCTCGGGCCGCCGCCCGCAGCACCTCCAGGACCGTGGCCCGCTCCCCCGGCTCCCTGCCCGCGTGGCCCGTGTCTGGGTGGCTCCGGCCGGCGTGGCGCAGCAGCGCCGCGTCCCCGATCTCGGTCTCCCAGCAGCCCCGCGAGCCGCACCCGCAGCGCAGGCCGTCCGGGTTGACCACCATGTGGCCGACCTTGCCGCTGCGCCCCCGGTGGCCGATGACCAGCCGGCCGCCGGTGATGATGCCGGCGCTGACCCCCAGGTCGCCGTGCAGATAGACGAGATCGTTGATGCCCGCCGCGACCCCCCGGATGTGTTCGGCCAGCCCGGCGATGTCGGCCATGTCGCCGATCACGAAACCCGGGGCGTCGCCCAGCTCGGCGCCGAGCGCCGAGCTGACACCCTCGTCCGCGCCGCCGAGCCGGATGGTGCCGTCGCCGCCGCGGGTCGTGTCGGAAACCGCGACGCCGCCGCCCGCGCAGATCGCGTCGTCGGCGTCGGCACGTTCCTCCATGTCGCGGACGAAGCCGGCCAGCGGGCCGACGGCTTCGAGGGCCGGCATGCCGCGGGGGCGGCGGGTCTCGCGCAGGTCCAGGATGCGGCCGCCGAGGCCGACCCGGGCGGCACGGATCCGGTCCACCTCGATGCTCAGCGCGTGCGCGTAGACCCGCCCGGAGCGGGGGCTGACCACCAGCGAGGGCCGTCCGGCGCGGCGGGCGGTACTGGTGGCGGTGGTCGACGTCTCCTCGGTGACCAGGCCGCCCGCGGCCAGGTCGGCCGCCAGCGCCCCGATGGTGCTGCGGTTCAGGCCGAGTTGGCTGGTCAGCTCGGCCCGCGAGGTGGGGCCGTGCACGTGGACGTAGCGCAGCACGGCGCCGAGGTTCTGCCGGCGGATCTCCTCCTGGCTGGCGCCGGGCGCCGCGGGCAGGGGAATCTCGGCGCTGCCGTCGGCCCGGGGCAGGCCGAACCGCACGGGTATGACCACGGTCAGACCCCCTCCGGTCGCAGCGAAGGGGTCCCCGGAGACGGACTCCGGGGACCCCTGCGATCCCTACAAACTACTTGGTGAGCGGCGCGAGCTTCGGGTCGTTCGCGTACGCCTCAGCCGCGTTCGCCTTGGTGACGGCGACCGGCGGGAGCAGGTACGTGTCGACGACCTTGCTGCCGTTGTTGTACGACTTGGTGTCGTTCACCTGCGGGGCGCCACCGGTCTGGAGCGCCTTGACCATGGCGATGGTCTCCTTGACCAGGTTCCGGGTGTCCTTGTTGATCGTCATGTACTGCTCGCCAGCCATGATCGACTTGACCGACTCGACCTCGGAGTCCTGGCCGGTGACGACCGGGATCGCCTTGCCGGCACCCTTGATCGAGGTGATGATCGCGCGGGCCAGCGTGTCGTTCGGGGACAGCACGCCGTCCAGTTCCTTGCTGCCGTAGGTCGAGGTCAGCAGGGCGTCCATCCGGGCCTGCGCGCCCTCGGCCTTCCAGCCCTGGATGGCGGTCTGCTTGACGTCGGTCTGCTTCGAGGCGACGACCAGGGTGCCCTTGTCGATCTCCGGCTTGAGCACGTCCATCGCGCCGTTGAAGAAGACGCCGGCGTTGTTGTCGTCCGGCGAGCCGGAGAACAGCTCGATGTTGTACGGGCCGGCCGGCTTCTTCGCCTTCAGACCGTCCAGCAGGGCCTGGCCCTGGAGCTGGCCGACCTTGAAGTTGTCGAACGCGACGTAGTAGTCGAGGTCCGGCGTGTTGGTGATCAGGCGGTCGTACGCGATGACCTTCGCGCCGGCCTGGTGCGCCGCCGCCACCTGGGTGGACAGCTGCGCGGCGTCGGTCGCGCCGATGACGATGACCTTCGCGCCCTTGGTCACCATGGCGGTGATCTGCGCCTGCTGGTCGGCGACCGTGGTCGACGCGCCCGCGTACTGCACGTCGCTCTGGAAGCCGGCCTCCTTCAGGCCGTTGGTGAACAGGTCACCGGCGAGGACCCAGTTCTCCGAGGTCTTGGACGGCAGCGCGACACCGATCAGGGCGTCGGCGGCGAAGCCCTTGGCCGGGGTCGTGCCGCTGGTCTCCTCGTCGCGGCCCGAGCCGCAGGCCGTCAGGGCCATCATCGTGATGGCGCCCACGGCCACCGTCTTGGCAAAGAAATTGCGCATTGTGGGGGTAATGCCCTTCTTTAAGAGGTGATACGGGTGAAAGGGTTTCGGTGGCCGTCAGCCGGACACCGTCGTCGGGGCGGGCTCGCGGTCCGCGTCCGACGATGAAGCCGAGGTGGCGGATGCCTCCCGGCGGAATGGGCGCGTGATGCTTCCGATCACGGAGAAGCGCCCCTGGCTCTTGTTGTAGACATCGAGGGCGACGGCCAGCAGCAGGACCAGGCCCTTGATGATCTGGACCCGGTCGGTGCCGACGCCCAGAAGCTGCAGGCCGTTGTTGAGCACGGCCATGACCAGACCACCGACGATCGAGCCGCTGATGGTGCCGATGCCGCCGGAGACCGCCGCGCCACCGATGAAGACGGCCGCGATCGCGTCCAGCTCCCAGCTCAGCCCGTCCTGCGGGCCGGAGGCCGCGGACCGGGCCACGAAGATCATGCCGGCGAGCGCGGCCAGCGTGGACATGTTCATCATGACGAAGAAGTTGACCCGCCGGAGCTTGACGCCGGACAGCTCCGCGGCGCGCGAGTTGCCGCCGACCGCGTAGATGTGCCGGCCGCCCGCGGTGTTGCGGGTGTAGAACGAGTACGCCAGCACCAGGACCACCAGGATGATGCCGGAGATCGGGAAGCTGGTGCCGACGCGGCCGCCGGCGAAGCGCAGGGTGGCGAAGACGATCACGCCGACCATGACGGCCATCCGCAGGATCGAGACCCACAGCGGCCCCGCGTCGGCGTCCATCTGGTGGCGCGTCTTCCGGGCCTGGAACTCGCGCCAGATCACGGCCAGGCAGGCGGCGAGGCCGAGCAGCAGCGTCAGGTTGTTGTACCCGGTGTTCGGGCCGGTCTCCGGCAGGAAGCCGGCGCCGATCTCGCGGAAGCCCTCGGGCACCGGGACGGTGTCCGCGTTGCCGATGTACTGGTTGCCGCCGCGGAAGATCAGCATGCCGGCCAGCGTGACGATGAACGCCGGCACGCCGATGTAGGCGACCCAGAAGCCCTGCCAGGCGCCGATGGCCGCGCCGACCAGCAGGCCGAAGAGGATCGCGAGCGGCCAGGGCAGCGACCATTCCTGCATCGCCTTGGCGACCACGATGCCGGTGAACGCGGCGATCGAGCCGACCGACAGGTCGATGTGCCCGGCGACGATCACCATCAGCATGCCGATGGCCAGGATCAGGATGTACGAGTTCTGCGCGAACAGCGCGATCAGGTTGTCCGATCGCAGGGTCAGGCCGTCGGTCAGGATCTGGAACAGGGCGACGATCGCCACCAGGGTGAAGATCATCCCGAACTGACGGGCGTTGGAGGTCGTACCCCCGAAGAGGTTCTTCTGAAGGTCCTTGAATCGGCTCATCGCGTCTGCATCTTCTTCGTCGAGGTCATCTGCTTCATGAGGGTCTCCGGGTCCGCGTCCTGCCGGGCGATGTCGCCGGTGATCGAACCTTCGAACACGGTGTAGATGCGGTCGCAGAGCCCGATCAGCTCAGGCAGCTCCGAGGAGATGACGACAACGCCCTTCCCCTGGTCGGCGAGCCGCTGGATGATGCCGTAGATCTCGTACTTGGCACCCACGTCGATGCCGCGGGTCGGCTCGTCGAGGATCAGCAGGTCCGGGTCGGTGAACATCCACTTCGCCAGGACGACCTTCTGCTGGTTGCCGCCGGAGAGCTTGGAGACGCCCTCGTCCACGGTCGGGGTCTTGGTCCGCAACTCCTTGCGGTACGCCTCGGCCGCCTTGTACTCGGCGACCTGGTCGATGACGCCGCGCCGGGTGATCTTGGAGAGCTTGGCGGCCACCGTCGACGTCTTGATGTCGTCCAGCAGGTTGAGGCCGATCGCCTTGCGGTCCTCGCTGACGTACGCGAGCCCGTGGTCGATGGCCGAGGCCACCGTCTTGAGCTCGATCTCCTCGCCGTCCTTGAAGATCTGGCCGGACTCGAAGACGCCGTAGGAGCGGCCGAAGACGCTCATCGCCAGCTCGGTGCGGCCGGCGCCCATCAGCCCGGCGAAGCCGACGATCTCGCCGCGGCGCACGACGAAGCTCTCGTTCTTGCAGACCTGACGCTCGGCGGAGATCGGGTGCCGGACGTTCCAGTTGCGAACCTCGAAGAAGACCTCGCCGATCCTCGGCGTGTGGTCCGGGAACCGGCTGCTCAGCTCGCGGCCGACCATGCCCCGCACGATCCGGTCCTCGTCGACGCCGTCCGCCTTGATGTTCAGCGTCTCCACGGTCTTGCCGTCGCGCAGGATGGTGATCTCGTCGGCGATCGCCTCGATCTCGTTCAGCTTGTGCGAGATCATGATCGAGGTGATGCCGCGCTCGCGGAAGTCGCGCAGCAGGTCCAGCAGGTGCCGGGAGTCCGCCTCGTTCAGCGCCGCGGTCGGCTCGTCCAGGATCAGCAGCTTCACGTCCTTGGCGAACGCCTTGGCGATCTCCACCAGCTGCTGCTTGCCGACGCCGATGTCCTTGATCAGCGTGTCCGGGTTCTCCTGCAGGCCGACCCGGGCCATCAGATCCAGCGACTTCCGGTGCGCGGACTTCCAGTCGATCGCGCCGCGCCTGCGGGGTTCGTTGCCGAGGAAGATGTTCTCGGTGATCGACATGTCCGGGATGAGCGCGAGCTCCTGGTGGATGATCACGATGCCGGCGTGCTCGCTGGCCCGGATGTCATGGAACCGCGTCTCGGCACCCTGGTAGACGATGTCGCCCTCGTACGCGCCGTACGGGTAGACCCCGCTGAGCACCTTCATCAGCGTGGACTTGCCGGCACCGTTCTCGCCGCAGATGGCGTGGATCTCGCCGGCGCGCACCACGAGGTTGACGTCGGAGAGGGCCTTTACGCCGGGGAACTCCTTGGTGATGGATCGCATCTCCAGGAGGATCGGAGCGTCACTCATCGCGCGCACCACCTCGCCAACGTCATGGATGCCTCCGGGAGGGATCTGGCTGTCACATGGTTTTGTTGCCGAGGGCAACCTATTCAGAGCGGAAGATCATTCGCAAGTTTCTAGATCAGCGAAGAGGTAACAATCCGGCAATAAAGAGCCGGGGCGTGCGGCGCACGCCCCGGCTCACGAGAGTTCAGACCCAGCCATCGGGGGTTTAGACGGGGACCGGCTCTCGTTCAGGCTCCGCGACCAACTGTTCGCGCAGCCGCTCACCCTCGATGTCGACATTCGGCAACAGCCCGTTCAGCCAGCGCGGCAGCCACCAGGCGGCCCGGCCGAGCAGCGAGATCACCGCCGGCACGATGGTCATCCGCACCACGAACGCGTCGATCGCGACG
>Ga0307516_10009200_pt1 | contig 11057 bp, 7 predicted proteins | sample 19_EM_MG_FD_203310 | JGI IMG/M metagenome (GOLD analysis project Ga0307516, IMG submission 203310) | Populus trichocarpa ectomycorrhiza microbial communities from riparian zone in the Pacific Northwest, United States - 19_EM | ecosystem: Host-associated > Plants > Roots > Unclassified | place...
AGCCTCAAGCTGGCGTTCATCGAGGCGCTGGCCGCCCACCCAACGCCCGAAACGCCCAGCATCTTGCTGGCCTTTGCGCGGCTGCCGGCGCTACAGGGCGCGGTCACCGCGGCCTTCGAGACCGCCGCCGACGAGACTTCGATCGAATTTCTGATCGGGCGTCTGAAGTGGGCGGACGAACGGCTGACGGCGCGGCGCGCGCTGAAACGCTTGGGTGACCCAGCGCTGCACGCGCTCGAGCGCGCACTTTACGACGAGAGCCTCGAACGACGGGTGCGCCTGCACGTGCCGCGCAGCATCTCCGCTTTTCTCTCCAAAGAAGCGCTGCAGATCTTGCTGAAGGCGCTGGTCGACCACGAAAATGGCCTAGTGCGCTACAAGGCCTTGCGTGGCCTCGGTCAGATTGCTCTGGAGACGTCGCTGCGCATCGATTCGGGTCCAATTTTTCACGAGCTGACGCGCAACGCGCTCGAATACCTGCGCTTGTTTTCGGTCGAGCTGGCGCTCAAGAGCGACCGCGTCGCAGCCGGCAGGCTAGAGAGCCAAATCGTGATTGAGCTGCTCGACGACAAAATCGCGCAGTCACGAGATCGCCTGGCTCGGCTGCTACAGGTTTTGCACCGCGGTGACGACATTCCGGCGATCTTCGCGGCGCTCGTCTCCACCGATCGCCGACGTCGCGGCCGCGCCGTCGAGTTTTTGGACGCGCTGATCCGCGGCCTCGACCGCTCGGCGGATGAAACGGCGGCGCTGCTCAGGCTGGTGGTCGACGACTTGCCGGCCGAGCTGCGGGCCGAGCGTGCCGCAGTGCTCGTGGGTTCGTTTCCCAGCGCGCGCGCTGCGTTAGGCGCCTTGTCGAGTGACAGTGACGAGGTCGTGAGCTCGCTCGCGGCGCGCGCCCTTTCCAGCCTGGGCTCGCTGCCGCCACCGGCTGCGCCGCCGCTCAGAGTGCTGTCGGAGCGCCCGGCATGAGCATCGCCGACAGCGCTCGCCTCAAGCGAGAAATTCTGCTGCGCTCGATGTTTCCGAGCATGCCGGTGGCTGCGCATTTGCGCTTTACCGAGCTGCTCGCCGACGTCGAGGCCGGCCCCGGTGAGCTCGTGTTCGACGTCGGCGATGCGCCGGAGCGCTTCTTCTTTTTGGTGGAGGGGCGCGTGACCATGGAGCGCGAAGGTGCGGCGCCTTGGCAGTTTGCGCCGCTGGCGGTGGTAGGTATCGTCGACGCGATTTTGGAGCGACAGCGCACGCGCAACTGCCGCGCGCTTGAGCCGAGCCGTTTCTTGTCGCTGCGTACGACGGAGTGGTTCGACATGCTCGAAGACAACGCCCAGGTTGCGCGCGCTGCGATCCGCAACTTCGCGACCCAGCTGCACTCGCGCTGGCAAAAGTTGGCGCCCCGTCTAGAGCGACGCAGCGAGCCTCCGCCGGCCCCGGCGGTCGCGCCGCTCGAGACGTATGACAAGATCTTGGCTTTGCGCGGCGCCGCCACGCTCCGCTCGGCCGGCATGCAGGCCATTGCCAGCTTGGCCACGGTGGCGGAGCCAATCGGCTTGCAGCGAGGCGAGGCCTTGTTCGAGCGAGGCGCTCAGGACGAAAACTTTTACTACGTGGTGGGCGGCTCCCTCGAGCTCACGGCCGACACGGATTTTCGCTACCTGCACCGGCGCGGCGACCTGGTGGGCGGTCCAGCCGCTTTGTGCCACGCGCTGCCGAGCTACGCTGCGCGAGCCGTGACAGACGTGGTGGTGCTTCGCATTGCCGAACAAGACTTTTACGATCAAGTCGAAGAGCACGGGCTGCTGACGCGGGGCACCCTGAAGTACCTGGTCTCGGAGCTCGAAGAGCTGCTCGAGCTCGGCGAATTCGGCATCCCGCTCGGGCCGGGACGGTTCAGTTCGGGCGCGTGAGCGAAGCTGGTCGCTCGACGCCGACCAGGCGATAGCCGCCCGTTTCGCCCAAGTCGTACAAGTGCACGCGCAGCGGGCCGGGCGCGTAACCGTTGGTGATGTCGACGACCACGTAGCGCTGCTCGGAATTCTGCGGCAGCGATTCGGGCAGGTCGGCGTGCGCTATGTCGAGACACACCCAAGGCGCGGCCAGGTGGCGAAAGTGTGGCTTGTCACTCGGCGCGAGCTCGGAGCCGCGGTACAGGTACGCGCGGAAGGTGAGGGCCTCGTTCGGCACGGTACCGGCTTGACGCGCCAGGTCGATGCCGCACACGCCGTGCGCGTCGGCCGTCACGTCGCTGATCGGCGACAATCGGCCTAGGTAGCGCTGTAAGATCGTGCGACGTCGCGCGATCAGCGTCTGGGTCAGGTACTGCTCACTCACGCTGTCATACTGGCCGACCTTGACCGCAGCGCCGATCAGCTCGTCGGTGAAGCGGGCCAGCAAGCGCGCCATCCAGGCGCCGTCCCGCTCGGTCATGCGCATGAAGGCGGGGTTCGGATACTCGCCGCGCCAGCCTTCGGGGTCGAAGTCGCGCGCGCTGAAATAGCCGAAAATGCCGCCGGTGCGCCGTGCCAGCTCCCAGGGTCTTTGTTTGGTGCCGAAGGTCAAGAAGTCCTCGGCGACGTGGCCGCCGTCGAAGACGTACGAATTGCCCAGACGCCGCGAAATGCCGTCGACGCTCCACTGGCTGCCAAAGCAGTCGCCCATGTCGATGATGAAGTGACGGACGAAGCCTGGGCCGTCCTTCTTGTCTTTATCGAGTGGCAAGAACACGTCCATGGTGTTCTGCTCGCGTGTGTCGAAGTGATTGAGCCAGGCGGCAACCAGGCGCGCGCCGCGGACCTCGCGCCGATCTTCGTGCGGGACGGCGTCGTTGGGATCGTCGTCGCGGGTGCCTTCGTAGCGGTAGGGGCCGAGCGGTTTGCCCGGTAGCCACGCCGACGCGACCATGCGCACGAGGCCGTTGCGGTGCGACGCTTGCTTCATGATGCCGTCGAGCCGGGCCTGGTCGAAGGGATTGGAGACGCCCTCGTTGTTCGTGACCGTGAGACCGGGCTTGAGCTTGAGCAGTGACGGCCGAAAGTAGACGACGGAGTCGCAGGGCGCGTAGTAGCCAACGGCGTGATAGATGCGCGCAGCGATGGCGGTGGCACCGGTCGCGCGATCCGGCTCGGTCTCCGGATCGGTCTTGAGCATGAACTTGCCGATGCCCTTGATGTTGACGCGGAAGCCCGGGTTGGCGCCGTTGTCTTTGCCCTTGTCGATGGTCCAGCTGCCGTCGGGCCCGCTCGGGTCGAGCACTTTGTCCGTGCACGGGCCGCGAGAGACTTCGGCCGCGGTCAGCGGGCGGCTGCCCAGGCGATTCTCGAACCAGCTCGAATTCGGGACTTCGTCGAGGGCGTTGACGTTGGTAGCCGGGCCCGCCGGATCGACCGCGAAGAAGCGTGCGACCGGGTGAAACACCATGTAGTTGGCGCCGTCCCAGGCGAAGGGCGAGTAGTATTCTTCGGGCGCTTTGGCGAACGGCGTTTGGTCGGCGTCGAACGCGAGCGGCGCTTGCAGGGGAAAGCGCTCCGCAGACGCGCAACCGGCGAGCGCTAGAGCAAGGGCGGAAAGACGGAGCTTAAAAGCCACTTCTGGCTCCCACGACGATGCGCAGCGAATCGAGCCGCGCGCCGCTTTCGAAGGTTTCGCTGCCGAAGCCTACCAGAGCTTGAAAGATGCTGTCGCGCGAGCCGCGACTCTCGATGCCGATGGCTGAGGACAGCCGGTTACGGTCTGCTCGGAAGCCGTCGAAGCGTGCGCCAAACACGTTGCCGGTGGCGACCTGCAGTGAGCCATCGAGCCAAACCCAAATCGGCCAGGAGTAGCGCAGCGTCGCGACGGCACCGCTCCGGTCGTACAACCTGCCGGGGCGGAAGCCCGGCATGAACGTCGGCCCACCGAGCGTTACCAGCTCCGTGAACGGCACCGGGCGATCTCCGAGCGGGTCCGCCAAGAACGCCGAGACAGACAGGCTGACGACGCGCCCGCTATTCAAAAGGTCGACGAAACCGCCCAACGTGCCGCCGTAGCGCAGCCAACCGGAGGTCGGCGCGTTCTTGAGATCGACGCCCTGTTCCGCGGAAGTCTCGAGCCGCACGCCCGTTTCCGAGCCCGATTTGCGGCGCGAGTCGAGCACCAGGCGCGCGCGGGCGAACGGCGCGCGAAAACCATCCAGGAATCCGGGCGGCTCGCGACCTTGGAGCACCGTGTCGACCGAACGCCCGCGCTGGAAGTCGCTGTGATCGAACGCCGCCCCGCGGTAGCCGACTGCCGTTACTAGCTCGCTGCTGCCGGCGAAGCTCAGGCTGGTTTCGGCGTGCGCATCGACCGAGTCGCTGGCATAGCGCATCAAGTCCGAGTTGCGCGTATCCGGACCGAGGCCGTAAAAAGCGTAGTCGGGGCGGCGCGTCGCGGTACCGGTCAGCGTGAGCGCGAAGCGGTCCGAGAAGGTAAAGCGCTCGGTCGCCGTCCCCGAAAGCCAGTGCTCGCCCCAGGTCGAGAAGCGCAGCCGCAGATCGTGACCTTTGAAGCCGGCGTCGTCCCAGAAACCGTACAGGCCGACGCTGGGCTCGAAGCCGAAGTCGAGGAAGGCGATCGGCACGATGCCGGCTTTGTGGTCCGGCCCGAACGCGAAGAAGTCGTAGAGCGCCTTGGGCACCTGTGCTCGCTCCGCGGCCGTGATGCCCGCGCCGAGCGGCCGGCGCAGCACGAACTCGCTCACGAAGTACAGGGGCGAGAGCAAAATGCGAGGCACCCACAGCGCCTTTTGCGCGGGAGTTTGCTGCGTGCCGCCCCGGCCGTCGTAGTCCGGCAGCGGCCGTCGTTCAGGCTCGGCGGCTCGCGCCAAACCGCTGTAGAGCAAGCCGAGCGACAAGCAAGCGGTTGCCCAGCGTCGCGCCATCATGCGCCCAGCTTCTCTTTGCGCTCTTCGAGCCCGTGGTACAGCCGCCCGATCGCCAGCGCCAATGCCAGCCAGACGCCTGAGAGCGCGATGCTGATCCAGGCGAAGCGCGGCACCGACCAGTTGAGCACGTTGGCCGCCAAAAACACCGACAGCGCCGAGCAGACGTCGCCGATGCGCACGCAGAAGGTGTCGACCGCCTGCTTGGCTTTGTACTTCATGTCAGCCGAAGTCACGAGCCACAGCATCTGCTTGAGCGTATTGTTGAGCGAATAGTCGGTGGCGTTTTCGGCGGTCTTGCCGGCCTTGGCCAGCGCGACCATCGGCACGAAGGCAAAAATGAACGCGTTGCCGAGCGCGATCAGCGGCAGGAACAGGAACGCCGACGGCAGCTTGAGCCACCTGACGAGGCGCGACACCACGAAGCTCTGCAAGAGCACGCCCGTCACGTTGACGTAAAAGTAGAAGTCGGCGTACGCGGCGCCGATGAACTTGCCCACGCGCTCGTCTTCGATGGACACGCCTGGCATCGCAGCCAGAGCGTCTTTGGTGATGAGCGTGCTCAGCATGTATTCGCCGTTGCTGTTGACCCAGTTGTAAATCAGCGAAAAGGCGGCGATTAGCAGCAAGTAGCGGTACTTGATGACCAGCCCGAAGCCGCCGCGGCGCGGGCTCGCGTCGCTGGCTGGGCCCGCCGCTGGAGCGGTCGCCTTAGTCGTGCCTTCTCGCCGCTCGACTACCCAGAACAGTCCGGCGCAAGCGGTGAGCAACACGGCGGAGACGAGCATCATCGACGGCTTGCCCAGGCCGTTGATCAAGAACTTGGCGACCTTGGTTCCGAGCGCGGCGCCGATCGAAGCGCCGAGCGCCACCATCGGGAACAGACGATCGCCTTGCTCCTTTTCGTAAAGGTCGTTGGCGTAGCCCCAGAACTGCGCCACCACCATCACGTTGAAGACCCCGACCCAGGCGTAGAAGAGCAGCCCGATCGGACCGCGCACGCTCGGCACCAAGACGAAGCCGCGGAACAGCAGCAGCTGCAGCGCAAAGGCCAGGCTCACGCCGATCACGAGCTTGCTGCGCGACAGCCGGTCGACCAGCTTGCCGTACAGCGGCACCAGGCCGAACAGCAAGAGCGCGATGGCTCCGCTCATGTACGACTTGTATTCGGCGCCCGACTTCATCGCCAAGATCAAGTCTTCGCGCAGCGGCTTGAGCACGTAGTACGCCGTCAGCAACAAAAAGACGTTGAACGTCATCAGTACGGCCGTGACGGCTTCGCCCGGACGCACATCGTAGAAGGGCCGTAGCAGGCGGGTCAGCCAGGCAGGTTCAGAAGCGTGGGTCTCCGTCACTTCGGTGGCGGCACCCTAGCCCAGGTTGCGCGCCGGGTAGATTTCGTTTCGTCGCGCGGCTATGTGCGATCGTACTGATGGCCAGCGTCACCGAAGCCGTAGCGAGCGACTCCGAGCCGAGTTTCGACCCCGTACCCAGCGTAGCCAAAGAGCTGAGCCTGCCCGCAGCCGGAGTGCGCGCGGTGGTGGGTTTGCTGGCCGAAGGGGCGACCGTGCCCTTCATCGCCCGCTATCGCAAGGAAGCCACGGGTGGGCTCGACGAAGTCGCGATTCGCAACATTGACGAGCGGCGCACTTATCTGCTCGAGCTCGAGGGGCGGCGCGCCAGTGTGCTCTCCGAAGTCCGGAGCCAGGGCAAGCTGACGCCGGCGCTCGAGGCCAAGCTGCGCGGGGCCGTCACCAAGGCCGAGCTCGAAGATCTGTATCTACCGTACAAGCCGAAGCGCCGTACGCGCGCCGTGATCGCCAAAGAGCGCGGGCTCGAGCCGCTCGCTGACTTGCTTTGGGCGCAGGCCGACGGGCAAGCGCCGGACGCTCTCGCTCTCGGTTTCGTCGACCCCGCCAAAGAGGTTCCCGACGCGGCCGCGGCGCTGGCCGGCGCGCGCGACATCGTGGCCGAGCGCATCACCGAGGACGCCGAGCTGCGCCGGAGCGCCCGCGAGACGTACTTCAAAGATGGGCAGATCGAGGTGCACAAGACCACGGAGCACAAGGACCAAGTCACCAAATTCGACGCCTACGCGAGCTTCGCCGAGCCCCTGGCGAAAATTCCGTCGCACCGCTACCTGGCGATCCGCCGCGGCGAAACCGAAGGCGTGCTGCGCGCCGCGCTCTGCATCGACAAAGAGGCTTTTACGGAGCGGGTGACGAAACCCCGCGTGCGTGCGGCGTCGCCCTGGGCTCCGCAGATGGCGCTGGCCGTCAAAGACGCGGTGTCGCGGCTGCTCTTGCCGTCGGTCGAGGTCGACGTGCGGGTCGAGCTCAAGCTTGCTGCGGACAAGAGCGCCATCGACGTGTTTGCCAAGAATCTGCGCGAGCTTTTGCTGGCGGCGCCACTCGGTGCACGCGCCGTGCTGGGCATCGATCCGGGCCAGCGCACGGGCTGCAAATGCGTGGTCGTCGACGAAACGGGCAAGCTCTTGGAGCACGAGACGGTGTATTTGGTGCAAGGCGACGCTTCCGTGGAGCGCGCCAAGCTGACCCTGAAGGCGATGCTCGCGCGCCATTCGATCGTCGCGATTGCCGTCGGCAACGGCACGCATGGGCGCGAAACCGAAGCGTTCGCGCGCGACGTGCTACGCGAGAACGGCACCCCCGAAGGCTTGCCGTTCGTGGTCAGCGTGAGCGAGGCGGGCGCCAGCATCTATTCGGCCAGCGATATTGCGCGCGAAGAGTTTCCCGATCTCGATTTGACGATCCGCGGCGCGATCAGCATCGCGCGCCGGCTACAAGACCCCTTGGCAGAGCTGGTGAAGCTCGATCCGAAGAGCATCGGCGTTGGGCAGTACCAGCACGACGTGTTCCAGGCGTTTCTAGCCAAGAAGCTGGACGAGGTCGTGGAGAGCTGCGTGAACGGTGTCGGTGTGGAGCTGAATACGGCGAGCGCGCCCTTGCTCTCGCGCGTGGCGGGCCTGGGCGCGAGCGTGGCCAAACGCATCGTGGCGTATCGCGATGAGAAAGGCGCTTTCAAGAGCCGGCGCGCGCTGTTGTCGGTGCCCGGCATGGGGCCCAAGACGTTCGAGCAAGCGGCCGGCTTCGTGCGCGTGCGCGGCGGCGAGCACCCGCTCGACTCGAGCGCCGTGCACCCGGAGCGCTACGAGCTGGTCGAGCGCATCGCGCGCGACTTGGGTGTGCCGGTCGTGTCGCTGGTCGGCAACGCCGAGCTGGTACGCAGCATCGAGCGCGCGCGCTACGCGAGCGGCGACGTCGGCAGCTTCACGCTCGACGACATTTGCGCCGAGCTGCTCAGGCCGGGCCGCGATCCGCGCGAAGAATTTCAACCGCCCAAGTTTCGCGACGACGTGCGCACGCTCGAAGACTTGAAGCCCGGCATGGCACTCGAAGGAGTGGTCACCAACGTCACCGCCTTTGGCGCGTTCGTCGACGTGGGAGTGCACCAAGACGGTTTGGTGCACGTCTCGCAGCTGGCCGATCGCTTCGTGAAGGACCCGAGCGAGGTGGTGAAGGTCGGCGACAAGGTGAACGTGCGCGTGCTGGAGGTCGATTTGCAGCGGCGCCGTATCGCCTTGACCCGCAAATCGGGGACTCCGGAGGCGCCCGCGCCGAAACCAGCGGCCGGGGGCGGCAAGCCGCAGCGCCCCGCCGCAAAACCTTCGAATACGCCGGCCGCTTCTACGTCTAAAGACACCCAAAGCTTCCGCCACAACCCGTTCGCTTCGCACTTTCGAGGTGGGGGTGGGCCACCGACACGGGACAAATAACCAAGCTTTCGAGCAGCCCCCGGTCACAGTTTCGTGCCCCGCGCCGATGGACCAAAGCCACCATGGTAATGTCCGAGGTTTCGAGGGTCATGAAGACGCGGGTTGCGGATCCGACATTGCGCCGCGAGGTGGAAGCCGCCGTGCGGCGCCGCGTGCGCGGCGACGAGGCTGAAGACGTCGTGCAGGCGACGCTCGCCGACGTGCTGTCCGCGGCCTCGGTACCCGAACAGCCCGAAGAATTTCGCCGCTTCGTATTTGGCGTGGCCAGGAACAAGGTTTTTGACCACTTTCGTCGTCAAAAGCGCCACACCGAAGGGCTCGACGAGAGCCAGACGGCGGCGCCGGAGGCACCGCTCTCGGCGCGCGATATTCTGCGTTGGGCCGAAGGCGAGCTGCCCGATTCGGAGTCGCAAAGCACGCTCGAATGGATGCTGCGCGAAAGCGACGGCGAGAAGCTCGAGCACATCGCCAAAGACGCCCAGCTGCCCGCCACGCGCGTGCGCAAGCGCGTCTCGCGACTCCGCAAATTCCTGCGCGAGCGCTGGGCAGCGGAGCTGATGCTGCTCGGCCTGCTCGCGATCGTGGGCGCGCTCGGCGTGCTGTATTGGTTGTCGCGCGGTCAGAATCCTAGCGACTTCGTCAAGCGCGAGCCGGTGCGGCCGGTGCCGTCGGCGCCGCTCACGCCCGAGCTCCGCGCCCCTGAGCCGAGCCGTCCCGCCGGCAACACGGCGCCGCTGCCCAATCTAACGCCGAGCCCGGCTCCTTCGTCGAGCGGCCTCGGGCTCGACGGTTTGGGCGTGAAGGGCGTGAACGGGCTCGACGTGAAGGGCGATTCGATGGGCACGAACCCCAAAGCGAAGGCGAAGCCGCGACCGCACGCGCGTCCGGCTTCGACCGAGAGCAACTTGGGTCCCGCGCCCCAAACCGTGCCTGATCTCAGCGACGCCAAGCAAGCTGCCGTGCCGCTGAATGCTCCCGGCAAAACGTCGGCGCCCGCGACCAAGCAAGCGCTGCCGAAGGCTCCTGCGCAGATGAACCCCAGCGACCTGGACTTCGAGTCGAAGCCGTCCGGGGCGCGCAAAAAGTAACGCCGCCCGCGCGGTCACACTCGCGCCCGCTCGGACGATGATCCGAGAGAAGCGACGCAGTGAGCAAGAATAACCCGCGAGGGTTGCTAGTGCTCTGAGCGCAGCGCTTCGAAAACCTCGGCTCGGCCGAAGAAGGGCTCGTCATGGGGCAATGCTGTTGGCGCCGCGCCGGCGTGAAGGCGAAGGTGTGTCTGCTGCTCGGGCTCGCGCTCGGGTCGTTCGTTGCCAGAACGGCGCGCGCGGAGCCGATCGAGCTCCCGGAGACCGACGGCGAACCGGGCGTCGTGATTCACCCGGCACAGGCGCCTGGCGCTCACCGCGTCACCGTCGCGCTGCACGGTATGTGCGGGAGTCCGGTGAATATCTGTCGCATCTTTGCCGAGCAAGTCACCGCCGACGAACACTTGATTTGTCCGCGCGCGACCGGGCGCTGCGACGGCGGCGGCTCGAGCTGGCCGCAAGCCGGCTTCGAGCAGCAGATCGAAAGGGCCGTGCAGCGCGCCGAAGCTCTGCTCGGAGAGCGTGTCGACGAAACCCACGGTCGCACGTTGATCGGCTACTCGCTGGGCGCCTTTCGCGCGCTCGAGGTCGCGCAGCATGGCAACGGCAAATATCCGCGGGTCATGCTGATCGGCGCCAAGATCTATCCGAATCAGAAGCTGCTGCGCGAAAACGGCGTCGAACGGCTGCTGCTCAGCGCCGGCACTCGCGACATGATGCACGACCACATGCAGCACGAATCCGAGCGCCTGGCGCGCACCGGCTTCGTCACGCGCTTCCTCGGGCTCGGGCCAGTCGGCCATTTCTTCACGCCGAGCTTTGCCCAGTATTTGCCGGATGCCTTGCAGTGGCTGGATCAGCAGGGCTGAAGGCTTGCCAGTCTTCGTGACCAGCGACTGAGCCGGCTCGACGGGCTCGCGGTACATCCCGGAGGGGACCGCGTTTTCCGTTGTTTGGCGCCTGTTGCGGCGGGGCTCGTTCTTGCCGGCTGCGGCGGCCCGGGATCGGGTGAGCAGGCGCCTGGCGCCGCGGCAGGCGGCGCGGCGACGGCGGCCGGTACCGGAGGAATGCCGGGCGTCGGAGGCATGATTTCGGCTAGCAGAAGCGGAAGCGGAGGCGGGACTAACGGCGGCGGGGGTGTCGCAGTGACCATGGCTGGAGCTGGCGACGGAGGCACGACGGCTGCGGGAGCGGGCAGCGGCGGAGGGTCGGGGTCCAGCTCGGCTTCAGGTTCGGGCTCGGGCGGAGAGAGCGCGAATCTGGTCGGTGTCTTCGT
>Ga0307516_10009201_pt1 | contig 11056 bp, 10 predicted proteins | sample 19_EM_MG_FD_203310 | JGI IMG/M metagenome (GOLD analysis project Ga0307516, IMG submission 203310) | Populus trichocarpa ectomycorrhiza microbial communities from riparian zone in the Pacific Northwest, United States - 19_EM | ecosystem: Host-associated > Plants > Roots > Unclassified | place...
CTGTCGGCCGCCGAGGCGTCGGCGCCGCGCCCCAGGAGCAGTCGGGCCACCGCCTCGAGTCCGTTCCGCGCCGCATAGTGCAGCGGTGTCGTCCCGTCACTTGCGGCCGCCGAGGCGTCGGCGCCGCCCTCCAGGAGCAGTCGGGCCAGCGCCTCGAGTCCGTTCCGCGCCGCAATGTGCAGCGGTGTCGTCCCGTCGCTGTCGGCCGCCGAGGCGTGGGCGCCGCCCTCCAGGAGCAGTCGGGCCAGCGCCTCGAGTCCGTTTCGCGCCGCATAGTGCAGCGGTGTCGTCCCGTCCCTTGAGGCCGCCGAGGCGTCGGCGCCGCCCTCCAGGAGCAGTCGGGCCAGCGCCTCGAGTCCGTTTCGTGCCGCATAGTGCAGCGGTGTCGTCCTGTCGCAGTCGGCCGCCGAGACGTCGGCGCCGGCTTTAAGCAGATGCTGAGCAATAACTAGGTCTCCGAACGTGGACGCGCTGAGAAGCAATTTGTTTATACGGCCCCTCCGTATACACTTGGGAATGAATTTGGTGGGGAGCTTCAATATTATACGGACCATCCATCCAAATTGGGAGTTGAATACGCTGGTAAACTTACGCTCTAGTCCAAACACACATACTGTGGTAAGTAGGTCCCTCTCCTCTTGCTGCAAAGCTTTTGATCTACGCCAAAAAGTATCTGTGGAACTCCAGGTTGTAACACGCTGGCAATGGTAGTCGATCCACTGCTGGAATGTAGCTTCTGATACAAAAGCTCCCCAAAGGCCGGTCAAGATTTGACAGTTGTCTAAGCAATGATCCATGTGCCATGGCCAAAACACTGCCGCGTATAGCAGAAGGTGGCGATCGTGGTAACGTCCTTCTCGTGTTTCAAGGGTTGGGTCATAGTCTGTCCAAGTCCTCGAAGAGCAAACCAGCGAAAGGCAGATTTTGGCAATTTCGGTATGAGAATCGACCTTGAGTTGTTGGGTCTCTATGTATTCTTCTACCGAAAGGTGGGCAAACCGGAAAACATTCAGGCGTTCGTCCAAAATGAGAAGGTTTTGGCAGGCTTTCAACAAATCAGTCGCCCCTACAGCCGTGCAGTTGCGGGAAAATTCCCCCGAGCCGCCGATGCCGACAGTGACTGCATCAAGCAACGTTTCCGATCGCAACGGTTCGTAGGAGCACTGGACCCATCGGAAAGCGTTCAGTGCTAGTTGAGATGCGCGGCCATTCTGGTTACGAATGCGGTTGTATATTTCGCCGTACGCGTCTGTTAAGGTTTCCGGGAGGACCTTCAGGCTGTCCCTTATATCGTCTGGATGGATCATGTCGCAGATCAAGGTAATCTGAAGAGCTGCAAGTTGAAACCTTCATCCAACCGTCAGCAGTGACACCTATCTATCAGAAATTCAGGCGAGCTTACATTCCCTTCGATCGTTCACAAAGAACTTGGCATATTTCGTCGTTGAGCGTATCTGGGACATCGCCGTGGAGCAACTCCTTCCGTTCGATCATACCCTGTACCTTCTCTTTCACAAACCGGTTGATGTCATCGACATTGTCATCAGGTTCCAACTCAATCCTGGGGAACATCTCGAACTGCATGAGGATATCGGTATCCATTCGAGTAGTCGCGAAAATCTTGACCAGAGTATTTGATTTCTCCACCACGTGCTTCAGCGCTTTCAGTAAATCCATGCGCAATTTGTGATCGACTTCGTCCAGAGCGTCTATGCAAATCGTCGTCCGAGGATATAAAGCCATGAGCTGAACTAGGAGATCCTGGCATTCCTTCAGGGTCAATCGCGAAGAGAGTTGCCCCTTCGTCTCCCGTTCCTTGTAAACATCGAGGACCGGCTTTAGCAGCTTGTCTTCGGATGGGGTCTGCACAAGCTGCTGAACGAGCGTGCGCAGAATGCTCTGGGGATCTCGGCGGCTTTCCTCGGCTCGATTGCAGTAGAAGTACGCCAACTTGGATTCGGCTGTTGGATTTGTAAGGAACGAGTCGATGACCTGTGACGCAATGTATGTTTTGCCGGCTCCAGCTAGCCGAACTGATCAGAGGAGCGCACCTTCCGGTGAAGGATTGCGGAAACTTACGGATTCCCCGCAACAGCAACAGCATCGAGTCGGCCGATACCCTCCAGGTGCGGTACTTTGCTTTCTTCAAGATCCACTCTCCAGTGCTTTCTAGGCGCCCATCACTGATACGCTTGTGGTGATTTGTGTACGGGACCGAGGATATCCATTCCAGGATCTCGGTTCTTTCTAGTCAGGTGTCAGTCAGGGTCGGAAAATATTAGGAGGCTAAGCATGGTTCCGAAGGAGAGGTGTCGCCTACTCTTGGGTCTACCGTGAGGTCTCGTTAGCTAACCGTAAGATCCTGTCGAATCGCTCTTTGCCGGATTTCAGGTACTTACCCGCCAGTGACGAAGGTGATCGCACCATGAAACACTCCTCGTAGCTCGTTATGCGTCGAGCCCTGGTAGCTCCGTTGGTTCTCTGTGCCCTCACTAGTGTCCATGTTGGACGGTGGAAACGTCGGGTCGATTGTTGCCTGTTATTTGTTTATGCTTCGGTTGCGACTGCCGTCGGGGGGTTGAAGAGGAGCTGGAGAATAGAGATGTCCGTCCGACTGAAAGAAGCTTGGAGTACCTAAATGTGGATACCTCCGCGGCCTGGCGATAGCAAAAGGTGCGCTTGCTCAACAGTTGTTCAGTTCTTGCGAAGAGTGCGTTGGAGGGCAGCAATATACAATAATTGGCGGATCAACAGTCTCTAAGTATCCCCAACCACCCCGTTTACTCCTCACAAGTTCTGTCGCCCCGTTTCGACCGCTCCACGCCGCAGAAACACGTGGTCATGCGGTATGCATGAGCACGAAAATTTCCAGTGGTTCCGTTTGTTTATTGGTCGGTAGAGCAACGTTAGTGTGTGCAAGTGCCGACTCAGCCGCAGGAAAAGGTGTGCAACGAGCCAGTTAAGTGAAGGTACGTATGTAGGGAGCTGCACAATTCCATGATGGGAAGAAACACCGGCTGCTATAGCAAAAAGAAGGAGGACTGTTGATAAGGTGAGTGGGAGATCAGGGTCCAAATTTTTTACTGTGACCTCAATTATATTGAATAATCATTGGGTTCCTTACAATGAGATACACTTGCCAACCAACAGTATTCATTTACAGAGTTGGCAAGATGGTAATTGCAGTGACGAATTCGTCTGAGTTGAAAACCATCAAACAGAGCTAAGAGATGAAGGCATATATCGATGGTCACGCTATAGGGAACAGCGAAGGTTTGCAGAAAAGAAGAATGAGTTGTGTAGATGGGCAATCCTTTGGGGTAGCTACATTGAACTTAAATGTAGACATTGGATATCATTCGCATACTTTCCTAATTGGGCAGTTGAGCCACGCCAAGATGCCTTTTAGATGCGCCAAGACTGGTAAAAAATTCATGAACTTTGCCCCTTTATAGCGACCGCACCCGACCACCAAAAAGGAAAAGGCACCCGTAGGATTGTTATTTCTAGACTTCTCTTCCATTCTACGGATTAAGTTTTATCTCTTTCTTTTGTTGTGTGTTGAGTTGCGGTTTGTTGTGGGGTTGAGGCGCTACCGCCGTTCAAGTGTCCGGCGCCAAACCCAACACCCTCCAACACGGTGCGAGCCGTCGCACTAACACTCATCTGTCTTGATACAACAGCCAGCAACGCGGACGAAGCGAGCCATTGCACGCACCTACACAAACATCCTCTCTGTCAAGATCTAGCAGTTACGCTTTACGACGGTCCTGGGGCAGCTGCTAATATCTCACTCCGAAAGCACCGGCTTGCGGGCACGTCAGAGTCGCTATTCCGGTCATGTCGTGCCAGACCACTAAGGACGCGCTCCGGCGTCGGATGGTGTCGCTGCGGAGATGGGATGCGCCCAGGCTCTCGTTCCCTTGCCAGGAGGTACAGGATTTCTTCGAGGCTAATGACGGTCAGAGGATTCTCGACCTTGCGCATTGCAAGTGTGGCGTCTTCCGAGGATGTGCTTCCCGGCACGACCCCTTCGACGAGGCCGTCATCCGCCGGATCAGGGATCCGGAAAACCCGTACATCGTCGTTCTCGGCTTCCTCTGCTATGTCGACCTCACCGGTCTGATCCACCGGTTCCTCGGGGAGGGGTACTCCGACTTGTGGCTGCACAGAAACGAGCTCAACTACGCACAGCTCGACAGGCTGTTCGGGTCGCCGGAGTCGGGCGGGAAAGCGGACAGTCACATCGAGTTCGACATTCAGCTCTTCTTCATGCCGATCATCCACGGCCCGGAGAAGCAACAGTTCTTCTCGCCCATGCGGACGCTGCCGTACACCGTTGAGAAGAAGATAGGAGGAGGAGGGTACGGTAACGTGTACCGAGCAAAGATTCTAGATGGTGGCTACTTAGCGTTTTCTGATGATGCTGAGGTCGATATTCCCCTGCCGCCGCCCATCCCAATCGTGATCGCGCTGACCGGAGCCAGGACCGACTCGTCGCCATCAAACACTACACGTACACGGCGGCATACAATGCCAAGGCTGACTGGGAGAAGGAGTGGAAGAACAATTTGATGTACGAACACCCGCACATTGTCCCCATCTTGGCGTCGGTCGCCCAGGGAGAGGTCTACATGAACTTCTACCCGCTGTGCGAACATGATCTCCACACCTTGTTCAAGGAAGATCCGAGGCCGGAGCACGACCCGTCACTCGTCTGGAGACAGTTCATGGGCCTGCTTTCGGCGCTCCGTCACGTCCACGCCGGCCACCCCAACCAATACGGCTACCACCTCGACATTAAGTGTCAGAACATCTTGGTACGCAAGGGAAAGTGGATGATCACAGATCTGCGGATCGCGCACGGAAATAACACGGACGGAGCATCGACCGGAAGGAGGCCCGGATCGGAAGAGTTCGGAGGGCCGGAGATGATGGTCACTCGGAAGTTTGACATCTGGGGGATCGCTTGCGTCGGGTGCATTGTGTTTGCGTGGCTGCTCGGCGGAGCCGGCGGCGTGGACCGCTTCCGAGAAGACCGGAGGGTGGAAAACTCGGAGCCCCATGGAGTGGCCAGCATCTTGTACAATTTCTTCCAAATGTGGCCTGACGGCGTGGTCATACACCCAGCGGTGGAGGAGCTCTTCTCGAAGGCAGACGACCCCATCTCGAAGGCAGACGACCCCATCTCGAAGGGTGCCGCTGCGATCTTGAAGGATATGCTTTCCATCGACGTGCATATGCGTCCTACAGCGGAGGAAGCGGAGAAGAGGTTCGGGGAGTTACTAGGTGTTGAGCCTCTGGCACTTCAGCTGCCGAGGGCAGCTCGCATTGTTAGTACCCAGACCCTTCACGTTCCGAGACTGCCGCTGACGTCACGCAAACAGCGATCCGCCCGGTTGTCCGTCCCCGCTAGTGAGGGCAGGCAGCAACACTGTAGGTTGTCCATAACTAGTCCACTATTGCGGCCAGCCGCTAACCGCAGACAGCACGAGCGTCAAGCATCGGCAACGAAGTCGCCGTGATCGAACTTCCCACAGGAAATGACCACCAGCTGCCCGGCGGAGAACTTCCAGGCGCCAATCTCCAGCCCTCCCCCCTGCCTCCCGGCGGCTCCAACAGAACATCTCCCATCACGACTGCGGAGCCAGCTGTAGTTCCAGACGATGACAGCAACATCGACTGCGAGCCACCCGACGGCGCCGATGACCAAGACGTAGTTCTACACATGCCTGGTTCCTGGCCCTGCGGAGCGGGACTGGACTCGGAGTACGACCCTGACGGCAGAGGTCTCAATAGTTCGGCCAGCCCGCGAGCTTTTGGGACGGTCCAGTTCGAGCTCAGTTTTCTGATGACCCAGTTCGGCTGGATGGGGCCGGCGGCCGGACTGCCTTGGCCCGGGTTGGCCGGCGGCCGTCCGCGGGCCACCGCTAGTACTGGTGGTAAAAACTAATATTGTCACACATGGCAGCTCCTCCATCTCTTCCCCAATTAACAATTTTTTTAGACGATCATGTTTGCTTTATCTTCCCGGTGCTCTTCTGCGCATGCTTGCTTCTCTTTCTATTGTTGTATTAGTGGCCGAAACCTCCCAGTAACAGGTTAGGTGTAGCCCAAAACCCGAAAACACGCCTACAATTCAAGAAATGCGGACCTGATTTCCCTTACAACTCCACCACCTCTTCTCCGATTAACAGAATTTTGAATAATCTTGATACTCTTATGTTTCCGGTGCTCTTCCGGGTACGTACGATTTTCTGCCTGTTGTGGTGGTGGCGGCCGAAAGCTCCCAGTATGGTTTACTTGTAGCCGAAAACCTGGAAACCCACACGCAGCCCAAGATATGGCAAGACGCTAGTGGATCATGAGATCTCCCTCGTTTTCCCGGCCCAGACCAGTTGTTGCAATATCTCACTCGTTCAGCTTTGTCACGTGTAGAATCACGTCATATACGTGTAGTCAGACTTTTCACTTTTCCTGCCTTTCTCTCTAAGACAAGACAATACACACAAGACTTCATCGTTCCATCAAACTTCCATCATAATCTTGATAGGTTATGAGCCTGGGTCAGTGCAATACCACTCTCGAATTCATATCCATTTAATCTATTGATTATTATCCTCACGCTCGGTTGAAAAATCTCATCTTCATACTTTTCTGCCGATTCGCCGATTTACCTACCCTGTATTACACAACGTCACCCAAAATGTCTTCCCACAATGACCAGTCATCGAAGCTATACTAGACATCAAAGTATGGAGCTATCAAGAAGCTAGATGGCACCAACTACATAGAATGGAAAGGCGACATCACTACGATACTCAATATCATGAATGCCATCGAAATCGTACGTCGCGAAGAACCCGAACCCCCAGCCAGCAACACAGTTACAGGTAGACAAGCCATCACCGACTACAAAAAGCACGTAGCACTTGCCACAAGTGCGATTCGGTTTTCATGTACGCAAGCAGTCACCATTTGCATTCGTGACGAAACAGATCCAGCCACGATGTGGACTATTTTGCTGAAGAAATTCGACGCTACCTCATCGTTTATCGGCCATAACGCAATTGCCACACAGTTCCACAGTGCACGCCCCGAAGAAGGAGAACGAATGAGCCTTTACATCTCACGGCTGCAGACGTACCGAGCCGAACTTCAAGGCTCATCGCAGGAGATATCCGAAGAAAATCTCCTAGGCCATATATACTCAACTTGCCCACCAAAGTTTAAAACGATTATCACAGTTCTGAAGCGAACACCTGAAATAACGATCGAAGTGCTCGAAGCAGGACTTAAGGAAGCTGAAGAGGAATTTAAGGCAGAAGAAATGGCGGCAGTTGTCGACTCTAAGTCCGCTACAGGCTTATACGTACAAGGTTGTGGTGGTCATGGGGGATACAGAGGACATGGTGGACGAGGTGGCAGAGGTGGACGTGGTGGCAGAGGTGAACGAGCAAAAGGGACAAGGACCCGAAACTGCACATATTGCAGAATGGATAACCACACTACCGAAGACTGCTGGAAGCGTCAAGGGGAGCAACCCGAATGGCAGCAGCAACCACAGTCACAGTCACACAAACGTGCACGAGATGCCGGCGGTGATGATAATGCTGTCATCTGCTATCATTGTGGTGAATCCGGTCATATGTGCAATGAATACGAATTGAAGAAACGGGTCGACCAAATCAGAAGAAACGGCAACGGCAATGGCAACGGCAACGGCAACGGCAATGGCAACGGCAACAGCAACGGCAACGGCAACGGCAATGGCAACGGCAACGGCAACGGCAACGGCAACGGCAACGGCAACGGCAACAGCAACGGCAACGGCAATGGCAACGGCAACGGCAACGGCAACGGCAATGGCAACGGCAACGGCAACGGCAACGGCAACGGCAACGGCAACGGCAACGGCAACGGCAACGGCAACGGCAACGGCAACGGCAACGCCAATGGCAACGGCAACGGCAACGGCAATGGCAACGGCAATGGCAATGGCAACGGCAACGGCAAAGGAAAAGGAAGAGCACTGCTTGCCATTGAAGATAAATCGTCATCGTCCAACCAGGTTGAGGAGATGTACGAAAACCAGCAATGACTAGCCGGACAAGTTGCGCCTGGACAATCCAGCGTACTCGGACTAGCTAGACAAGTTGCGCCTGGACAATCCGGCGTATCCGGACTAGCTGGACAAGTTGCGCCTGAACAATCCGGCGCACCCGGACTGGCCAGACAAGTCGCGTTCGGACAATCCGGCGCACCCTCGTATGCTTTCATTGCTAGCAGCTTGAATATTGGCCATTATGCACTCGCCGCAGAGGTATTACCTTCGATGTGGATTATCAACTCAGGTGCCTCACATCACATACATAACGGAAACGACTTCGATTTCAATACCTACGAGCGTCTGCCCAATCCGATCCGAATTCAATTGGGCAACAAAACCTGTGTCTTTGCGACTCATCACAGCTCTGTACGAGTGCAGGATCATCAAATCGATGCACTGCATACACCTTTATTTTGTTATTCTCTATTGTCGGTCGCAGAACTTGATTCTCAAGGATACCATTCAAAATTTGATAACGGCAAGTGCTCTATTCAAAATTCCAATGTCACGGTCATGACCAGAAGCCGAAACGGACAGTTATTCCAAGTCGAACCAATCCATTCTCATCATTCTGATCGATCAAATTCATTCGCGCTTCTTTCAACCGGTGAGTCCCACCTGTGGCACAAGCATTTGGCACACCTAAACCACGTATCGATGAAATCGCTAGTCGACGGCTACGTACCGACAGACATCTGCGAGGTCTGCATACTTGCAAAACACAAGCGGAAAATCATTCGAGTTCCAGTATTACGGACAACAACACCGTTCGAGCTCGTCCATTCCGATACCTGTGGCCCCTTTAACACCAAGTCACACGGCGGAGGTCTACATTTCATTGTGTTTATCGATGACTATACCCGTCACACAACTGTCTACATCCTTTTAGACAAATGCGCAGAGTCCTGTATTTCGGCATTTCAAAGTTTCAAGGCAAGAATTGAGAGTTGGGGCTATACAATCAAACGGTTCCGATGCGACAACGGACGAGGAGAATACGACAATACACTATTCCGAAGAATTCTTGCGGGAAGCGGTATCAGTTTCGAACCCTTGCCACCATATACGCAGCACAAGAACGGGGTTGCTGAGCGAATGATTGGTACTCTCACGGAGAAGGCTAGAGCAATGATGCTCGATTCGCAAGCACCGAAGCAATTCTGGGCGGAAGCGATTCGAACCGCAAGCTACCTACATGCACGAACGCCTAGCCGCGCACTTGATGGCAAGTCGCCTTATGAAATGCTACACCGACATCACCAGTTACAACGGCACTTGACCGATGTCAATGCCAACGCCAATACCAATCACACGGAAGATGACAAGCTGAAGCTGCACCATCTACGAAGGTTTGGCTGCCTTGCCTACAGACGGATTCCAAAGGAACAAAGGATTGACACCAAAATGGGAGCCCGTTCCAAGCCATACATGATGCTTGGCTATGTTCACAATACTACAAAGATTTGGAGAATATGGGATCCAGAGCAACGGAAAGTGGTCAACTGCTCAGATGTCGAATTTGACGAGAATCAAACAGCGCATATATCATGCATTGATAATGAGAATGATGCGCTTGGACTTCCAGAATAGGAGCCGATATGTTGAAACCGGACAATCCGGTCAAGTTGTGTCCGGAAACACCGGTCAAGTCGCGCATAGACCTGGACAATCCGGTCAAGTCGCGCCCGGAAACACCGGTCAAGTCGCACATACACCTGGACAATCCGGTCAAGTCGTGCCCGGAAACACCAGTCAAGTCGCGCATACACCCGGACAATCCGGTCAAGTCATGCCCGGAAACACCGGTCAACGTACCAATCAAGAAAGACGTATTACGAGGAGTCATCGTCTGACAGAGCATACTGCATTGGCGGCTCATACTGAGTCGGTGGCGAATCCGTCTGACTCCGATCCAAGGTCATATCGTGAGGCGCTTAATAGCCCTCTATACAAGCATTGGAAGTCAGCCATGCAAGAAGAAGGTGCATCTCTTATGGAGAATAATGCATTTACACTCGTCAAGCATACCGAAAGCAAGCCAATTGGCTGCAAATGGATTTATAAGACGAAGCATTATCCAGATGGAATGCTCAGATACAAGGCCAGACTTGTTGTCAAAGGATATGAACAAGTGAAAGGCGTTGATTTTGATGAGACTTATGCGCCGGTCGGAAAGCTGACTACTTTACGCTACCTTCTGTGCTTTATGGCATACAATAGCTGGAATAGCGATCATCTCAATGTGGTTACTGCATTTCTCAATCCCGAAATCAACAAGGTCGTCTATGCAGAGTTACCTGAAGGCATTGACTGGTTGTCCGAATCGCCGAGGACAGGTTTCCTATGGCTGAATAAGGCGTTGTATGGACTCAAGCAAGCTCCAAGGCTATGGCACCAATCGATCGATGGCTTTCTCCTCTCCATTGGCTTCCACAAGGCATTGGCAGACCACAACCTCTATATATGCAACCAAGGCGTAATGCTACTGCTTTATGTGGATGATATTCAACTCCTCTATGCCGAATCCGCTAAGAGCAGAGCCATTGATGTCAAAGAGTCCCTGATGCGTCAATATAAGATGAAAAATCTGGGACCGGTCAAGTGTCACGAATCTCGCGCGGCAGGCTCGTAAGCGCCGCGGCCGGGGCCTCCGCCACCCTTGTCGCCCTGTGGCTGGCCCTCATCACCGCTGCCGCAGCCCGGGTCATCCTCCGCGCTTAGGCGCCTCGACCGAACTCCACCATATCGCGCCGGTAGCGATATTCCCCGACCGCTGGCCGGTCTAGACCTCTCTACCTTGTTTCCTCTATGTTGTCTACACGTCCTTCTCGTCTTTGCCGTTTCCTGTTGATAGTGCTTGCGCGTCCTTCTCCTGTCCTCTTACGTATGTTGTTTCCCTTTGAGTATGCTTGCGCGACCTTCTTCTCTTTCTGTACTGTTCTTGCT
>Ga0307516_10009203_pt1 | contig 11054 bp, 2 predicted proteins | sample 19_EM_MG_FD_203310 | JGI IMG/M metagenome (GOLD analysis project Ga0307516, IMG submission 203310) | Populus trichocarpa ectomycorrhiza microbial communities from riparian zone in the Pacific Northwest, United States - 19_EM | ecosystem: Host-associated > Plants > Roots > Unclassified | place...
ATGAGCACCACCGTTCCGGCCCGACCCGAGTCCGTGTTCACCTACGGAGCCCCGGCACTGAAGTTCGGGCCGGGAGCATCCGACGAGATCGGCTTCGACCTCTCCCAGCACGGGGCCCGCCGGGTCCTCGTGATCACCGACGCCGGGGTCGCCGCCACCGGCGCGCCACACCGCATCGCCGAACGGATGACCGCGTTCGGCATCGAGGCCCATGTCTTCGACGGCGTGCATGTGGAGCCCACGGACGTCAGCCTGCGCCAGGCGGTCGACCACGCACTGGCGTCGGGCCCTTGGGACGCCTTCGTCGCGGTGGGCGGCGGCTCCAGCATCGACACCGCCAAGGCCGTCAACCTGCTCAGCACCAACCCCGGCACGCTGATGGACTACATCAACGCACCCGTGGGCCGGGCGCTGGCGCCCGCGAACCCGCTGAGGCCCCTGGTCGCGGTCCCCACCACCACCGGAACCGGCTCGGAGAGCACCACCATCTGCGTGCTCGACGTCCTCGATCTGAAGGTCAAGACCGGCATCAGCCACGCCCGCCTGCGGCCCACGCTCGCGGTCATCGACCCGGACCTGACCTTCACCCAGCCAGCCGGGGTGACCGCCGCCAGCGGCATGGACGTCCTGTGCCACGCGCTGGAGAGCTACACGGCCCGCCCGTACGACACCTATCCGCGCAAACACCCTGAGCAGCGCGTGCCGTACTGCGGCGCCAATCCCATCTCCGACGCGTGGTCGGAACGGGCCCTGCGTCTGCTCGCACGGTCCTTCCGCACCGCGGTGCGCGACGGCGAGAACCCCCAGGCGCGCTCCGACATGGCTCTGGCGGCAACCTTCGCCGGCCTCGGATTCGGCAACGCGGGCGTGCACATCCCCCACGCCAACGCCTACCCGATCGCCGGACGCGTGAAGGACTTCCACCCTGCCGGCTATCCGGCCGACGAGCCGATGGTGCCCCACGGGATGTCCGTCTCGCTCACCGCCCCGGAGGCGTTCCGCTTCACCTTCGCCGCCCGGCCCGAGCGGCACCTGAAGGCCGCGGAACTCCTCGCCCCGGAGCTGGAACGCCCCGGCGACCCGGCCGGGTATCTGCCGACCGCGATCGAGCGGTTGATGCGCGACATCGGCATGCCCAACGGCATCGGCGGTGTCGGCTACGACAAGGGCGACATCCCCGCACTGGTGGAAGGTGCCATGAAGCAGCAGCGGCTGCTGTCCACCGCCCCGCGCGCGGTCACCGAGGACGACCTCGCCGGAATCTTCGACCGTTCACTGTCCCTCTGGTGAGGTGAGGACCTATGGCCATCTATGAACTCGGCTGCGAGACCGGGCACCGCTTCGAGGTGATCCAGTCGTACACCGCCCCGCTGCCGAACTGCCCGGAATGCGGCACCGCGACCCGGAAGATCCCCGGCACCGTCGCCATCGGCGGCTCCGCCACCGTGCCACCGCCGCCGGAGCGGATGCCGCAGACCTGGAAGGGGACCCACCGCGGCGACCGTGACTACGTCACCGCCCTGCGGCGCACCGCCGAGTCCCGGCAGAAGCTGGAGGAGAAGCACCCCGAACTCGCGGGCGACCGCCGACCGATCCTCGCCCACGAAGGCAGATACGAAGCGGCCCCGCTCCGCGCGGGCGACGCGGTGCCCGCTCCCTCCGAAGGCGCCGGCCATGGCCACAGCCACTCCGACCAGCACGGGCACGGACACGGACACGGACACGGGCACGCTCAAGGGAGGGCCGACGGCCGCCCCGCGACCGGTGACTGAGCCATGGTCACCCATGACGATGTCCACGACGACCGGCGCCGCCCTCCACCGAACCGCGGTCCTGGGACGGCGGCGTAGAGGCCCCCGTCTGATAGCCATCTCCAGCTGCTGGTCGGGCTGGTGTGCGTCCGCTGATGTCCCGAGAACCCGGGCAGCACGCACCTCCGTACCACCCAACGGCAAACCGTCGCTGCCCCGGCGCACCGTCAACCGCGCACTCTGTGCGGCGTGGGCGCCCGTCGGGCGGGGTGTGCCCCTGCTGAAGTCCTGGCCTGGCGGATCTTCCGCAAAGCCCGGCGCAGCCCGAACCGAAGGACGTCAATCATCGGGGCCGTCCTCACCCTGGAGCGGCAACGCTGTGTACCCGCTCGAGGCTCCGAAAGAGGTCGAGTAGACCCATCAGATCCACGAACGCGCAGGTCAGAGGCCCTTTGCTGTAGGTTCAAGAATGGCCACGCACTCCACATGCGAGGTCATAGGAAAGATGTCGGCCTGAGCGGGCATCGGAAAGACCTGGTCAGGAGCACTTGGGGAAGCTCTTCCCGGGTTCTGCAACGCTCCGTGCGTCGCAGATGCGTCATGGCCTCGCGGGCTCGATAGAACCTGCGCCTCTTGACAGCCCATACACCCACCATCAGCGACGAAACGCTGAACGCGTGCCCGGCGCACGCCAAGGTCCAGTTCAATGGACCCCAGCTCCTAGTGGGCGAAGGAACCTGCTGGGCTCACCGTTCCAGGAGATGGTGAGAGCATCTCTCGCCCTAGTAGCCGCAACGAACAGCAAAGAGCGGGCCCGCTGCAGTTCGCGCCTGTGGCGCAGCCGGTCAGTCCGTTCCCAGGTATCCACTGTCGAGCGGGGGACCAGGCCCTCCGAGACACCGGCGATGATCATGCGACGGTATTCGAGCCCTTTGAAGCGGTACATCGTGCCGACGTGTACGCCCTCGGCACCTCTCGCCCCGTCGCCAGTGATCTTCGTGGCCATGATTCCACGTCGGCCGAGGCGCGCGACAACCTCGTCGACCTTTTCGTTCGTCGGCACGCAGACCGCGACGGACTCGCGCGGGACGTCGTGCCACGCCTGCACCTGCTCCGCCACGAGGTCGAGTTCCTCGTCCCAACTGTCCGCACCCCGAAGGCACGGGCGTCCGCCGTGCAACACGGACCGGTATCCCGCGAGGTCGTCGGTGCTGCCGTCGAGGTCGTCGTAGTCGGTCCCTTCGAGGATGCCGATGGCGGCGCCCAGGATCTCGCGTGTGGTCCGATAGCTGAGTGTCAGTTTCGCCGAACGGCCCCGGATGTTGATGCCCAGACTGCCGAGAGTGACTTGGTTGTCGTAGATCCTCTGGTGGGTGTCACCGACGAGGAACATGTCGTCGTCCTCGCGGGGAACCATGGCCCGCAGCATCTTCCAGTGCGCGGCACCAAGATCCTGTGCCTCGTCCACGACGACATGTCGGTAGCGGTAACGCAGCCAGGCACCTGTCCCCGACTCCACGTGGATGTTGCCCGGTCCGCCGCGCTCTTCCTCCTGACGGCGGCGCTCCTCGATCTTATGGCTGCGGGCCATCTCCAACTGGGCCGCCCGTTCCGCCACTTGTCGGTGAGTCTCCAGTCCCTTGACGTCGAGGCGTTGAGTGAAGCGCTCGGCGAGTTGCCAGATCTCCGCACGGTCAAGGCGACTCACGCTGCGCCCCCGCCCCGCCCGCCGGGCCTTGAAGTAGTCGGAGCGCGACGCCACGGCCTGGCCGAGGATCACCTGGTTCCACTCGTCGCAGAGAAACTCGGCGTCCCAGCGGTTCTCCCCGGTCTCCACAAGCAGTTGGCGCCACTCGCGCAGAGCTTGTGTGTCATCGATTCTGCGCTTGGTGTTGCCCGGGTCGGCCTCGCTGACGACACGCGTCGCCAACTGGTCGACGTGCAGGATGTCGACGCGGGCGAGCGTCTGCGGCCCGCCGAGAGAGAGGAGGCGAGAACGCAGGTCGGCGGCGAGGTTCTTGTTGAAGGTGGTGAGAAGGACCGGCTTGTTGTGGCCGGGGGCCAGGTGGTCCACAAGGTGGTTCACCCGGTGCAGGGCGACGATCGTCTTCCCCGTTCCGGGGCCTCCTCCCACGCGGGCCGGCCCGGAGTACCTACGTCCCACCAGTTTCTCCTGGGTGGGGTGGAGGAACACCTTCCACCGGCCGAAGTCGCCCTCCTCAAGGATGCTCCGCAGCGACTCGTCATCAGTGATCACCACGGCCTGTGAGCGGTCGGCCGCCGCTCGCCAGTCGTCACCGCGGATGTTGTCGGCCGATTCCTCGGAGGCAACCGCGACCGGCGCGGTCACCTCCTCCATCACCTGCTGGTAGGGAACTCCGTCACGCAGACGCAGCAGCACCTCACCCGTGTGCCGAGGGGCGTACTCGGCGAGTCCGAGCAACTCGTCGTCCGTGGTGAGCTTGAGGACGATCGGCACAAGAGGCTCCGCCACCCCCAGGTCCGCCAGTTGCCGCGCGGTGTAGGCGGCGAACAGCGGAGTGTCGGTGGCAGCGCTTTCAGCGGCGGATGGCTCGGGACGCGCCTCGGCTCCTTCCGTGCCCAGAACGCCGTCCTCCACCACCTGGAGGTCCACGTACTCGATCGCCCCGGTGATCTGGTTGATGCCGTACGCGAGCCGGTCGAGGTTGCGGTGGACATGTCCGCGGTGCTTGACCGAGACCAGGAGCCAGTCGTTTCCGCCCAGCCGCACCAGCAGCGCCCGGTATTCGCGGTTGACGCGCGCCGACCACAGACGCTCGTGCCCCTTGAGAGGCTTGAGATCGAAGCCCGGCGCCTCGGGGTTCCTCCTGAACTCGTGCTGGAATTTGTAGACCGCCCCGACGATCGCCCGGTCCAGCTTGACGATCTCCTTGTCCGCCTTGTCGAGCAGGCGGAGAGTCGCGCCCGCTGTGGGCGCGCCGGTGCTGGTCATCGGTCCTGCTCCTCGTCGTCGTTCGCGGCCGGATGGCCATCTGCTTCGGTGTGCCGGGTGAGGGTGGCCGCGAGTTCCCGGACGTCCCATTCGACAGCGGTCCGTACGGTCCACCCCGCCGCCGCGTAGGCGCGGTCACGGTCCTGCGCTTCCGCAACGGCGGCTTCGTCCTCTTGGTCGGGGGCGAGAACGACACCGATGCGGTGTGCGGGCCAGGCCAGTTCGGCGGGCCAGGCGGCATCGCCGAGCTCGAATCCGGCCTCGGGAGCGGGCGCCGCGGACCGGACGAGTACGTCGACGAGCTCTGCCAGCCCTGGCTCATCCACGAGATAGTCGACGACCTCGTCCCAGGCGGGATCGCGCACGGCCTCCTTCGCCGAACCTGCGGGCAGCGGTGCCTCCACGGACGCTGCCTCGGTCTCGGCGGCCTCGGTGGAGAGCCCTTCCGCAGGGGGTTGCTGCGGCTGCCGGCGGGACTCCAGCCAGCCCCCTCCACCCGTCACCGCCAGTTCCACGGTGTCGAAGCCCGGCAGTTGGCCGGCCGCCAGCTGGACACCGTCGCCCTCGCCCTCGTTGAGGAACTGGAGGAGATTGGTCCAGTAGAGCCAGGCCTGCCAGCGCCTGCGATGGGCGTTCTCGTCACGGCGCAGCGCTTCCGGGCTGTCGTCGAGAACGGTCAGAGCGGTCCACACCGCGCCCGCCTGCCCCTTGCGCAGGTCGAGGGCAACCGTCAGGGGGCATCCGCTGCTGTCCTGGGTGGCCATGATCTGGACGGCACCCTGTCCGCCGGAGAGCCGCTTGCCGTGCAGGGCCTCGGCGATACGGTGTCCGATCGCGGGCCCGTCCGCGAGGGCTCGGCTCGTCGCGGAGACCGCGGCGAATCCCGCCAACGCGCTCTGGGTACGCCGTCGCCACAGCTCTTGGTCCGGGGTGGTCAGATAGCCGATCAGGGTCTTGACCGGGTTGGTCCACACGAAGTTGGTCAGGTCGCGCGGGTCGTCGCCGTGCAGCCGCCGGTGGATGTCGGACGCGGTCTTCTGCGCCGTGTTCTGGTAGGGCACCCAGACCGGATCGGTGGGTGGCTTCGCGTCGCCGGTCCACGCACGTACGTCGTCCCAGGTCAGCTGGAAGACCTGCCAGCCGTGTCCAGCGCGCAGCCGGGTCCGTTTATCCGCGTCGGACGCGATGCGGTTGTGGTCGGGACTTGCGTGATAGCGGTAACCGTCCAAGTACACGGCAACCCGCTTGCGGTCGTCATCCAGGCTGCGGAAGACCACGTCGGGCACGGTGAACCCGAGGTCTGTCTGGGTCTCCATGCGCCAGCCGCTGACCTTGCCGTCGGGCGCGGTGAACCGCAGCGTCGTGTCGCGCTCGCCGTCGGGTGTCTGCGCGGACCGCACGCTCACCTCGTCGACGCCTTCGGCCCAAGAGAGCAGCCCCCGGCGGAACAGCGCTTCCAGCTCGCTCTCGACCTGCTTGTCGAGGCTGATGGCCCGGGTTGTCGCGGCTTCCTCGATGTGCCAGGCGTCGCCGGTGCGGCCGAGGAGCTCGCCGAGCATGTCGAGGGCGTGTTCGCGTGAGACCAGTTCGTACTCGCTGTCAGCCACATACCGCAGCAGGCAGCGGTGGCAGGCGGGGCGCTTCTCGCCGACGCATGGGCAGCGTTCGATGACCTGGCGGGCCCGGGTCAGCGCGTCGTACAGCCCGTCGGGCCCGGCGAGCCGGTGCAGATAGCCGGTGCCGCCGGGCAGCGAGTCGTACAGCACGAGGAAGTGCCTGCGGACGTCGCCGCCGGGCTCGGGCATCGAGTCGGTGACCACGGCCAGGTGGTCGGGGTCGCCGCCATAACTCTCGGCGATGCCCGCGAGCAGCAGCGCCTTGAACGAGGCCAGGCGCTCCTCCGTGTACGCGGTCACGGCAGGGATGAGAATGCGCAGAGCCTCGCTGCGCAACTCGTGGGCGAGCAGCAGTTTCACGCCCGCCTGCGCGGCCTGTGTCTCGCCGAGCCCGTCGCGCATCCGGGGGCACCACGGGCGGTGGTATTTCGTGGCCCGGGACGACGTGCCGAAGGCGCTCTGCTGTCCGGCCTGCGCGGTGGTGGGTCCGCCGTCGGGGTCGGCGTATCCGCAGGAGTCGCAGACCCAGAAGGGATTGAGGCGCACCTGGCGTCCCGCGAAGGCGCTCTCCACCCCGGTGTCCACGCGAGAGGCGCCGACGTTGAGGTGACGGATCACGGCCTGCCGGGTGAACTCCCAGCCGAAGGTGGCCTGCTTGTGCTTCCACCCCGCCTCGATGCGCTCCTGCGGAATGTCAACGGCGGGGACCACGGTGTAGAGGCGCCGCTCCCGCTCGTCGGTGTCGTCGCGTACGCGGATGTCGTCCCGCTGGTCGCGGGCCGTCACCCGGTGCGGCATCAGTACTTTGTGCAGGCAGCCGACGTCGCCGATGGCCGGGGACTGGCAGCGCGGGCATGCGGTGGAGTCCTGCCGTGCCTGCTCCGTGCGGATGTGCCCGCAGTCGGGGCAGACGCGCCACCACAACCACGCCGGGCGGTTCGGGCTGCCGATGTCGAGCCCGGTGATGCGGTGCTTGTAGCCCTGCACGTAGTAGTGGTTGCCCGGCGCGAAGTCGGCGAGGGCGAGGCGCGCCGACCGGTCGTACCTGAGTACTTTGCTGTGGTGCTCGGGCTGCCCGTCCTTGCCGTCCTCACGCCAGGTGAGGGTGGCTTCGAGTTCGGTCAGCGAGTCGACGAGACTGTAGTTGGGCAGCAGCCCGAGGTCGACGAGCGCGCCGTGCGCGGTGGTGCGGCTGATCTCGCCCGCGTGCCGGGACACGGCTCGCCGTTCGGCCCGCAGTTCCCTGCCCTGCCGTTCGTGTTCCGGATCACCGGCCACCAGTGCCTTCAGCGCCTCGTCGATCGACGTGACCCGGCGCTGCATCTCGCCGCGTCGGTCCTCCCACTGATCGCACGCCTCCTTCAGGGCGTCGGCGAGCCCGCCCGTCGCGTACGAGCGCAGTGCCTCGGCCGCCTGCGGGCTGACACCCGTGCCCTTCGTCTCGTCGTACGGCGGGAACAACAGAAGGAAGGTGTCGACACGGCGGGGGCCCTCGGCCAGTGCGGCCTGCTGGAACTCCGACAGCCATGCAGAAGCACCGAACAGGTCGGTGGCCAGGCGGGGCATCGGGCCGAGCGGGTCTCCGTCGCCGTCCGGGGCGGGCAGGCGCCCGGCGCCGACCAGGTCGAGGAGGTGTGCGACGTACTGGCGGCGCAGGATCTCGCTCGCGGAGAGGAAGCAGCCGGGCGGCTGGATGTCCCCGGCGATCATCTGCCGGGGATCGTCCAGGTAGTAGCGGTCGCGTGGGCCGCGGTCGACCATGGTCAGCAGGTAGGCGTTGCCGGTGGCACGGCCGGCACGGCCCACCCGTTGCACGTAGTTGGCCGGCCCCTTGGGCAGGGAGGCGAGGACCACGGCCGACAGATCACCGATGTCGATACCGAGTTCGAGCGTGGGGGTGCAGGACAGGACCTGCGGGTTGGCGTAGTGGACCCGGGTGCCCTCGCGGAACGCCTTCTCCACGGCTTCGCGCTTGGGGCGGGTGAGGGTGCCTGTGTGCTCGGCGGTGTTGATGGTGAAGACACCCGCGTCGCGGTACATCCGCCGGTAGAAGTCCCGGGTGAAGTCCCGGCGCCGTACGCCGCTCTCCAGATCCTGGCCGGTGCGCAGCAGTCCGCCACAGCGGTAGCGGGGGCACGGCTGTCCGTGCCACTGGTCGGCCAGGGCCGGGTGGACAGTCTGTTCCCAGGAGCAGACCGGGCAGTGCGCGGAGGCGTCGGCCACCCGGTCGTCGGCCAGCTTACGGACGTGTACGTGGCCGGGCTGGAGACCGTAGACGCGGGTCACCCCGTCCTTGGCGGTGCGGGCGGACAGTACGCCCGCGTCGACGAGCGCGGGCAGCAGCCGTACGAGGAAGGCGTTGGCGGCGTCGGGACGCAGGCCGAGGCTCCGCCGTGTCCAGTCCTGGTACCAGCCGAGGCGGCCGGTGACCACGTCGAAGTCGTCGCTGCCCTGTTTGGGGCTGCCGAGCAGGAACGCCGGGGCGGATACGCCGGGCGGGAACGCCGGCATCCCGGTCTTGCGCCCGCCCCAGACGAGCCAGCGGCGTACGCCCGCCTCGTCCAGCCAGCTGTCGAGCCAGGCGTGCCGGATGGCACCGCGCGTGCGCAGCCGTTCGAGGAGGCCGCGTACGTGCCCGATCCAGCGGTCCGGACCGGGCAGGGAGCCGTCCGGCAGGGCGATGTCCCCAGGGGTGGTGTGCAGAAGTTCGCGCACGATCTCGGCGACCGCGTCCGGGTCTTGGAGCGGGACGTCCGCGGCTACCGTGCGGGTCAGCTCCAGGGTGCGACCCTGCCGGGACCTCAGCCCGAACTCCAGGACCGCCGCGAAGGCGAGGCGCTGGGCGATGAGTTCCCAGGTGGGACGGGAGCCCTGGCTGCGCCCGGACAGCAGGGTGTCGACGCCGCGCACGACGTGCAGGTCGGGGGGGATCACCGCGGCCTGTACGGCCTTGCTGTCCACGACGTCCGCGATGAGGTCGGCGGCCAGGTCGCTCAGCGCTATGGGCTCGTCCTCGTCGATGTGGCTGGCGAGCAGGGAACGCAGCGAGAACGTGTACGAGCGGTTGGCGACGAATCCGGCGCGGTGGGCGGCGTCCTGCACCGAGTCGTTGAAGAGGAGGGTCTTGTCCTCGTTCAGGTTCTTGTCGAACTCGCCGCCCGTGAACAGCTGGGTGATGGAGGCGGCGGCGAGCGCGGCGAGCCCGGTACCGAGGTAGCGGATGGCGTTGAAGGTGCGGCAGGCCGGGCACTGGTCGCCCCGCGCCGCCCGGTCGTCGCCAAGGTCCGCCCAGACGAACGCCGCGTCGTGCAGCGGCTTGGCGGTGCGCGGGCCTTCACCGTCCCGTGGCGGGTCGAAGTCCGTTTCGCGCGACAGCGGCCGCACTCGTCCGGCCAGTCCGTCGAGCACCATGACGGTGGGTCCGCTGCGATGCTTCTCGGCCACGAAGGCTGCGTCGTACGCCTGCCGCGGGGTCGCCGCGATCATGTTGCGGACACGGCTCTTGTCGCGGCCGACGGACGCCCGGCGGATCTTCGTGGCATTCATGTCCAGCTCTGCCGGGTCCGCTTCCGGGGAGAGCGCGGCCCAGCCTGAGCGGCCGCATTCCCGGCAGAAGACCGCGGGCAGGAACACCTGCGCGGGCGGGGGCGCGCTGTCACCCGCGGGTGCGACCGGGGCCGTGTCGCCGTCCGGGGCGAGGGCTCCGGTCTCACGGCCACCGGCCGTACGGGTGGTGAGCCTGCCGCCCGTGGCAATCCGCTCGTCGTCCCAGCGGAACTCGGCCCTCGCCGCGCTGACGCCGCGCAGTACCCGGGAGACGGAGCGCACCCAGTGGTGCACCTCGATCGACAGGAGCGGTCGGGTGGGGTGTTCGGGGTCACGGGCCGTGGACAGCAGGGCGACATAGCGCGCGAGGGCCTGGGCGGCCACGGCCGGGGTCTGCTGGACGGCCATGCCCCAGTGGTAGGCGTAGCGCGGCAGGACGTCCATGATCTCGGCGGTGGTGCGCGGCCGGCCGTCGAGGATCTCCAGGACGGCGGCGGTCAGCCGGTGGCGGCGCAGTTGTCTGCCGAGCTGCACGGGGTCCAGGCCGCTCCGGCCGGTGAAGGCGGCGACCAGCTGGTCCAGCGCGTCGCGGTCGCGGGTGGGATCACCGAGTTCCGCCACTTCGTGCGGGGCGGGGAAGGGCAGCCCGAAGTCGCTGTTGCCCGCGAAGTCCTGGGCGCTGCGCCGGTCTTCGCCCACCACGGCGTCCGGCGGGAAGGGTACGCCGAACACCTGCTCCGCCACATCCAGCATCGACCCGCCCGCCGTGCCCGGAGTTCCCTCTCCGAGGGTGGCCGAGGTGGCGACGGGGCAGACCGGGCCCAGGGGCCGTCCCGGCTCGTCGAGGCCCGTGACGGCGCCGAGCCGACGCAGCAGCATGGCCACGTCGGTGCCCTGGGCGCCGTCGTACGTGTGGAACTCGTCCAGGACGACATACGCGAGCGCGGAGCCGCCCGGTTCCTGCCACAGCCGCTGGTCCTCGGGCCGCTGGAGCATCAGGTCCAGCATCTTGTAGTTGGTGATGAGGATGTCGGGCCGGGTGCGCCGGATCTCGTCCCGGTCGACCGCGACGCGGGGGTTGGCCTGCTTGAACTCCTTGGACGCCTTGTCGCCGATGTAGAGCGCGGCGCGCACCCCGGCGTCCCTGAGCCGGGCGTCCCGGGGGCT
>Ga0307516_10009204_pt1 | contig 11052 bp, 9 predicted proteins | sample 19_EM_MG_FD_203310 | JGI IMG/M metagenome (GOLD analysis project Ga0307516, IMG submission 203310) | Populus trichocarpa ectomycorrhiza microbial communities from riparian zone in the Pacific Northwest, United States - 19_EM | ecosystem: Host-associated > Plants > Roots > Unclassified | place...
GTCGCACTGTTGATCTTATTGGTTGAAATATGTATCCTCTTATCAATTGCAGGAGCTTGATCTGTATGATTTTCTTTCGTTTGATGCTGAATTTGGGAAGACTTTACAAGAATTGCATGCCCTTGTTCGTCGAAAACAATATTTAGAATCAATAAGCACTGAAAATAATGAGGTCAATGCTGATTTATGTTTTCGTGGGACCCCAATTAAAGATCTCTGCTTGGATTTTACTCTTCCTGGTTATCCAGACTACATGATGAAGCCAGGAGATGAAACTGTATAGAACCCTTCTTAACCTAAACATCTCTTTATAATTGGATGCAATATTTCTTGCTGCAACTATCTTTCATTCTGATGATTTATTTTCCCTCAAATTTTGTTATAAGCTTCAGGTTGATATCAATAACTTGGAAGAATACATATCCTTGGTAGTTGATGCAACTGTGAAGACTGGGATCATGCGACAAATGGAAGCGTTTAGAGCTGGGTTCAATCAGGTCCAGTTCCATCTGTCTTTTATGAGCTCAGTAACTATTTTAGGAAATTGTTGTGCCTTGGATGTTTAGTTGATTTCTGTAAATTTTAAGTTCTATGGAGTTTCCTGCATTATATATTTTGTTGTGGTCTGCCTTTTATACTATTTACATATGCTGTTTTTGTAAAATCTATTATAACTGCCTTGATTTTTTGATATCACATTCTGGTTTTATTATGCTTGTTCCAAACTCATTCTGGTTCTGCTTAATAAGTAGGTTTTTGACATCTCATCATTGCAAATATTCACTCCGCAAGAATTGGATTATTTGCTTTGTGGGCGAAGAGAACTGTGGGAGGTAATTCACTCTCTTTTTGCTGTTTATGCATTATGATTCTGGAACTTTTTTCTTGATTATTTATTGGATGCTTTGACTGATGCAGTTGGAGACACTTGTTGATCATATAAAATTTGATCATGGATACACTGCCAAGAGTCCAGCCATTGTTAACGTATGTTCTTTACTTTGATTTTTGAGGATCATGTTTGGGAGAATATGTATCTGTGTTTTTATTCTCGTCTGATGATTATGGTGCTGTGGCCATGATGTTTTAGCTGCTTGAGATTATGGGAGAGTTCACACCAGAGCAGCAGCGTGCTTTTTGCCAGTTTGTTACTGGAGCACCCAGGCTGCCACCTGGTGGTCTGGCTGTGCTAAACCCAAAATTAACCATTGTTAGAAAGGTATGCCTTGAAGCAGCGTGTTTATTACAATTTAATGTTCCATTTGGTGCATGCTATGCTGAATGTGCATAACATTGTATAGTACTCTTCTGTCACTCTAGTTATACATGAATTCTATAGGCTCTTGTTACAAGGTCGTTAAATGCCTTTTCAACTTTTATTTCCATAAATAGTATCATAAGATGAATTGTAAAATCATATGCATGCCGGAATAAATTAAGTGCACATGGGTCAATTACATGTATGGATTTGTGAAATAATATGGTATGGAGTACTTTGCAATACAATCAACATGGTGTTTTTTTTTTTGGGTGGGGAATGATGCATGGGTATTGTTTCCTGATGCATCAACACATTGCTGTGTCACATTTTTTTTAATGGCATCTTCCTGTAGATTTTATAATTAAAATCACCTCCGTTTATTTGAAAATGATTGTCATCTATGTGTTGTAGTTGTCAAAACCGTCTTAAATTTTCTGTTGCTTCCTATAACAATAGCATTTCTGGGCGCAGCATTCTTCATCTGCTGGAAATGCAATGTTGAATGGAACTGGGCCTTCAGAATCAGCTGATGATGACTTGCCTAGTGTCATGACTTGTGCTAATTACCTAAAGCTACCACCTTACTCTACCAAGGTACTGTATTTGGTGATCAAAATGGACTTATAAATATCTGGGATTTTTTACATCTTCTGGTGCTTACTTTATCCGTGCTTTAAACAGGAAGTCATGCACAAGAAATTGCTGTATGCAATCAGTGAAGGGCAGGGATCTTTTGACTTGTCATGAGTTTTTTTGACTAGGCGATCGAATCTCTTTATATTACATCACAAGAATCCCAGACTTTTTTCCTGGGATGCATTTGAGATTGGAAGTGATGCTTATAACACTCAATAATATGGCTTCCCGTTGGTGTTACCTATACTAGTGGTGTCATCAAGGTCAGCTCATAAATTTTTGGGGAGGCTCTTGTCAAATTTTGTTATTGGGCCTGGATATAATGTTTGCTTGGATAGCTCATCCATTTTTTCTCGATGATGGCCGTGTATTTGCAGCTCATAGAAGATGTGCTCTGATTTTTATGAATCTGAAATTATTTTATTGGCAGTATGTACTGGTTCCTTAAATTTGACGGTTAAAATTTTCAGGTTGCTTGCTGCATTTTCGTGCTGTAAAGGAGTAACACGTGGAGGCGTGTTCAGTTGCTAATTCTTGTAAATAAATAGAAAATTTTCAATTTTTTCTTCTTGTCCAATAGAATATACATGTATTTCAAGTAATGATGGAAATGCCAAAAATAAACATTGAAATATTGCTTTTGTTTTACATGTATTTTGCTGTGTATCTTGCAGGTTATTTTATACCATGAAATTGTTATACCTGTTCTTCTATGCATGAAACATGAGATAAACTGATATGAAGCAAAAAACATGTCCATCCTCTTTGATTGTAGGATGTTGTCTAGCTTTATTCATTCATATGTCATTGTAGTTCCCACTCAATACGCCATTTGGAATTGTTAAAGTTCACCATGGACTCTTTTGATCTGAAACTCTTCGTCTGTAGGTCTAAGTGATGATCATAGAAGACGTATCATGCCCGTCCATTAAGATGGGGTTGTCCTTCCTCATCACTGGTTGACAATGCCTGGCCTTGTTGATCCCACCTTGGTTATCTACATTGAATTTAGTGAAAAATAGTAGTTTTTATTTAATATTAGCTAATTCATGCTTCATCTCGGAGAATAGGCAAAATTTAGTATTGTTCTAATTTCTGAAAGGTTCGGTGTTTGAGTTTCCAATTTTAAATATTTAGATTGAGGAACTAAATCACAGTCTAGAAAATTATTCTATAAAAACTCAAGTTTCGTGTTCATCTTTTTTCCCGACTTTTAGAATGTTTTCAATCCCATGTTCATATGGTGAGGCTAAACTCTTTGTGATCGAGTTTTAAATATTTCACATCTGAACAGATGTTTTTACAAAAAGATATTAAACAACACCTTTTGATTCTACTTTCAAATAAGATTTATATTGCAAATAAGAAATAATCTTCCCATGCTAGATTGTTTATACTACCAATTCATCCTCTGAAAACTGCTGTGTCCCTGGAAGTACACTGATAAATAATGGGTGGATGTCCATGACATCAAATTATCAGTCGAGTGAAAAATAAGATTAAACGATAATCCTCAGATATTTTAGATCACAAAGGCAAAACAACTTGCAATGAAAGTGTCTAATATTGATGGTGATTGGTTGTTGCATTATTTGGAAATATATGTATTGATTTTCTCCGCTACAATCTCCATTCTTGAAAGTTGATTGTACAAGGAAAAGGTTGATGGAATTAGTAGCTTTGGGGGATTGGGACACCAAGAATGAGTAGTCGCGTTTTCAACAAGGCCATTGTTTTTTATACGGTAACCGAAGTTTATTGTAGATACGCAGAAAAATTTATATATTTATTTTAGGGTGTTTTCAATGTTGATAAATAAATAGGTTTTGATCTACATATTTGGTCTAGCTTTGAAGCCTTATTGGCTGGCTAGCTAGCTATACAAGGAGGACACCAGGCAGCAGTTGACCAAAGTTAACGAAGATGCCTCTAGTGGTAGCTTTGGCATGTATTGTTGAGACATTCGACAGGAGCTTCTGGAGTACATCTAACGACGTCTGAACCACAGTCCTTCGTTGTTTTGCATGAAAGTCCACTTGCTGCTTTTATCACACTTTCGAGGGAATCACCTGCAAAATACAAATATCATTTAATTACCAGTTGTTTCCTTGCATCAAACAAGGACTGGTGCTGTATTATAAGAGAGAGACAGAGAGACTAACGATGCTACGAGCAAAGGCAATGCAACAAATGCCATCTTGGAATAAGTCTTCTCCATAGTTTTCCCTTTTCTTCTAATCTGTTGCTATAAACGAGCAAGGGTTTTCGTTTTTCTATGCACGAAATAAACCTGCTTCAACATGTATTTATAGACGGGGAAAGTACGAAGAAATTCATGGAACATGATGAGATGCCAAAAGAAAACAAGGAATATGAAATTGGCTTCAATGCAAGTGTTCTTATTACATAAATTCCACCCCAAACATACATACAGACGATCTTTCTACGCAGGAGAGAGCTGTGAAAGATGATCTGGCTTCGCATCTAGATTTACAAAGCATCTCTGTTCTGCATCCATAACTGTGTGTGTAAACAAACCTTCTGGTATTGAAAATAGAACTTTATTTAAACAAAAAACAACCCACTATTTGTGAAAGCAAAATGTCAACTGAGAAATGCTTAATACATTGGACATACATACAATTCTATTTGTAAATTCAAATTTCTTCTCCGCGGTAAATCTTTGAATTTCTGTAGGTTTAATTTTGGATGCCTTTTGGAATATTAAGCAGAAATGTATTGAAGTTAAGATGCTCATCTTCTGTTAGTCCTTACCATTGTTCACTAATGGCAGCGCTGGCCAAATTTAATGAGTTATATGCAAATAATTTTATTTTTTGATGCAATGACTTGATAATGCAAACCCCAAATAATTACTGGCAGTGTATTAAGCTGCTGCATGGACTAAAATCAAAATCTTGCCAATCATTTTCAGAGTAGGAGGCAACGTATTTTGTTCAAGAACATCCCTGTGCCCTCAATGCATGCACCAAGTGTGCTTCCGACATTATAAGATATAATCATATGCCATTGGTTTCTGATGGAAAAGGATTATGTTTGATATTTTTTATTTCCAAATGGCATAGCCTTCTGCTTTTCTGCAGCTATTGAAGTTCTGTTAAACTCATCAAGAAGATTCAAATTTATGTTGGAGCTCATAATCTAACATATGAAAGGGAAATTTATTCTGATGGAAAGACAAGGTAGGATTTTTAAGAAAGAAGATGTTCAAGATTACATGTCCTTGAAACCACAATAAAATTGTTCTAGGCATATGATGTTTAAGCCTGGTTTGCAGAACGCTTGGGACCCTTGTTGCTGCACTTCACTTGAACGGCCAGATTCTTGGTCAAATTTGGACAGTTGTCTTTCTTTCCGTTAAAAAGCCCTTTGTCCATTGGAATATCACAGCTAGTTTTTCCCAAGCAATGCTGCTCAAATTCAAGCAGAAATCTCATTAGTCTCCTAGCAGGCAGCAATAGCCTTGGCTGGCAGAAGAAGAAGAAAAAGGAAACAATAAATTATGCAAGGGGAAAGAAGAGAAGAGAATTACCTGCTCAACAACTTGCTTGGAAATAGGTGAATCACAAGTTCCAACAGCAAAGTTTCCACAGGTACCCGAAGGATCACCAAAGCTTGCAAACTGCACGGCAACAATCTTCTTCTTGTTTGGACACTTTAAGCGAGCTGCTGGTTTTGCATCATCCGCAACAGGTGTGAACTTTTTATTCTTCCTTTCCCAGGATCTCACATTTGGTGGATGATATTCAGTCACGTAGCTACAGATGGTATCTCTATTGACAGTTAGGATCTCAATCTTCTCAGGGCTTGCTTCCTCCTCCTCCAATATAACCATAAGGTTGTTTGTTGGTTTTAAGTAAGATCTTGGGATGTGATATCTGATTTTACAAGCAAGAAATTTTAGTCAATCTCTCTATTTGCTTCGTACTTAAGGAAATTTTTCTGTGCGTGACTAAGAAATATTGCTTTACTTACTCTGATTGAGTAGGCTCTCCAAGAGGGGAGATGTAATTCATCCAGTAACGACCGATGCTCTTGCCATTGATCCAAATCATACCCTTCTTCATACCGGTCATCCGGACAGCAACAGGGGATTTTCCTTCAGGAGCATCAAAGCGAGTCTGCAACAAGAAAATATGATGCCTAAATGAATACCAAGAATTAAACAAGTTTGTTGCCAGGTGATACCTCACTGAGAAATTTAAAGATTGGTGGCTAGGGAAAATGATATCCCAGCATTACCTTGTACCAAGTAACAGGAGGCCCGTCCTTATTGACTTTGGTCCATGTTACCTTCTTCCCCCCTTCCTTTGTGAACACTTTAGCTGTCTCTCCCGACAAGGCAACCTACAAATTAGGATCACACGATTCACATTAGGCTTTTGCTATCATTGAAGTGTTATTCTTTGATGAATACAAAGCTCATCCATACCTGATGTCCCCAACCATTGGATGACAGATCAAGTGTTCCAGTGTTCAAACCTAGGATTGAGACACCGCGAGGTCCAGCGTACCTATGCTCCATGTAGGCTCCGCTATCCTTCATTGACAAAGAAGAGCTTGCATAAGTTTCACGTCCAAAATTCATTCCCAAATTCTGAAGATCTGTTAGTTATGACGTATGATAGCTACTTACTGGGAGTCCAACTAGAGAGCCCAAGAGTGTAACAAAATTAATCCCAGGCTTCAACTTCACAGAATGCTGGAGGACAAAGCTCTTCTCAATTTGGCTCCCATGTGCAGAACCTGAAAACATTTAGCACAGTTACCTCAAGAAAATCCTGTTACTAAACATGTTCCAAAGCTATAATAATAAGAATGTGTAAGTTGCAATTACCTATAAATTCCCCATTTATAAAAGCAACCATTGCATGGCCAAGACTTGCAACTCTTAAAACTGGATTGATATCTTTTCGTGCTGACAGGTCATTACGATCCACATTTATGCTGGGACGAGAATTTACAGAGACATGTCAGATTTTGGTTTCAGTGGAAGCACTAGGTAACACCTGTTAGGATTCATCAATTTCATGATGGATAGACTAAAAATGAGCTTATATACTCACGTCGTGGTGAACCAAGCGTAGTCGGTTTTATCTTTAGTTAAGTTATAAAGTTCTCTTGGGATCCTGGAATCTACTAGAAGGTTAGATGGAATGGTTTCTGAAAACATCTTCCATTCAAGTTTTCCGTCTGTTTTTCTTGATTTCACAAAGTTTCTTGAATTATGTTGTGACACAACCTGTTTTGCATGAAAGAAAAAGAAGGGATCACTTAGCGGCTGTGCAGCAATCAATCTGTTTCAGGAGTAACTCCTATAGTTCTAAACTCTAAGCAATTATCAACGGAGACAAAGAGATCATGAATTACCGTCATGGTATTATAAACGACAGTCTTGCAATCTGGGAGGATGCTGATGGATTTGGCTGGAAGGTAATACTTCTTACCCCTGAATGTAACAGTTTCTGGATCTTTCGTGTTGTTGTTGGCCAAGAAAGCGGCGCAATCGTTGGTTCCAGGTTGCTCAAAGAACCGAGCCTGTAAAGTAAGACAGCTTAAGTAAACCAAATTTACTTTGGATCTGGACCATCTTTTTCTTAAGTGCTTGCAAGGAGAACTCTGGAATGGAGGTCAAATCTCTCGTAGATGCTTAGTTGCTTACCTCTACATCAGCAGATAACCTTTGAACATTAGGGGTTCCCCATAGAAGAGCCTTCTTGCATAGATTTAGAGCCCTATGAAGGTCCTTGAGGTGACCCCATTTTGGTTCCCTCTGCAAACCTGCAAGAAGTGGAAACAAAAGGCCAATGAGTTCTTTGAAGGATCTTTGCTTCTGACAGCATCATAGATTAAGATGTTAAACCTTACCATATTCATCAAGAGGAGCTTCATCATAGTAGCGGGTTGTTACAAATGAGGCAGCAGTTCTATCAAAGTTTGTCCCACCATGGTACTGCAAACACACATTGACTAAAATGTTTCACAGAGCAAAAGAAATTCTCTTATGGAAGAATCTCAGAGATTTCAGCTTTCTCCTTACCATGTAGTAGTTGACCAGACTACCATTCTTTGAAAACCAACGAGCAACTGAAAATGCAGTATCTTCTGCTGATCTTTGAGATGGGGGATCTCCAAAAACTCTAAACCTGTTACCACATAACATTTATTGGAATGCTGTTAGCATCATTGCTTCATTTGCTGTTCTATCTTGTTCTTTCAATTCTTTCCTTTCTCTTATTTAGGCTTTAAATGTTATTTTGCATATCCTATTAATGCATGTGAATGGCTCAGTGCTAATCATCAAGGTCTATACTCACTGAGCAGTCCAGTTCTCAGTCCATAGAGATGGTTTATCAGGACTATTGGGGCCTGTGAAGGTATCTCCACAGTGCCTTCCATTGCACGTATTGATCTGCACAATAAAGCATGGATATTTCATTATAATTTGCAGATCAGTCCTCTTAGATTACAAAAGTTGATTCATGAAAACTTGTTAGCTTACCACTGGACCAGGAGCATCCTTCTGCTTGCACATGACCCATGGGACTCCTGTTTTCAGCCCCAGAGCCATATTTCCTGCCCACTGAACATAGCTAACTCCCAAGTTTCTATATGCAAGTTGGACAGTGTTGTACTCATTTTCAATCTGCATTAAAATATAAGAAAAAGAAAAAGAAATGGATGAGATGTTCAATGGTAAAGAAATGAAAGATATGCGAGCTGGGATTATTAGAGTGGAAATAAACCTGAGCCAAGATGATGGGACCTCCTTGTGATGCAAACAATTTCTCTTCTTTCAACTTGTTGATGATCATTGTAACGAATCTCTCCATATGAAGCTGCAAATTTTGAAACTTCTTGTCAAATGCTGTGCTTAATTATTTCACAGAACTTCTTTTTATACAAAGTGGGTGATGCTATTACCTTGAAGGGTGCGTTGTCTGAACGGAATATGATGTCTGGAATCTCTCTCAACCAATATGGGAGCCCTCTAAGAGATCACATTGAAAACAGGGTGTAAGATAGATACACATATAATGGTGTATGTAGCAAAATAAAATATGCAATGATCAGAAGAAGAAAACAAGGAGTTGACTCATACCCATGGTTCCATTCAGCCTGGATGAATGGTCCAAGCCTGATGGTTGCAGACATACCATTCTCCCCAATCGTCTTGATGAACTTCACCAAGTCATATGATCCTTCAAAATTAAACTACAACGACAAAAATGAATCAAAAATAGCCTAACCAATGCTAATTGCAGACAGAGGAACATTCGGTCCAAGATATCGATCACAAAACTGATCTTTTACCTTGCCCTGCTCAGGCTCGTGAATATTCCAAAAGACGTAAGTTTGGATTACATTCAAACCTCCACGCTTAGCCTTCTGGATTAGTTCTGGCCACATCTAAACCCAAATTCAACACAAGTACAATTAGTTAGTCCTACGTTTCCTTTTGCAAGGAAAAAAATAGAAGAAAAAGATGTCGAATAAGCTTAGTAGCAAAGAAAAGTATTCTTACTTCAGGAGTACTGCGAGGATAGTGAATGGAGCCAGAGAAGAGAAGCTCTCTTTTGCCATTGATGATCAAGGACCTCCCATCATAAGTCACACCCTTTTTTTTATCTCCATGAGCAATGACCGACGTAAGCAGCAAGGAAAGAAGTGAAGCAATCAAAAGAACATGGCATTTTACCGCCATCTGTACCTCTCTTAAAGAACCAAAACTCAAAAAAAAAAAAACAAAAGTAAGAGCGCGCAGTTGTTTTTCCCTCTCTTATGACCCAATCTTAAGGGCAGATACTCCTCTTCGGTTTCGAAGGAGGAGGAACCCGGCAGCTGACAATGAAGGTACTTGCCGACGCCAAAGATATAGAGAGCAATGAAACGTTAAAAGAGGGTCAAGGAGCAAAATTCGGAGAATGGTGTTTTTATAGGTTGCTTTTTTAAGGTATTTGTCGTGGCTGGCTTGCGTCGAGAGTTTCATGTTTCTGTTTCCTATTCTTAGGATGGTCCGAATCGGTTAGTGACCACATGATCTTACCGTGACAGATTTTTGAATCTGGCGGGTCAAGTCCACCTCATGGCTCATTGAACTTCGAAGAATTAGGTTTGACTACTAAATTTATGATGCCCTCGAGCTATAGAAGAAAACTCACATTTCAATCAAGTATAGAAGAAAATTAAAATTGGGTATGATGGGATTGTGCAAGCATACTTTAGTTAGTAAATAAATATTCTCCTCAAATTATTATTATTTAGTAAGAGAATCTATAAAACAATATTTTTTTTTATCAAGCATGAATGATTTATTTAAAACTTGTATAGAATACTATTTAAAAGTTTCTCATTTTTAAAATAATAAAATAAAATTTAGTTTTTTCAACACTTTACCATTAAAACAACACTAAATAAATCCAAGCAATTAATTATTAAAATATTACTCTCAAGTAGCTGGTTAATCACTTTATTGATTTTTTTAATCTAGGCTAAAAAATAATATATATAAATACATATATCTATATATATTATTCTAAAGGTATTTGAAAGTGTGTTAGGTATTGTTTTTCAAAATATTTTTTGTTTAGAAATATATTAAAATAATTTTTTTTATTTTTAAAATTTATTTTTAATTTCAACATATTAAAAAAATCTAGAAACATTATTATTTTTTTTTATTCTAAAGCAATTTGTTCACAACTCTTTAAAAATATTTTCAATTTCATAAAGGATTGCAAATAATGGATTGCAAGCACTAAGTTTAGGAAATAGATCCATCGACAGATTTAGGAGCCAGTTAATGGTCATGCAAAGAGCATTTATAGAAACTCAAACCGTGCTAAGCCCAGGCCTAGAACCCAAAAAACCCAATAACAAGATTCAACTTCAAGTACAAGGCAGGATTATTTCATGGGCCTGTGTCGGCTATATAAAGTTAATAGAATTAGTTTCCTTTCAGTTTTTTTTATTTCTCTGGAACAATACATGCTGCTTCTCAGCTGCCTCTAGAAGGTAATGCATGGCTACATGTCCTGCAACTGACTTTGTCAGGGTATGAAAAATATGAAATGATGAGCCTGAAGCTCAGGAACCGTACACTCTCTTCTCTCTGTGTTCTAACTAATTTCCCT
>Ga0307516_10009205_pt1 | contig 11051 bp, 13 predicted proteins | sample 19_EM_MG_FD_203310 | JGI IMG/M metagenome (GOLD analysis project Ga0307516, IMG submission 203310) | Populus trichocarpa ectomycorrhiza microbial communities from riparian zone in the Pacific Northwest, United States - 19_EM | ecosystem: Host-associated > Plants > Roots > Unclassified | place...
TACCAACCCCCTCCTTTGGTCCAAGAACAGAACCTCGATCACTCTTTCATTGGAAAGACGGGTGGGGAGATCTTCCACGAGATGATGCTCAGGCATGGTGTCAAGCACATCTTCGGGTATCCCGGCGGTGCTATCTTACCAGTGTTCGACGCTATCTACAACTCTCCCCACTTCAAATTCATCCTCCCCCGACATGAGCAGGGTGCTGGTCACATGGCCGAGGGTTACGCCCGCGTGTCCGGAAAACCTGGCATCGTTCTCGTCACCTCTGGACCAGGAGCTACAAATGTTGTTACCGCCATGCAAGATGCTCTCAGCGATGGCGTTCCCCTCGTCGTCTTCACCGGTCAAGTCGCAACCTCAGCTATCGGATCCGACGCGTTCCAGGAGGCCGACGTCATCGGTATCTCAAGAAGCTGCACGAAGTGGAACGTCATGGTTAAGGACATCGCTGAACTCCCTCGAAGAATCAACGAAGCGTTCAAAATCGCTACCTCTGGACGTCCTGGCCCCGTTTTGGTCGACCTTCCCAAGGACGTGACGGCTGGAATCCTCCGCACACCGCTCCCGTTCAAGGCTACCACTCCTGGACGACCCTTGGGCCTCCCGAAGAACCCCTTGCACCCTAATGACGAAGTTTCGATCGACATGGTCGCGATCAAACAGGCGGCGAATATGATTAACGGAGCCCAGCGGCCGATCATTTACGCAGGGAACGGGGTCCTGTCTTCTCCGCTTGGTCCTGCCCTGCTCGCCAAACTTTCAGAAATCGGGAACATTCCGGTCACTACCACTCTGCAAGGATTGGGGGCCTTCGATGAGGCCTCGGATCGGTCCCTGCATATGCTCGGCATGCACGGCTCCGCGTACGCCAATCTAGCCATCCAGAGTGCGGACGTCATCATCACCCTCGGTGCCCGGTTCGATGACCGTGTGACGGGTAAGGTCGACACCTTCGCTCCTGCCGCACGAGCCGCCGCTATTTCGGGCCGTGGCGGTATCATCCACTTCGAGATTCAACCCAAGAACGTGAACAAGGTCGTAGAGGCTCAGATCCCCATCCTCGGAGACGTTGTCGCGGGTCTGAACGCTCTAGTTCCCCTCATTCGGTCTCCTGCTTCCAGCGGAACGGCTGTGGTTAGGGACGAGTGGATGGGGGAGATTATGAAGTGGAAACGCAAGTATCCGTTCACGTATGAGGCTTCGAAGCCGAACGACCACATGAAGCCTCAGGAGGTTATCGAGGAGTTGGATAGGCAGTTGAGCGTGGGGAAGGACGGAAAGTGGAAGGAGCAGACCGTCATCACGACGGGCGTGGGCCAGCATCAGATGTGGGCCGCTCAGCATTATAGGTGGAAGGTCCCAAGGACCATGGTGACCAGTGGCGGTCTCGGTGTACGTTCTCCTCCGCTCAAAAACCCCTCTTCCCGGAACTACGATGTTGACATATGATGGTTTTCGTAGACTATGGGTTTCGGTCTGCCAGCGGCTATCGGCGCCAAGGTAGCCGCTCCATATAAGACTGTGATCGATATCGATGGGGACGCCAGTTTCAGCATGACCGCTATGGAACTCCAGACGGCTAGCCAGTTCGGCATCGGAGTCAAGGTCTTAGTGTTGAACAACAGGTTCCAGGGAATGGTCTTGCAATGGCAAGGTATGTTCAACCCCATCTCGTCCTTCGTTCACCTCCTATTTCCTAACCTCCCCGTTCGTATAGACCTTTTCTACGACGCCAGGTACTCCCACACGGCCATGACAAATCCCGACTTTATCCTCCTCGCCAAAGCCATGGGTGTACACGCCATCAGGTGTGAGACACATGAGGAACTTCCAGCGAAGATGAAGGAGTTTTTGGAGTACCAGGGTGATAAACCCGTGTTTATGGAGTGTTTGGTGGAGACGAATGAGCACGTGTTCCCTATGGTATGGCTTTTACTTTCTTTTGGGAGCTCACTACAGGAGGGCTAACACATGCGCTAGGTTCCGGCTGGAAAGGCCCTACACGAGCAGATATTGCACAAGTCATTGAGGACGCCAAATGAATGAAGATTATGACGACGATTTTTTGGACTATCAGGATCTCCGTTTCCGTACCCTCTCCTCCCCTTCAGGCACTTCGATCCGGTTACGACTGACCCAGATGATCTACACACACCAATATTTCGTGGTATCATCCCCGGTCTTAACTTGCAAGGGGCCTCCACGTACCCTACCCAACCTCACGGAATCCCCATACCATCACCACCACGACACGGTCCTGCGAATCCACGCCACGCCCCACACCAGCCCACATCCCCGTATATATTTGCTTCTCTTTCATTCTTTCATTGTTCAGATTAGTGGCAGCCGCAGGAGTATAAAAATGTGTACATAGTATTGTAAGATTGCGGAAAAAGGAGTACTAGATTTCCTGGGCTGGAGATTGTATGTGCGACGGATAAATACCTGCGTATATAAAGTGCAGCGTTCCGTAAAGGGTGGGCGAGAAACCCGCGACGGAAGGGGGTCAGATTAGAGAGTCAGCGTCGTATGGTGTAACCGGCTCCCCCACGAGAGAATAGGGAGGTGGCACAGGCGAAAACAAAGTGAAAACACACTGCTGCGTCATGGCTGAACTCGACTGAGCTCCCCACTCGGTTGTCGTATGGAGGTCAGTCACTCCAAGCAATGTGGGTAAATCCGAATCACCATCCCCACCACCACCGAAATCCAGGTCGAGCTCGGGGTTCTGGGCTCCGCCCCTTCCGTCCCATAGACACCTTATCGTCCCCCCGCTACCGTTTCCGGTCGCGCCAACTCGGATGATTTGGGTTAGGTGTCCTGTGATTAGGTTCCTGATTTCCACAAATGCGGAACAGAACAGGAGGACGTAAGGGAATCGGAACGAGGCTCGTTCTGCTTGACCTTCCCACTCCACGATCTCACGGTCCAGAAGGGGTGCCCCATGTCTGTCGACGTACATCCCGAATTCTGGTTGATGTGAGGGTTTGAAATACGTCAGTTCCTCGAACCGATCACAAGGTGAGGTCATGGATGCAGGAAGGTGATGCTTACTATCGTAACACAGAATGAAAACTTCTGGTTCGACCCTGGTCAACCATAACGGTCGACCTGACGAACACTGCTTTATGATCTTCTTACATTCCGATGCGCTCTGGTCCCCCGCTTGAGGGACGCCAACAAACGACATCCTGATGAAAGTATCACGGGCTGAGCTCACTATCGGAGGGGAGGTGAATAGATACCGTACTGTGGTAATTTGACCAAACCGAAGCCGCTGTTATGCAGAATGCACAGGCTCGTTCTGAGGAAGATGACTTCGCTGCATTCCACGGGTAGAAAGAAGTTCTGGTGGGATTATTCAGCGCTACCGCGAGTGATGCGAGTCGGGATGATGGAGCGACTTGGCGACGGGGGAACGTACGTGAACGAGTCTGAATTTTTGGGGATCCGGCGATGGGCCATCCGGCCCCACAGACATTACCGCTTCCCAAACATAAAAGATGGTGTCCAACTACGTGTGTTTGTCAGCCGAGAATATCACAGGCATCGAACGAACCACGGACATGCTTCTTTTCCGCAGCCACTACCCACGTCCCACCATTCAACTTCCCCACTCGGAAGAAATACGGCTTTCCCTTCATTTCGAGGACTTTGGGACGGAAGGTCGCCACGCGACCTGTGGATTTTGGTACGCAGGTCTCCAAATCAAAAACGTGCAGCTCCTACGGCAAGGTGAACGAGAGTGAGGTATCAAGTTGGATCAGACGCACTCCATTTGAAAGGACGATAACGAGACCGTGATCCCCGGTCACCACACATTGCTGGACGGGGAGGCGGAGCACCCAACGGAAAGCTAGAAGTCCTCCGTCGTTGCCCGATTTACGTAGAGATCTCGAAGCACCTACACTGGGGGTCCTTCCCATTTCCGATCCACAAGCCCTCTGTACACCCAATTGCCAGCAAGGTACGCCCGTCGCGTGTTACTGGCATGACACACAAGGTGGTTAAAGGGGAAGAATGGTGGCCAAGACTGTGTGCCTACCAAACGGGGCTGCGCAGGTCATCGTCCTCGCAGTCGGCCGATTCTCAGGTGGGTACACACTCGAACTCCCGCCGATCGTGAGGGAAGAGTCCCTCACCACAATGTTCATCTCGAACACTTGGCTCGATTTCTTCCTGAGGAGGACAGCTTCCTCCAGTTTCGTTTTCCACGTTAATTGCACGCTCTCGCTCTCTGCGTAGAGTCGGGTCGTGCTTCTGGAGCGCCCGTCGTGGTGGATGATGAGAGGGAGTAACGCGCGAGGATCTTCAGGAGGAGGAGCAATACCCCAGGTTTCTGGTGGAAAGGTCGCGGGACCATCCCTCCCACTGGTAAACCCTCTTGGATTTGAAGGATCTGTATATGCCTCGACACGAAGAAGGTCAAGTGGGATCGGCTGTCCCACGCATTGAGATCAGAGTTATTCGAAAGGAGGTATCCGATAGCCCTACTCGTTTATAAACTTGGAATGTGATGTCCGAGCCTGTCCCGGCGACCTGGGTTATCACGACTGTGGAGTAATACGCTTAACTTGATAACCCATGAGTAGACGATAAGAGGCCCCGCACGATAGTTGTCGAACAGCAAGACGAAAAGTTGGTACATCCCTCTCCGCTCGAAGGTGGAATCGGTACGGAATAGTCTTCCGGCGCATATCAGGCGTCTTCTCTGGTTCGTCAAGTCCATATCCTAGGGCCATATCAGGATCAGCGAGGATCTCACCGCGGACTCGAGGCAACTACGATATGTTACGCACCACGAAATCCGTATCTCTAACTGTCATCTTGGAATGATAATACCGAATCCTCTCCAGTTCCTCAGAAGTAGGGACCGACCCCAACCCCGACGCGAGTTCTGCGAATGGAGGAGCGGCATCTCCGACGAAATCCACGGAATACGGTGGGGTCCTCGATCTGGATCTCGCACGCCAGAGACGGGAGAAAGGTTTGTTGGCGAAGGAACTCATGGCGGATGGGAGTCGAAGGTTTGGGAGGATCGGAGGTGTTTGCGTCACGACCGTTCGTGTGGGTGGGGCGTGGCCGATTTCGGTTCATTTCGGTGGGTGGCGACTCGTGATGCGTTGGATCCACATTACATACCGCATTTCTGACGATGCAGCTGCGGTAACCTTATACTGGTCGGGAACATTTCGGTCGGGAACATTTCGAGGTCACGAAGAAGGTGGGAACAAAAGGGTTTGGACCGACCCTGGCCGACTCCTTGTGGTATCCTATTTTTTAGGTGTCCCTAGCGACGTGCTATCTTTTATGTCTTACCGCCCAAACGAGTTTGGCTGTGCTCACATTAGCTTTGCCAACAACAGGTCTCTTTTTTTCCAAAATGGGTGGTGGTAAGAACAACTGGGGTGAACTGTTTATCGAGTATATGCGTCCAGCTCCCGAATCTCCTATCTCCAAGCGTTCGACGTGGTTCGCGCCACTAACCCTCTTCTCCGGGCCGCGCGTCACGAATTGGTGCCGGCACACCAGATTCTCACACCCAGTGCGAGGATTGTCCGTTTTTCGGCTTCTAGAGGAAGGTATCCAAAATCAATTTTGTGTGTTAATGTTGATTGTGAGGCGATAGGACAGACGTGAAACGCAGGCCAACGAAATATTGTTTTCCCGCCATCCACGATAGTGTCACGGACAGGACCTTCGCGCGATCTATAACCATCATCGGCTGGCACAACACTGTAAGATGCCCAAAACTACCCATACAACCTCATCTAGCGTTCCAGAATCAAAAAGCGTGGTTCGGGCTGGGTCCTCCAAGACACGGCGGCCGATGGGAGGGCAAGAAATACCTGAAAAAGAGCGAGTGGCGCTTGATCGCCGAGAACTCGTTAAATGGTGACAGCCTTCTCGAGGGAAGCGGTCCGATTATCGAGAGGTGGTCAGAGACTTGTGAGTCGTACGACCATCCTTTCATTCTCTAACAATTCCGGGGTGTTATTCACCCGACCCTCGCGGGAGTGAGATAAAACCCCCCGTACGCCCTCCTGTTCTGTCTTCCTTAACCACCTCATGTCTGCTCTCAACTCTACCATTCTGACTTCCGTCGCCAGCGAAGACAACCAGCTCGTCGCTGGTGCTGCTAGCGCGGCTGCCATCCTGGCAACAACCGCTGCCTACTACGCACTCAGCTCCAGAGCCAAGGGATATGAGTGCCCCAAGTTGCGGGGCATCCAGCTGTATCACGCTTGGAATTTCTTCCAACGGCGCTTTGACTTCCTCCACTTAAACTTCAAGCGAAATTCTGGAAAGGGCTTCTCTTTCAACGTCCTTCACCACAATGTCGTTGCCTTGGCTGGGGAAGACGCTCGCCAAGCGTTCTATTCTGACCCACACCTCAATATCAACGAGGGATACAAGATTCTGATGGGAGCTGTGCGCGTCTTTCTTTCCCAGTCACCGAGCATTCTATTGATCGTTGTAATCTCAGGCGCCACGCGTCGGGGATGTGGACATGGCAACAGAACTGACTGATGAAGGGAACCTCACCCTCTTCAACAAAAAGTTGAATAAGCTCTTGAATAAGGCTCGCATGCGAGACTGTATGTGTGATCCCCATTACACAGCCACTGATCTCGAGTCTCACTTCCATTCCAGTCCTCCCTAGCTTACTCGAGGATATTATCGACAAGGCTGACAGATGGGGGGACGGTGGTACGACCGGCAGAATCGATCCATTCACCGAGGTCTACGACGTGAGCCATTTTCTGGAATACAGGTTCTTGTGGTGTTGAGTTTTCCCTTCTCAGCTCGTTTTCGCCATGACTGCCCGTATGGTCACATGCCACGACCTGACAGAGAACGAAGATGATCTCAGGAAGATCAAAGCGCTGTTCCTGGCCCTCCAGACCAGCGCTACCCCCACCTCCTTGCTCTTGCCATGGTTCCCGAGCCCGGCGAGGAAGACAGGAAAGGAAGCTACCAAAGAGTTGTTTACCGTGCTCTACACCTACGTCGAGGCCAGGAGGCACGCGGAACCCACAAATGATGCTATTGATATTTTGATTGCTGGAGGAGAGACAACCCAAAATATCGTTGGGGTGAGTCCCGTACCGGGAATCGTGAGGTTTTGTAAAGTCTGACCCGACCGCTCTAGTTCATCATGTCGGTGCTCTTCGTCAGTATCGTTAACACCGGTATCGTCTGTGAGTCTCAACGGTTGACACGGTTCGCGAACGCCTGACCGACGCCACCAAAACAAGCGTGCTGGATGCTGATCGACCTCGCCATCCACCCAGAGTGGAGAGATAAGTGCAAGAAGGAGATCCAAGATTTGCTTTCCTGTCACCTCGGCAACTCTCTCTCCTCCGCAACGTTATCCGAGAAGCTCGGAGTGATACCCTTTTCCGCGTGGGAAGACGAGCTCCCGACTCTCGATGCCTGCACCCGGGAGTCACAAAGACTCTCTATCACTACCCTCGCCCTCCGAAGGAACCTTCGTGAAGAGATGAAAATCGGTGAACAAGTGGTCAAACGGGGAGACTTCCTCGCGTATTCCGTCGGTGATGTCCACCTGAACCAAGACTACTACCCCGAACCGGACAAGTATGACCCCGGTCGGTGGCTGCGACCTGATCCACTTTCAAACGCCGTCTATCCGTTCCTCGGTTGGGGAGCCGGTAGGCACCCTTGTACTGGAATGAAGCTGGCCAAGTTGGAGATGAAGTTGATCCTCGCCATGTTTTTGATGAGGTACGAGTTCGACCTCGTGGACAAGGACGGGAAGTTCCCAGATCCTTTGCCCGTCCCAAACAGGAACGATATCCACCAGGTACGTGTGGGATTATGCGTGGCGGGCTTCTGGATGGATATTCATCATGTCTACCCCCATTAATCCAGGCACGTCCTCTTGGAGCTACGTACTACTTCAACTTCAAAAAGGTCGTGCAGTGAGATGGTGGTCATGGGACGCCTTTGAGTCTCACTCCCCCCGAATACCTCTCTCCTACTAGCCGTTGGACCTACCTCCGGGCGAAGACTTTCTACGATCTTGTCCCGTATACCACCTGACCACACGCTTATACCATGATTACTTGATCCGCACGCTAGCGCCTTCCCAGTTTGAGGTCGCTATGAGTTTGAACTGTTCTTGCACTTGTTCATTCACAAATCTCGCGCACCCACGAGGGTGGGAGACGGGAGAGCGGTTGCTTGACCCGGAGAGCACGTTCTATGTAAACCCTAGATGTCGAAAGAGGGTGCGGCAGTGAATTGCCCTGCTTGCCTCTGGGCTGGACTCCGAGTCCAGACCCAAATTCAGAAGGAATGGGAGTACAACAGGCACCCCCGAATGAGGTTACGGTCTCACACTTTCAGGACTCTCCACCCCGGGTGGTCAGAGGTTCGGGCCACACAACGTCGTTGATACAAAAGGAATGAGGCATAGGGTGTGGTAAACTCGTTGATGACATGAAAGGGAAAAGAGAACTCGAGAGCAATGGGGTACATGTGGCCTCACGCCGCCCCGTTTCCACGATCCCGTTGAAAAAAAACCGGCGCCCGACGTAGCTCCCCCGTGTCTGCAGCGCCTCGACTCGTGTCATGCGGGAAGCCGCCACCACTCCAGATGCATCGACATCGTAATGGTGGGAATGGTGGGCGTTCGGATGCGCCCAAGTTCTTCTTAGTTGTATTTTGCGGTGCGACCCCTGACGACGAATCCACCAGGCAAACCGAACAAGGCTCGCACGTGCTTTTTCGCTCAAGAGTGGGACCAGCCTTACGGAACAATCTTCCAGTATAATATCAGATGCTTTCTTCCATCGGCCGCCGACTTTGGGGTTGGATGTCTGTCCTCGTGACATCGTTTGGTGACGGTTCCGGAAGGAATAGGCCACCTAGACCTCTCGAACAACACGACGCAATCATTTTTCCCTCGCTCTGGTCGTGAGTCCTGTGTAGTTATCTGGATCCGAATTGCGATCGAGGGGTGGACAATGGAGCATCGTTTCATGGCGTCGCCTATACAGTGATTCGCCCAAAAACATGGGGGTAGGTGATGTCGTGGTTGGGAGGTGGTTGGCCAGTCTAAATCTAACGTTCGTTTGTCGGCAGCGCGGATGGGAGGTCCGGTCGACAGGCAGGGGCCAGACGCATCAGAGACGCGCCAAAGCCATGATACCGATGCCGTTCTGCATACCCCGATCCTGGGCCTGAAACCTCACCTAGATCAGTGAATATCATCATGAATTCGAAACAACTATAAGAGGTGCGCACCACGAACTCGGGGTCCATCACCGTGATCTTGAAACAACAACATTGAACCCTATCTTGTCCCTCTGGTGATGGAACTGGCTCCGACCTCGACGCGAGTTCCGTAAACAGGAACGGCATTTCCAACGAAATCTACAGAATGCGGTTTGGTTTCCGAGCTGGTCCCCCGTGCCAGAGGCGAGAGAAAAGTTTGTTGGTGAAGGCGTAGAAAAGCTGAGATCGGAGGATTGGAAGTTTTTTTACCAGGTTCGACCTCACGCAACAACCGTTCGTGCGGGTGGCACATGGGCAAGTGACTGATATCCTTCGGCCAGGCCGGCAACCAGAACCCCTCCGAAATAAGAAAGCGTGCCTTGGCCTTGGCAGCCCGACTTTTCGCACCCATGTTTCACACATTTTTAGCGACTTGGCTCCCCATTTACGCCAAACCTCCCAGGTCTGTCCGGGTTGGGCTGGGTTTGTGCCCGTCGCATGTAAAACCTTCAATGCTCGGGGTACTTATGACTTGCGGCCCCAGCGAGGTACTAAGGTTGCGCTTTCATTAATGTCATCGGCAACAGTAGAAAGAACGGCCTGCGGGGGGGATCTCTCCCATCCCCCACCGCTTCAGTTTATCGAACATATGTGTCCGGCCTTTCGAACCGCCGACCCTCGAGCGTTCAGTTAACGTTCAGCGCTCAGCGTGCGCGCACCTCCAGGCGTCACGAACCAATACCAACACATCAACCCCCGCTGAGAATGCTACCTCGACAGACATCGAGATCAGTGGGGGCTCCGGGGAGGACCGTACCGTTTTTCAGCCTCTAGGGGGGAAGGCACCCCAATCTGGTCTCGCACTCAGCCGCACCAGCGCTGATCCTGAGACTGCGGGACGAAAACAAACGGGATTTCGTCGCAGACCAAGGTTCACAACCCGGCGCTCGGTCTCGACTAGGACCTTCGAACAGAATTTTCCAAAGGGCTAGTGGTTTTGCATCCGCAGGCCACCAGGGTTCATTCGCGCCCGACCCGAACACATCCAGGAATGGGCGCCACCAATGACAGCGCCCAACGCCACGATTTATATTGCCGCCATTCGAGGACAATGCAATAGTGCAACACTGCCCCACGATTGTCGTGTCTATAGCGGATCACCGATCAGTTCCTGGTTGGTGAAGCTGTCAGTACATACATAAATCGTGTGTCATGTGGATTCATCAGCAAAATCCCCAAGGCGCTTGGTCGGGGGTACCGTCGCGTACCTTCACTCAAATGTCGTAGTCTAGATACAAAACGATTGGGAGTAACCTCTCTGTAGCCCCAAGAGCCAAGCGGAGGTGACCGGTCGGAGTTGAATTTTCAGAGTCGATCATCTCACGGTAACACGTTACTGATGCCCGTCACCCAAGCCACTCCGGATATCTTATTTATGTTGTTTGCTCCTATTCTCAGACGCGACTGGGGTGACCTCAAGACGCTATCTCTCGTAATTTCAAAGGGTCAGGTTTATACTGTGGCACGGAAATGTGGGGCGGTCTACGCTCGGGAGGTTTGCCTGAAGCTGGATTGTCTTGAGCGGCACCCACTCTTGACCGCGCGAGACGTCGATAACTTACGTTCGTTGACCCGAGTCACCCACCTTACAGACGTCCGGGGGGTTAATTTACACTTTCATGCGCTCCCCCGGACATGCGCCTTGCCTGCGGTCATCATAGATTTGGTCGTTCCCTTCTGGTTGATAGCGAGTGGGAGCTGAAATATCGCCCGTTGGGATTACTGTATCCGCACGACCACTCCGG
>Ga0307516_10009206_pt1 | contig 11050 bp, 9 predicted proteins | sample 19_EM_MG_FD_203310 | JGI IMG/M metagenome (GOLD analysis project Ga0307516, IMG submission 203310) | Populus trichocarpa ectomycorrhiza microbial communities from riparian zone in the Pacific Northwest, United States - 19_EM | ecosystem: Host-associated > Plants > Roots > Unclassified | place...
TCCTAGAGTGAAGGTGAATACCAACACCATCAACCGCGGTATATATCTCTCTTTTGTCACAGGCTCTCCTTCTTCGTTGTTATGCTTATGCGCGTACCCGCTGCTTAGCATGGGGGAGTGTTGAACTTGGGAAGTTCGACCTGCCTTTACGGCATGCGCCTTACGGCCGCATTGTATAATGGCGCCGTTAGAGGGCAGCCAGTAGATAGTCACGTGATCATATGTCACACATCAGTAACGTGTGAAATGTCACTCCTATGTTTGTATATATACCACATTAGGCATGTGAATATGATCTAACACTTCTTACTCTTAACTTCTACCATCCACTTAGCAACCTCTCTCACCCTATCAGGTAAGTCATTGCGTCCTGTCTGGCGCTGACCTCGCGTCTGCTCAACATAGACACGGTCCCAGTCGCGATTCCGGTCTTGCTATATAAGCTGTATTGTAGTTACCCCTAGCATCATCGAATCTCAGTGTTTTCGGTCACCCTCTCATCGCAGTCTCGTCTCACTTTTCTTCCCCTCCACTCTTGTACCTCATCACACTTCGTCTACAACCCTCTACATCCTCGATCTTCGAGTAGCGTTCACGCTTTCGTCTTGTCTCGACCTCGTCGCAACCCCCCCCCGACTTTGCAGCTTCGAGCCCCTAGCGCCTCGACCTCATCTTCGACACTTGTGCTGGTCACCAATCTCCCCCCATTCTCCTCGAGCCCTCGCATTGTTCCGTGTCGTTTCTGGGTGCGGTCGGATCAGCCGAATCTTGCGTACGATGGCAACCCTTGAAACCGGTCAAGACCCTCCATACGAAGCATCAGAACATTGTGAAGATACATCGCAACGTCGTAGAGAAACATCGCAATTCGTAGGGACACATCGCAACTCGTAGGGTCGAAGCGCAGGAGCGTCACGACTCGCAACACGCGGTCGAAGCGCCCGTCAAAGCGCCGGAGCTTCGGAGGGGTAGTGGTTTAGTTTTGGAGTTGTGCCTTCCGCATTTCTCAGAGTCCGGTATATAAGATGTACCCTAGCTACCCCTAAAAAAAAGAAGGTCTCCCCTCGTCTTCCACCTCGTCGCTCTCGCATTTTTCTTCTCTTCTCCTCGAGTTTCTCCTCTTGCCCTCGCATTTTCTTAAAGTCTCCTCGCGTTCTCGCCCTCTCCCTCGCGCCCTCCTCCTCGTCCTTGCGTCGCCTCTGGAAGGCACTCCAGAACAAGACAACCCCCCCTCTCCTCGATCCTCACCCGCTGGCTCGACGAGCGACCCAGTGGTGAGCCCGAACAGCGTCGTGTAGCGGAGGTTCACTGCCGATGGAAGAAGATCCCCGGTCTCTCTCTCTCATTCGCGTTCGCCGCACCCCCTCTGTGTCGTTCGCACTTGGCCCAGTAGGCAGCCGAACAACGTCCTGTAAGATTTGTGGGGAGTGGAACCTGTGGGTGATTCTCGTAGACTTTCTCAACCACCACTTTTAGCGGGTGTCGGTAGTCATTCCAGGTTCGGTGTTTCTGATCATAGCGTGTGTTAGAAATTGTTATGACACAGAGCTGTGCGATGGTCATACTATCATTGTTGCCCACAAGGCTAGTTCTGCGACCGAGAACTGGTGGTGGCTGGTATCAGTCAGCAGCATGCATGGAGCTTGGCAGCGAGAACAGAGGTTCTCTTTTTCCAGTCTTGCAACTGCCACCATCTCTGAATCTGACTTGCTAGTGGTTTCAGACTCAGAATCACTTTCTGAGTCTGATGCATCTGATGGAGCAGATTTAGCCCTTTTTCGTGGCTGGAAAAGTGGTCCACATCAGCTGTGGTACGGTTCTGATTGGGAGATCACATACCTTTTTTGGCTCGCCACCCTTCTGTTTTGCTACTGGCTTGTTGAGCAGACGCAGGTCAGCACCAACAAGAAATCGCAATTACTTACCTGAGGGTGAGGAAGTTGCTTAGAGATGATAGTGGTAGAGAGGAAGAAGAGTTAGATCTTATTCCCACGCATCTATGAGGTATATATACATATAAGTAACGTTCCCACGTTACTGATCTGTGACCTATAGTCACATGGGTATACTCGGCTGCCCTAACGGCGCCTCCTACATATATGTGGCCTAAGGGCGCATGTGTGACTGATGAGTCGAACCTCCGAGTTCAACACTCCCCCATGCTGAGCAGTGGGTACGCGCATGAGCAAAGGAGGAAGAGCCTGAAGAGAAAAAGGTCAACCGTCATCCCAGGAATTCCAGCCCGAGCTCTCCTCTAAACTTCAAGAACTTGACAGAACCAAGATTTTTCGTAAACATGTCCGCAGGGTTATTGTCGCCGTTTATAAAGAACACTCGAGCATATTTCTGGGATATGACTTCCCTGACATAATGGTAGCGAATGTTGATGTGCTTCGAGCGTCGTTCAGTAACAGGATTAGAGGCTATGAAGATCGAGCCTTGGTTATCCCCACATATAGGTATTGGTTTGAGGCTATAACCTAGCTCCCCCATAAGGGTGTGCATCCAAACCACTTGGCAACTACAGTCTGAGAGTGCCATGTACTCAGCCTCGGTGGAGGACAAAGCAACTGTTTTCTGTGCTTTTGTTGTCCATGAAATAAGGCCACCAGCAAGTTTGATGAAGTACCCTGAGGTGGAGCGTCGGGTGTTTACATCTGAGGCCCAATCCGAGTCTGTACATGCGTTAAGCCCTTGCCCAGCGGCCCCGTTGTAAGTGAGACGATAGTTGGGGGTTCCAACAAGGTAGCGGCAAATGTACAGCGCATGCTTTAGGTGGTCCTCGGTTGGGTTAGCCGCGAGCTGGGCCATCTTGGTAACCGCAAAGGAGATGTCGGGTCTGGTACCCAACATTAGGTACAGTAGAGAACCTATAACGGTTTGATATCTGCTTCTCAGCTCCGGGTTTGCTGCCTTGTCTAAAGACTTTGTTGGCGCATAACCAGCAGGGAGAGGAGTAGGAACAGCTTTCGCGTTCTGCATTCCACAACGTTCTAGGACGGTCTGCAGGTACTGCGCTTGGTCAAGAAAGATGCTCTGACCAGCACGACCAATCCTCATATGAAGGAACTCTGTTAATTCCCCTAGGTCTCGCGATTCCCAACACTTCATGAACCTCTGTTTCATGGTGTCGACAGCAGGTTTCTTTGGTCCAAGGAATATAGCATCATCAACATAGATGACAGTGATGACGAACGTCTGGGAGGCCTCGTCGAGACACATGAAGAGTCCCGCGTCTGAATCTAGGTTTATGAAACCCAATTCTTCCATCAACTTCTTGAGGACTCACCACCAGGCAAGCCCGGCCTGCTTAAGACCGTAAAGGGCACGACGAAGTCGCAAAACATGTTTCTCTCTTTCCATGCCCTTTGCATGGAACCCTTCTGGTTGTTCCATGTAGATCTCCTCATCCAGTTCACCGTAAAGGTAGGCATTTCGAACATCAAGACCAGAGGTATACCAACCCTCTAGTGCCGCCAAGGCAAGGATGAGGCGCACGGTCTCAAAGTGAACCACAGGAGAGAAAATCTGGTCGAAATCCATTCCTTCGACTTGGGAGAACCCCTTTGCTACAAGGTGGGCTCTTTTCCTTCCATCAGGCTTGACGTCGAATACCCAACGGTTCTTGATGACTCTGCGGCCACTGGGGCGCTCTACCAGTTCAAAAACATTCCTCTTTAGCAGCGTTTCAATTTTGTGCTGGCAGGCACCTCTCCATTCTTCTAGTTGCCCTGCAGGGAGTCCCATCACGTCTCTGTATGTCCACTCTTTGGGGCCCTTCTCCTTGGGGGTGGCAATGGCCTTGGAAATGAGGAAATCGAAGAAAGCTACTCCCCCTTCCCGGGAGAGCCTGGCCACCTTCTCATCACCGGAGGAAGAGGGGGAGCCAAGGGCGTCATCGACCTCCCCCTCAGAGCCACTCTCCAAGCCCTCTTCTTCGCTCGAATAGTAGGGGACAGAGTCCGGAACAGGAACTCCCCCGGGAATGGCCTGTCTTCTAGGACAACTGGACTCCTCGCCAACCACCCTCCTCCAATCTCTCTGATGCCTGATGTCCTTCTCCACTTGGACCGGATGTTTCTCCCCATAGACGTTCGAGTCTGTGTAACGTTCAGGTACCTTTTTGACCCTGGTCGACTTCTCACGGGGAGGAGGTAAAGTAGCCGGTTGACGCTTTCGCGGGAGAGGGAGCGGGAGACCGGAAGGAGGAAGCTCAGGAGACGTACCCTCAACTGGGATGGCTTGCCTCTGTTTCCCTTTGACCCTATCAGGAGTAGGAGGCCTGTCCTGCCAAGCTGAAGTACGCGGAGGAGGAACTCTCATCCCTTGTCGTTGAGATGGTGTGACACCAACATCTCGTAGGGTCTGGTCGATCTGTTTCTCGATGATCGTCGAGGAACCTTGTCGAACCAAAGTGGGCTGGTGAGGTGGAGATTCCTCGTCGTCCTGTGGCGGAATCGGACATTGACATGTCCTGCCAGTACAGGGCGCAACCGGCAGCGCGATTTCACGCAGCCTGGTGTTCATATAGGGAATGGTTTTGGGACATCTCGGAAACATAGATTCATCAAAGGTTGCGTGTGCAGCGGAGAATATAACATTATTTGGTCTGCGCATGAAGATGTATCCTTTCCCTCCAGAGTGATTTCCGAGAAAGGTCATAAGCTCCACCTTAGGAGCAAGTTTGTTTTCCCTTATTTCTGTTGGGATAAAGACGTACACTCCGCAGCCAAGGACCCTCAGATGGTCTATGGAAGGCCGCACTTTACTGAGCCATTCTTGTGGCGTGCGCCACTCCAATCGGCGCATTGGAGTTCGATTGTAGATATGGGTTGCATAGTCTAGAGCGAATTCCCACCAAGATTGCAGGAGACAAGCCTGGAATCGCAGGGTTTCTGCCTTTTCCGTGAGAGTCCTTATTAGTCTCTCAGCCCTTCCATTTTGTTGTTGCACATAGGGGATACTTTGTGATATGCATATCCCTTTGTCCTTGAGGAGTTCAAGGAAAGCCTTAGACTTATATTCTCCTCCAGTATTAGACATCCACTCGATGATGTTTGTTTCATATTGGGTTTCCACCATAGTGATGAATTTCTTTGTCGCTGGAAGTGCAGCATCTTTTGTGTGCAGGTTGGTGGTCCAAGCCTTGGAGGAGTAGTCATCCAAAAACACGATGGCGTACTTGTATTTATGGTACGACTCGGTAGGGAACGATTTGAGGTCTGAATGGATGATCTGGAAAGGCTTTGTGGCCCGTATTTTGGATGGTGGAAAGGACTTGTTTGTCTTTTTTCCTTGTTCACATCTGGGGCATATGTGTTGAAGGGGTATCTGGATATCGGAAGGGAACCCCTTTACGTATTTCCCTGCTTTCTGCAGCACCTCTTTTGATGGATGCGCAAGCCTACGATGATAGGTTTCATAGTCAGGGGGAAAGATTTCCTCGGCAGCCCTTATGGAAGGTTTGGCGCCAAGGTAGGTATTGACGGTGTAGACTGTTGAGTATGCGTTTCTTGGGTAGAAGGTGATGAAGTCTTGTCCATTCTGTAGTACGGCGATATGCTGGTTGTCTCCTTTCGTAGTTAAACCAGAGCGTCTGAGGAAAACACCCAAAGAAAGAAGACGAGACGATAGGTCTGGGACGAAGTACACAGGAGCAACACAAATCATATGCTCAGAACCTTCTATGGTCATTAACACTGTTCCAATACCAATGATATCGGTACTGGTAGTTGTCACAGTTGCGGCCTTTATGGGTTTTTCCAATGGCGCATATTCGATAAAATCATTTATATCTCCAGTATAGTGGAGGGAAGCTCCGGAATCCAAAATCCAGCTTACTTTGTTCAAGTTTTCTTCTGCGTCAAGTTCACTCAATAGAGGGCAGCAAAATTCATCATTCACATAGGGTACAACACGTTGTTCGGCTGCCTACTGGGCCGAGTGCGAACGACAGAGAGGGGGGTGCAGCGAACGCGAACGAGAGAGAGGCCGGGGACCTTCTTCTGTCGGCAGTGAGCCTCCGCTACACGACGCGAGACACTGAGGACAAGGACCCAAATACCCACCAGGCACATGCTGGATACATTGGGAGTACAGACAACAAGTGACTCCAATGTGCCCAGTGGGTATAGGCTGGGTACATTTTAAATGTCCCCTGCCATGGGACTCCAATTTGCCCAGGCCGGAACAGGCTGGATACATTTGGAATGTACCCAAATTGTAATTGCCCCAAGTTCGCCGATCAAATTTGCAATGCGTCTCCCATGAGATCAATCGGACGGATACATGCTGGATACATTTTGAACGTTCCACACTTTTCTGATGTGATCACCCTGTGTCCGAAATGGGGGCAATCCATCAAATTGGGTACATTGAGGTCACATGACTGGGTACATTCCAAAAGCGATCAACATTTCCCCCAGGAGCAAATTAAAACCACATTTATGGGTACATTTTCAATAAACCCAACTTTTGCCCACTGGGCACATTGGAGTCACTTGTTGTCTGTACTCCCAATGTATCCAGTATGCACCTGGTGGGTATTTTGGTCCTTGTCCCCAGTGAGAACTCGAGGGGGGACGGAGGAAGAGCGGGGACCGGCACAAGGATCGAAGACGATGTCGAGGCGCTAGGGGCTCGAAAACCGCGAAGTCGAAAGGGGGGGTCGCGACGAGGTCGAGACGAGACGGAGACGGAAACGCTACTCGAGGGTCAAGGACGTCGAGGGTCGTAGATGAAGCGCGACGAGGTACAAGAGCGAAGGGGAGAGAAAGTGAGACAAGACTGTGACGAGAGGGTGACCGAAAATGCTGAGATTCGATGGTCGCTAGGAGTAACTACTACACGGCTTATATACCGAGACCGGAATCGTGACCGGGACCGTGTCTAAGGATGAACAAACAACGGAAGAGGGCACGTGATGCCCGGAACGGCACCTCGGGGCCGGAGGAAAGGGGTCGTCGGCGTCGCGACATAGAACCGAGCGGGAAGAAAAGAATGAAGGGGTTCGACGCATATGCGATGACAGGGACGGGGTCCGAAGGGTAAATACGAAGGAGGGACACGAAACGGAGCGCGGGGGAACGGCTGATCCGGCCGCGCAACACGGCTGAGCAACCGTGAGAAAGCGACCTTATCGGGACCTGGAACGCTAAAGCGGGCCGAACGGAAAGAGCGTCGGGAGGAAGGGGCCGCGAACTCGAGGTCGCGAGTTCGAGTCGCGGAGGGGACCTAAACCCGAACCGGTGTTGCGATCGTGGAGAGACCTTTGGGCGCCTCGAAGGCCCCGGTCGCATCGAAGTCGTGGGCGCTTCGATGGTCGTGAGCCCGTCGGGATGGTGGGCGCCTCGATGTGTTGCAACCGGGTTCTTCGTTCGCACTTCGCGGGTCGGCGGGGGAATCTGCAGGGTTCGCGAGATAGATGGCGTACGCGATATCCGGGCGATCTGGTCTCGCACAGAAACCACACGGAACAACGTGTAGTATTACTCGTAGCAGGTGTTGTGTTATACCCTGTAAAAGACGGATCAGTAGCTTCCAAGGGAGAGGCTGTAAGTGCGCACCGTGAACTAGGACCAGCAGCAGAACTGTGCAAGAACATATCGACGTCTTCCTCATCAGAAGTCCAGTATATGTCAACCTCTTCCTCACTGTTAACCCTGGGGCACTTAGAGGGTCTTGCCGTGCTCTCTTTGGCTCTCTCATAGACTTCAAGAGTCTCAACGGTCTCAGTGGTGGGCTTTACACCAAGACGATGGGCGAGAGAGAGGGCATTTGAGAAGTTCGGATAGATGGAGCGCAGGACGAAAGGCTCAGGGGTAGTGAGCACAGCGGCGATTTCCCCGAAGTGGAAGGAGGGAGTAGGGGAAGTGGCCCTTTGGTGTTCTTCACCTTCGATGGGCCTGGCCTGCTCCTGCTGGTTTTTGTTCTTACCAGCGCGGGTACCTCTGTACATACCCCTTCCTCCACATCCACGGTTTCCTCGCCAGCCACCTTGCCAGTTACCTCGCTGTCCTTGTCCTTGATCCTGTTCCTCTTGTTGTGGTTGGTGTTGTTGTTGTTGGAACTGAGGAGGAGGACCAGGACGTTGGACAGCGCTAAGTCTGTGAGCAGACTGCTGACGATTGCTCTGGCTTTGGACAGGACTACACTGTTCCCAAGCGAGGATGGCCTTACGCTTGATATCGTCGATCTTTAGGTCCTCAATATTGTCGGTTTGGCAAATGGACTGGACCAACGCACTCATTTGATATGGGAGCTTGGATATGAGGATCATGGCTTGGAGGTGAGGGGGGACGGCGCATTTGGATGCTGCCATTCTAGTGAAACCGACAAGGATGGTGTCGATGGCGAGGGTAGGGTCGGCGTTCCCGGGGATGATGATATCCATTGCCATTTTGAGTTCTTTGTACGTGGTGGCGATCCCGGGTTTACCATAGGTGGCTTTAAGGTATTCCCAAGCTATGGAAGTGTCACGAACACAGATAAGCACTCAGGACGTCACACGATTATGTCATGAGATTCGTGACATAAAGAAAGGACCGATAAATAATGAATTGCCAGATGATCTATCTAAGATATCTAGCAACATTCCTGCCCAATGGGACACTTGTGATAAGGGTGCTCCAGGTTATGCCGGGAACGTCTACAGTACACTATGTCCCGCCCCTCCCAGTGACAATCACGACAGCCCAGCACGTCGTGATTCATCTCCACCCCTAGGTCCATTACCGCCTGTTCAAACGCCCCCTGGGCCGCCACCAGTCCGTACTCCTTCGCCAACGTCCGGAACATTCGTTGGGATTCCATACGCAACCGTTGCTCCCGGTTCCGGGGAGTTGCCCGTTGACGACGAGAATAAGGCAAGGAATTCTCCTTGCGAGAGTTGACATCTCCCAGCGTCGAGCTGGGAGTAGACGAAGTGGGGCTCGATCTCGTCCCACAAACCTGTCGACGATGGGGGGGAAGGTAGGCTCGAGTGGGAGGACTGGGAGAGGAGCGAAGGGAGGGACTCGAAGGAGTCGATACCGACACCAGTGTCGGAGAAGTATTCGGAGGAGGGGGGAGCGACGGGAGAGGAATGCTCGCATCTAGACAGTGGCGGAGGGAAAGGAGCCCCAGGCTCACTTCTAACTCCAACATCGAAGGGGAGTTCGAAAGATGCGTCTCCGGCAAAGACGGCCAGGCAGGAGACCACGCCACAGGCGAAGTGCTGCATGGGACGCCAATGTTCGTCAATAAAGTGATCAAACTTAGATTGAAGAACATCATACTTGATCGATAGCTCTCGGTGAGCGGAGACCAGCCGATCCATTCTTGCGTAATGGTCGGCAGCATTGAGGTCTAGTTCACAGCGAAGCTTGTTAGACCAAGCAATCATCTCGTCCATCTCCGCCCTAAGGGCGTCGAAGGAAGAAGGGTTTAGCTCACTGGGAGCGGCGGCCATGGGAGGAACGGCCGAGAAGTAATACTCGACCTCCGAAGGGAGGACGGAAACGGAAGACTAAAAAGCATCCCCAATTAGATCATTTCAAACACGATCAAGAAGGGGACACTCACCTGAGAGAACGAGGAAGCAGACATTATCGATATGGTTGGTGAGGGGAGAGTGGAGGGGCTGGGTGAAAGCAGGAAATGAGGGATAGCGTAGTGGAGGGGAATGTTGACCGTGTAGGTTGGGGATGAGAAAAGCAAAAGTCAGGGGAAGAGGGAAGTATAAATAACTAAACCCAATAACCCTCAGCCCTGCGCACAGACCACCTCATAGCCCCCCATCAAACTCTAGACCCTGTGCACGGACCCATCAGAGCGCAGTCCTTACCCATCAGAAATACGCCACACGTTTCAGCCACATCATGAACACCGCCCATCAGAAACTAACTCATCACGTCCATATTAAAGAGAAATCCCCCTCCATCAAATAATTACCCAATCAAGAATGAAACACGAGAAGTTACATGATCTGGGGATTTCTCCACGTCACCCCTCACCAGAATCTACTCGACCAATCAGAAGACCAAGAAGTGACTCAAGGCAAGGTAAATAGAAGTAAACATAGTAGAACAAATAGTACCATACAAGAGCATGTGATCGACATGTGATCACGAGCTGAGGAGTATATATACGAGGCCCCAGTAGCCTCTACTCCCCATCTCACTCTTCTCTGTATCCACATCGCAACACCCCCAATAAACCTAGTAAGAGGATTATCCCTCTGGTCCTTGGATTCACAGCACCTAACCGATATCTGTTGGCAGGTCAGCTACCTGCCCTCTGTATGTCCTCCCCCTTAACGGGACTCCCTAATCCCCACAAATCCACTTCCCCCATCGCTTTTGTTGCTGTCCCCGACGTCAGACTCCTCCTTTGGAGTTACAGGGTCCTCAGAAGTTTGCAAAGCAATCTCTCTTCAGGACAACTGATCCACCAACCTTACTACCGCCCGGTCTCTGCCTTAGACCAGGGATACACCCATCCTCCCTTTCTTCTCGGTGCAGATCACATGTTCGAGTGGCGTAGCACTCTCCACGGGTTCCCTCTTTGCATCGTCACCATCTCGATCAATCCGCTCTATCATTTCCCTCGCCCTCATCTAGTTGTCGCTAATAGTTTCACTTATCAGTGCCCCCATTTACATCTCCTGCATTGGGATTTAACAACTGAAATCCCCCTTGAACTCAGTGAGTCACTCGAGCAGGTTAATCAGTATTTGGACGGCGATCTGACAGAATTGTTTGTTCACCTCAATCAATTCTATTTCGACTATGTCAGGGCCGACCTCAAAGGTCACTCTGATGAAAGCAGTCGACGAGCTGGTCTGGGCTAATAGTCAGATGCTGGGGTGTCGAGGGATCTTTACTGTGGGCTTACTGCAGCCACTCGAGTTTGACGTCGCAGTCAGGGGTCCTAAGACCGGGTAGGGTAAGAGGAAGAGTTTATTGAGACGAGGAGGGAACAAGTGGAGACGTCGGAGGTCAACTTGGTTTCAGGTTTCAGAGACTGGGGACACCAGAGATGAGGGAGAATCCTAAGTTGACAAAATCTAAGG
>Ga0307516_10009207_pt1 | contig 11050 bp, 13 predicted proteins | sample 19_EM_MG_FD_203310 | JGI IMG/M metagenome (GOLD analysis project Ga0307516, IMG submission 203310) | Populus trichocarpa ectomycorrhiza microbial communities from riparian zone in the Pacific Northwest, United States - 19_EM | ecosystem: Host-associated > Plants > Roots > Unclassified | place...
ACGCGGACAGGGGCTTGTCATCATCGCGCGGGGGGAATACGACGGCCTTTAGCCTGGCAAAGATTCCTGGTTTCGCGTCATCCTTTTCGGACGGTTGCCTGGACTCCTCGGAGGGGTCGCCGAAGGTAACCCGACGGTCAGTTCGTGGTGTCTCCTCGGGCTCGTCCTCACCATCATCCTGGGGATCCGAGTCGCGAACGGATTCGTCGTCGTCCCCAACGTGACCATTTGCGTCGGGACCGCGACGTTGCTGCTCAGCTTCGTCGTCGTCTTCGTTTTCTGCAAATTCTTCTTGGTGGGCCTTCTCTAGGTCCTCCGGGTCCCCAGAACGTTTGCCGATGCGGTGGGGTACCAACAAAGAGGCGAGGAAGATGGAGAATAAACCCATGGAGCGGGGACGTTGGCATGAAGGTTTGAGTCCAAGGCGTTGGTGTTGCCGCCGAGGGTTCGCGGTGGTGTGCAATTATATCATTGAGGATAACAAACGACGGCGACGGAGCTACTACTCGGGAGGACACTGCCCGATCACCCCACTAACTCGTGCCTGATGGAATTCGGAGAATTACGCGACGCCAAGGGTACAATCCCGAGACGGTGTGAGGTCGGCGCGTCCCAGGGAGAATGCGGCTTCCGGTGGAACTACGGTCAGAAGCCTCCTGCTCCATATGGGTCCAATTCAACTCAGGGGTCCGGGCCCCGGGTCCCGCCGTCTGCCGGTAACATCCTGTTTTATCTTATCTCCTCCCTTCGTCCAAACTTACGGCCATGCTGGAAAAACACCAGTCAGAGCTTATCGAGCATGCGATGGCAGTCGGTGCTCTCAAGTTTGGCTCCTTCACTCTAAAATCTGGACGGTACCAATCTCGTTAGCGTCTCAATTCGCGTCCTCATCTCACCGGACAAATTTCTCGCAAGGATCTCCCCGTACTTCTTCAACGCGGGTCTGATAAGTTCGGGGTCGATGCTTGCCACGTTATCTGCCGGATACGCGTCGCTCATCCGCTCCTCCCTCGATTCATCAGACTACGTGAAATTCGATGTCCTATTCGGACCCGCATACAAGGGGATCTCCCTTGCCGCCTGCACGGCCATGGTCTTACATCGTGACCATGGCATCGACGTCGGGTTCGCCTATGATCGCAAAGAGGCCAAAGATCACGGCGAGGGAGGCATGATGGTCGGCGCACCCGTCAGTGGAAAAAAGGTTCTCATCCTCGATGACGTCATGACCGCGGGCACCGCTACCCGCAATGCGGTCGATTTGATCAGAAGCGGTGGTGGAGAAGTCGTCGGGGTCGTGCTTTGCCTGGATCGTGAAGAAGTGGGGAAGGAAGGGGGTAGCACAGTCCGGGAGATGGAGAAATACGTAGGGGGATCAGGCAGGGTAAAGGCGATTCTCAAGATGCGAGACCTCATGGCATGGTTAGGAGAGCAAGGCAGAGCGGAGGATCTCGCAGCCATGAAAGATTATAGGGACAAGTACGGAGTTAAAGATAGTCAGAGCCAATAGAGACCACAGAAATGAGCAGTGATTGTCAGGATTCCGACGGGAAACATGAGCGACGGTATCCTCTACTGGGAGCAGTGCGGGGGTTTAGAATCGACGACCATTAGTGAAATTGAAGTGGGGTATGATACAAAAGAGTTGGGGGGCGTATATTATATCGGAGTGCAAGGTGTTAACGGGGGTTCTTGATTGGTGTCATATCGTTGGAATGGGGAGTCCGAGGAAAAACTGGAGGCAAATATGAAAGAGAGCAAGGGAGAGATAACGGGAGAACATGGTCGAGAGGGGATATACATCTTTACGGGATCGTGATCTGCACGGGGGGCTCTTGGTCCGGATCTGGAACCGATGGACCAGGGACGATGATGGTGAGGACGCCGTCTTGCATATCCGTGATGACCTTCTCGACCTATTTTCGCCGTTAGAGACACGACACAACGAGTAGAGGGAGAGGAAAGGCGAACAGTGGTATCACTCGGAACAGCCATGGTTCGATAGAACCTGCCAAACCTCCGCTCCTTAACAGCGAGGCCGACATCTGGAAACACGGGCTTTGACTTGCCAGAAACCGTGAGCTGTTTCACACAGGTGTACGGGCATCTGGACAAGGTAATTTTCAAGTCACTCTTCTTCAAACCCGGCAACTCCAGCATCGCCTTCATAAGGTTGGCATCCTTATCATAGAAGACATCCGCCCGGATGGCATAATTGCGCTCAACCACAGCAGGTTGCAAAGAAAGAGGGGCGGACGGCAATTCCAAGGAGCTGTTGAGGGACAGAGCGATGGACGGGGGGAGAAAAGGGAAGAACGGAGCCAGGTCGGTCCCGACGACAGAAAGATCACATTGGAAGGGCGGGGCGTACCTTGACCCAGGGGCTGGCGGTACGCCTACACTTGCGGTATGTTGCTGCCCAGGGCAAGGCAAGGTGATTGCGGTCGGGCCTATGATAGCTGGGATCGAGACCCGCAACTGGGAGCCCGAAGAGGAGGGTTCGTGTACGCCTCTCCTCACTCTCTGCGCGACACCCTCAGACCCGCTGGATCTCCTGTAAGGGTGCGCAACACGAGTTTCTCGAACAGGTGCAGACCTATGCGGCCCAGGCAGCGAGGGCGACACCCCAGACGCGCTTTGCAACCTGTCGATGTTATCCTCGCCCACGCTAGGTGGTTCTACAGAAGGTTGGTGAACATAGTCCCGCAGTCGAAAGAGACCTTGACTTGAGGCCGAGACGCGTTGAGGAACGGGAACGGTAGGGACGCCCGAGTTGAAGGCTTGAGGCTCTTGAGGAGTATTCGCGTCTTGCTGCGGAGGCTGGAAGGACGGGTCTTGATCTTGAAGATCCCAGGCGACGAAGCTGGCGGGGGTGGTCGGCGTTGACGCGTAAGGCTGGTCGGGGTTGTACTGGTAGGGGTGACCGTATGACATTTTACTAGACACGAAACAAACCGAGGATGAGGGGATTACCCCGCCAGCCTCACCGTTTTATACCCAAATCGCAGCATGACTCACCCGCTATTCACGTCCCGATTTGGACACCGCCCCTCACGTCGGTGATGGAAGCGAATTGTCTTCACGTGACTCCCCGCCTCTGTGGCAACAAACAATCGTCCATTGTTCGATCAATTCGCGCGTGAGAATACAGAATAAAATTACAGAGGTAAGGCGATAATGGACGCGTACTAAGGAAAGCAATGCAGTAAACTAGCGGGTGGGAGGAGTCTCGTTCGACATGGAGGGACCGGGACCAGACTGGCTTCCGCCTGGGCTTCGTATCAGGGAACCTGTCTCGGCAACCCGTGCGCCCCCTTCGCCTTCTTTCCGACTTTCGCTCCGACCACGTGCCAACGAGGAACTGCTGTCGCCAAAGCGACGATCAAAGCTTGGCCGACGGTTCATCACGTCCTGCCGACCAAATGATTGAACTGGCGAGGAGGAGTGCTCCCGTCGCGGGGAAGCGTACGCCGACGGTGATCCAAAGGACGACGAGAGGGATGGAGGTGGGTTCATCGGGTAGGTGAGGTTCGACCGCGGTGTCCCAATGGTCATTGGAGGGTTAGAGTTGAGCGATGACGAGCCTGGTGAGGTCATCTGCGTATTGACGCTCGCGAAGCTTGTCGGGACTGGAGATAGTGGAAACGGTGATTCCGAAGACGACGCGGGGGAGTGTGACAACGGCGTGCTCGCCTCCGACAGTTGGTCCATCATCGGCCTGTGTATTCGCGACGAAGGCCTTGGAATCGGTACGCTGAAAATGGGCCGCGGGATTTGAGCGGGTATGAACCCAACAGTGGGAGATACGGATGTGGCATTGGACATTGACCGTCTGCGTCGTGAATGAGAGACGGGTTCCACATTCGAGATCCCAATCAGGCTGTCGACCGACATCCCCATCTGTGGCCGGAATCATTGAGAAACGTACGACCGTCGAGAGATTTAGGAGCGCACCCTCCGTCTGTGGTCAATCAATTCCTCTCTGTAGATTTCGTTCAGCCTCGTCAGCTTGACGTAGTCCCGTTCCATATCGGTGACTCTGGTCCTAAGTTGCTCGTTCTCCCGCCGCAGCGCTTCGAGGACGATGTCTGTACTTGGGCTGGAACTCAGCCCAGCCAGACTTGCCCTCCGCCGAGTCCTAAATTCCACTAGGTCATCGGCCAAAGCCGGTGTTGGAATGTTGTTGTTCCCTGTCCCGTTCGCACCGTTCGCCCCATTCGTCACGTTTTGGGCGGCAGCCAACCTCAAAGCAGATATCTCCCGGTTCAACCTGTTCACTTGCGCTTCAGACTCAGCTTCGAGTACATTCTCGAGTTCAATCTTCTCTTCACGAAGCTAGTGGCAGACGGAGACACGGTGTGCCCGCTCGATGTCAGGGAGGTTGAATTTGCAGGGTAGATCACCATGATCCATACCTTTTCGAGCTTGCGCGAGAGAATATTTATTATTTTCTCCTCTTCAGCCTCGTAGGCGTTGATAAGGTCCTCCTCACGCTTGCTTGCAGAGGTGCTGGGCTGGGGATATCTCCAGACGGGGGGCGACAGTGACATGGATCACAGGGGCCAAACCGACGGGGAGGATTAAGACCAAGGTGCATTTCTGGAATTGCTGAAGCCGGTAGTCGGAAACTGATCCGCGCTACTGACTCCGCGCCGCCACAAATAACCGATAGTCAATTGAGGGGACAAAGCCGCAGCGACTTGTTGTAACCAGCGAACATAAACTACTTAAAACCGGCGCTCTAGTTTTGTTAGAAATCGTGACCCTCAACTTTAAACACCTTCCCGTAATGCAGGTAACTGTCCATAGTTTTCCGGATGTCGTCAGGAAGGCCCATACTGATGAGCGTGTACGAAATCTTTTCGTGTCCATGGGTTTGGCCCAATTTGACCAAACATCGGGCGATGGTCGTGGGGTACTGGAGAGTTCGAAGTAGGTCAAGCGCCAGCCATGATTGGGAGTCGTCCAGACACTCACCGTCATTTCACCGTAATCGGCGTACTGGTAAGCAGCTACCCGGATGGCAGCCTGCAACGACCTCTGCAGATCGCCTTCCTCAGAGTACATTTCCAGGAGCTTGAGCCACGGCTTCTGGGAGAACCTCATCGAATCAAGGCATCTCTGATATGCTTCCTTTGCCTCCTCCTTGTGGTTGAGTCTGATCCCTAGGTCTCCGATGATCTCCCACTCCATCCCGGTCTTCTTGTAGGCAATATGTTGAGTCTTGTAATGGGCAACTTCTGCCCTGAAGATTGTCCAAACTCGCAGATCCTGGGAGTCGATTCAGCTCGTTGCGACGAGAATCAAATGACACGAAACGCACTTCGTACAAAACCATGAAAAGGTTGTCTAGCCATCTCTCGCACAACCGTTTGTTGCTGAACGAGAACGCATCGATGGTCGTTGCGGGCGTGGGTGCCGCGTCCTCAGCCCCGGAGGAGTTGTCGGCAGCAGCCTGAACGGGCTTTTCGAGAGGGGCGTGGACGACGGGTGTCGTTCCATTCACCTTTGTCGAGTCTCCGCCCTCGCCCTCGTCTGTAACATCCTCTTCATTTATCTCCTCCTGACTCTCTCCTTGCTGTTCTGGTTCTTTCACAGCTTCCGCCACAGCCGCCTCACGCTCGCCGTCCGACTCGGTCGAGATTCTGATTGTCGGAATATCGGCTATTGCCAGAGACCCCTGTCGAGACCTTTGTGATGGTGATTCCTTTACGGCACGGACGGATGCGTCGTCGTCAGCATCACCGTTGGTGTTGGTGCTAGAAACCAACGTCGTGGCCAGTGAATTTTTTCGTTGTTTGCTAGGCTGTACAGAACCGTCTTCGTGGATGACACTTTGGGAGGACGTAGAGTCTTGGCGTCCATGCGGATTAGGGCTATTCTGGGCCTTCTGCATACGATACTCTTCCTCCATTACGAAAACGAGACTCCGAGTCTTGAGAAGTTCGTCCCAGCCGATGCCCGAGACGAGGCGGGTAAGGAGTGCGTAGGCCCTGGCCCAGGTTCCTCTCAGCCCAGGCGCAGGCAATCGCAGTAACGCGGGATCAGCCTTGGGTGTGTTTTAGCGAAATTCAGGGCAGAAGGGAATGGAGTAGGAGTGACCTGGTCCTCTTCCGTTTTTTGCCTCTCGGGGAGGATCTCAACAATCGTCCCCTTTGGTGGAAGGTGAACGCGCGCCGATGGTGGTTGTCTATGAGCGTCACGTCCATTGTATGTGAACATGGGACACGAGTTCAGAGTTAACAAAGCCTGATGTATCTCAGCCTTCCCGAAATACGCGTAGAGTGAACGAGACACCAACGTTTTCGTATTGCCCCAAGTCGATGTACACCTGCGTGAGCATCTCCCAAACCACAAATTCACTCGGCGCAGAGTTGACAGCTTGGCGTGCAAGTTTGAGTGCCCACTCGTGTTTACCTTTCGACCGCAAGAACTCGCATTGGACGTGGAGGAGAGTATACGACTGGTTGGAGTCGTTCATTGCGGTATTCATGATCTGTATTGCTTTTACCTCTTCGTCTTTGAGGGACACAGGATGAGCGGCAATGAGAAATAACGGTTTGGTGGGACTTACACATTCCAATGTAGCTCTTTGCCAGCAAGGACGCCACCTCCGGTTCATGGGGTAGAAGCTTCTCGAAGAGATTCGCCGCATGTTGGTACCTGCCGCTATCGCCAAAATACTTCATAATCGCAGATGTCAGGTGGTTTGAGACCACCGTTGCGACCTGAACCTCTGGGTCAGACCCAACTTGCCAACCTAAGGCGATAGTGAGAAGTTTTCTTTGTTCTCTTGGCGACTATAGGTACCTCGAGAGAAGAGTTCTTCTGCGACCGTTAAAAACCTCAGCTCGCTCTCCGGGGTGGTGATAGGGTCCACCTTTCTGTAGCATTCAAGCCAATAGGTAGGGTCATCCGAGTACAAGATCGCACGAAGAATAGCGGAGAGATAGGTTTCTTGCCAGATCTCAGGGGTTGCATTGTGTCTATGGATCCGTTGGCACTCAACCGTGGGTCTTATGAGTGGAACACACCTTTCACCCCGGAGATCGATAACGTAGGCGTGAACCCCTCCAGGAATCTTGACATCCACACGAACGTCAACGCGAGAAAAGGCATTGAAACAACTGAAGGAAGTCACGTCAATCGCCTGAGAAACGCAGCATTCGAGGGTCCGTACCAGTAACATCCGTTGCGAACTTTCCATGCTGGACCCTTGGAGAACCAAGCAGAGGTGTCTTCGAACGAGTAGGTCAAGGAGTTGATATAAGCTGCGAGGGAGGCCGATGACGATGCGTCGACCCCGGAAACGTAATGGTAGGATCCAGTCTGTTCCTATAGTTATTGGACGCTGCGTGGTTGTGGAAAGTTTGGTTGACTTGCATCGCGTTGACCACTACGTCCCGTGGTCTTCACAACATGGCATAGATCTGGAGGACCGAGTTCGCGAAAGGATGCTGGAGAGGAAACGACGGTCGTTAGCAGTTTTGGAGGACGCGGAAGTGCGGATACGGACAGAGACTCTCGGTCCTAGCGGCTATTGACTCCCCTAGTTCTACCTGTGGCAGGGCTGTAAGCGTCGAGAGAGAGATAGCGGAGAGACAGAGTGCGGACTTCGAAGAACTCAGGGATGTCCTTGAAGGAGCCGTCCGCCATCGAATGAGGTCAATGTGGAACAACTTGTACTTGTGATTGGACCCGCTCGGCGTTCCCCGCCCACGTATCATGCTTTGGAAACGCTCGAAATTACGAATTTACACGATACACGGAATACAAAATATCGTTATCATCCTCAACTTTTGGTAGAGTCCAGAGCCGCAAGCTGATCCACCAAGTCCTCCATCACAGATTTTGTTCGGACATGGGAAGCCGTCCCGATAGGTGGCGGACCCGGAACGGGTCCGACGATGGGAGATCCAGTCGAAGCGAGCCGCGTGGGCACGAGAGGTGTGCTTTGGGGTTCAAACCCTGGGGCAATCTTCCGAAGTGCGCGACGTTTCTGCATTTCTTTGCCCTCTAGCCTATCCTTGAGATAGGCTTCTCGACGGGCTGAATGGGCAGCGAAGGTCTTGCGCCGAGATGACTCAAGGGTGAGGATATGGTTCTCCAAGGAGAATGGGTAGACGAACTGCGATAAGAATAGCAGTCGAAACGTATTCAGTGACCGATGAATGCCGAAGACCCGACTCACATAAGCTGACACGCTTTCGGGCAAAGGATGCACATCCGGAGGCAATTCCACCTAGATGACTGTGATGTGAGAGACGTCCTCTCCTGTGATCACGGTGGAAAACGGACCGGCCGGGGAAACCTCAGGGCTGGCGACTTGATGAGAGGGACGTTCGCAGCAGCAACATACTGATTGTGGTTAGGTTGTGCTGTCACATAATACCGGGTGAACCCAAGATAAAGAGGAGTCGAGAGATTGAGCTCACGTTCAGGCATGAAAGAGGAGTGAAAGAGGCGAGACACCGACGAGACCGGCTTGGTTAGGGACTGATCAAAGCCTCGAGCAGGCTGGTATCACCATCAGTTGACCCCTCGAGTGTTCAAAAGGAAAGGCTCCGGACGCTTACTCGGTCTTATCGCCTCTTACCCGATTGCCACTGAACAAGACGGTGGTTGTTGCCTAGCACGGGGTCGTCCGGAGGTGATCGATGCCGTCCCCTGGAGAGAGAGCAGGCGGCTACTGGCGGCGAGCCAAGGTCTTTATATAACCACTCCTCTCCTCCCTTCACCCCCTTCTTTTGCCCACTCCTCGCCATGCAGTGTGCTACAATCTTACCCGCTCTCGCCTCCCCGGTGTCCACGAAATCTCGCTTTGCCTTGGCACAGATCAACGGAAGCATCTGTTTGGCCCAGAGTGAGTAACAGCGGGCCACAAATCCTCGAGTCGTCCTTCTCTAATCGCAATTCCACCTCCACAGTCCCACCGTCTACACCGGGCTCTACAGCATCCGCGTTGTCCACAGTAGATGCGACCATATTCGCTCACGAGTTCATAAACATCTTCCGGTTCTCCCACCGTGCAGTCATGCATCCAGCCGACATCCACGTTATCGATCCAATCGACGATGACTCGGCTCGATACGAAGAGGAGGATGGCACCGTTTTCCTCTCCAGAGACGTCATGGAACGCTTCAGCAAGCTCACGGTGCGTCGACCCGTGAGGCCGATCCGTCAATATCAGCGATATGCACCTCGATCAAGTCACACGCCACCTCCCTCAACCCCGGCAGTCCTCACCCACTTTTCGTACACTATCCGGTAGCGAGTTCACCACTCTCCTCCCTCTTTTCCCGTCCCCCGACACTCCCTGCTCACTCACGTCTCCGTTCTCGAGTAGTTAGTACTTATCTTATTTTCTTCTCTGTGTACCACGCGCCCAATGTATTACCTCTCACAGGCTTCTTAACCCACTCGATCTTTATTGATGCTCCAAGAGCAAAAAATGATGACGACGATGATGATGCAATATGTACGCCGTCTTCGAGGCCATCCCGTCGAGGGCGGAATCGCAAATCTCGGGCCCGATAATTCGCTTAGAACAGCCATGGACCAACTGCGTCATACGGAACAATCAGCACGACCGCCAATCAATCCGGATATGGGTTATTTGCTCACCTCGGCCACGCCTCTCCTCAACCTTGATTTGCAGACAGCTCTGGTGGATCAGGTTCAGGGCTTTAACAGCGTCCCGACCCTGGATCACGCATGAGATATTCACCTCACTCGCGCCCTGACTTATCATCTCCAGGTTGACGTTCCCTTGCGCGAGTGAGGTGAACATGCGTCCAGCTATTCCCACCATGTTTTTCAGCTTCCCCACGAGTGAGAGAATCGCCATTCCTCGGTGCAACGTGACCTGGTCCGGGACGGTCTCAGATATTTGTAGCCCTCAACGGGGTGTGCAAAGGAGGGGTCTTTGGACTCACAGTGCCATACTTTTCGAGCTCCTTGACCAATCTGTCCATCACTTTCTTCTCGTGGGTGTCCTCGATGGCCATACTGATATGAACCTCGCTCGTGGAAATCAAATCGACGACCACGCCGTAGCGGTCGAGCATCCCAAAAATACCAGCGAGGAACCCATGTGAAACGCTCTTCCTGTTCGAGTTTACGTTCAGGACGATGATTCGCTCTTTGATCGTAACAGCCGTTGGAAGCTTTTTATGACCCTGGTCGACCAGCTGCAGATAATCGAGCTTCTCCGCAGAAAGTGGCTCAGGGAGGAGTATTTCCCCCGCCTCTGAGGCATCCAGGTCCGAGTTCGGATGGATTACGGTTCCCAGGCCTCTCGGACGTTCCACGTTCTTTATCCTGATTGGGATTTTCTTGCGGATCGCCTGCGGGTAATATTGATCAAAGTTGGCCATTTGTTGGCAGTTACGGTAAGTGGAACGTTACCTGTTCCATTGTGAACGGGTGCACGACCTCGCTTCCATAGTAGGTCAATTCTGCCGCCTCCTCCGGAGAGATGATGGGTATCACCCGCGCCGTGAGGACTTTCCGAGGGTCAGCAGTGAAGATGCCATCGACCTCCTTCCATATTTGTAGTTCGGACGCCTCCAGACCGGCGGCCAATACTGCGGCACAGAGGTCAGTATAACCTCTCCCTACTTGGCGAAGCAATGATCCAGGCACCGGACCAAAGAAGCCTGGGGGGTGTGAGTGAAGGTGCATTTCTCAGAGACTGACGGACATGCCTGTGATAACAGGCACTCTACAACCGCAGTGCTTCAGGCGCTCGGCAAACGCAACGGCAAGCTTGTCGTAGAACCACTGGTCTAACGTTGGCCCCTGCGTGCCGAAATCCTCTTCCGTGCTAGGGACTACGGCATCGAATGAAACATACTCGGCGTCAACACCCTATCTCAGGAGATAAGCGAGTGAGTTTACAATAGTGCGGGGGAAAGACCGACCTGATCACGTAACACGGCTGTCATGAGTTTACACGCCATCCTCTCACCGAACCCGATAACGGTGTCTTTCGACCTCGGAGACATCTCACAAATGACCTTGGAGGAGGATGGATGAAGGAGTTCCGTAA
>Ga0307516_10009208_pt1 | contig 11050 bp, 16 predicted proteins | sample 19_EM_MG_FD_203310 | JGI IMG/M metagenome (GOLD analysis project Ga0307516, IMG submission 203310) | Populus trichocarpa ectomycorrhiza microbial communities from riparian zone in the Pacific Northwest, United States - 19_EM | ecosystem: Host-associated > Plants > Roots > Unclassified | place...
GTGAACCGCGTGCTTGGGGTACCAGAAGCCAGGATCGACGAGAACGAATTGGCGTCGGCGGGTCTGGGAGCAACATGGCCGAGATCAGTGGTGGTAACAGGAGGAGTGGGAACGGGTTCTGTGGCATCGTACTGTGTGGGTTCCGGAGTGGGGGTGAGAGTGGATAACACTTTGACGGAATCGACGCGGTCGTTGGCAGAGAAAGGGTTGGCGTTGAGGCCTTGAGGCCGCGAGAGATGGGTGAAAGGGCGGGACGTGGTCTGAGTTTCTTGATGTACAAGTCCTAGAAGAAACGGCGGGGCTGAGAGGGTGGGCCCCGGTGGACGTTCGAGCCTGTCGTTTCCATTCGGGAGTCACGTCGCTGGGATTAGGCTGGAATCCAACCTCAAGTTCAGAGGGGAGCAAGCTGGGATGATCGTGTGGCGTAGATGCCACTGGTAACTTTCCCTTTCCGCCGCGATCCTCCCCTGCCTGCCATGGGCGAACAGCCACGTCTGACGCGAACCCTGTCAAGAACGAGTCACCAACCTAACGGAGTTCGAGTAATGGTAACCGACGAGCGGATATGTAACTTCGAGTAGTCGAATCTTGTCCTCTGAAAAGGTTTGTCCCTCCCTGGAGTCAGTCTAGACGCGATATACGCTCAACTCTTCAGTTTCGCCCCGCGTAGATTTCATCCAGGACTTGTACCCCAAGGAATTCAAGGTTTACAAGCCAACGCCAAGGGTACCATACCCCGTGTCCCCCAACCTCAACAATCATTCGCGACCTTGTACCTTCTCTTAGGCTGCGAGTGACCACGTCGGTTCCGTAAAAGGGTTCTTCGCTCTCGCTCCACCTCAGACCCCCGTCGCTCCCACCAGCCTCGCACCGGAACTCGCCCTGTATGACCCGTTTCCATTCCTTCCACCGCTATCGCTGATGTCGGCCGGGTCGCCTCCGGAGAGACTGACGCAGACGTATTCCTGCCTTTCCTGGAGGCTGATATACCAAAGGACGAGGCTCACCACTCGATCCGACTCTACTTGATTTCGATGGAGGAATTGGTGCAGTATCATGTAATAATCCCGCAGGTTGACAAAACAAATAGACCTTGGCGATCTGTGTCTCTATTGACTCGTCCACCTGATCGACGCTCCCAGATCCTTTGAAGCTACATCGAGAAGATCGACGGCCACAACATGTGGACCTAGGGCCTATCAATTGTACGGGATGGTGCAAGTAGGTTCACCGGAGGTCGGCGAAGCTCTCAGGCTCACCAAGTTCTCACCGAGATTTGAATCGCGGTCACCTCAGGTCGTTACGGTGTACGATTTGCAAGGACCGTGGGTTTCTGGCGCAACTAGCCCAATCACCGCACTGCCACGGCCTTCACCTAATACGAATTATGCCACATTTGGGCAGATGCGCGCATCTGGGTGATCGAATTTGCCACCTGCAGTCAAATGGTGGTTTGCGAGGGTGACCCCGGCGACTCCATTCCTGGTACGAAACCTTGGGCGGACTCGGTCAAAACCGTGAGCTGTGAACCGGAAACGCTTGTGAGCAGAAAGGGGGAGTAGTCAGAGTCCAGATTTTCCCCTCATGCAAGCGACTCTACTTTACGTAACCAATTCAGATCAAGTACCGTGGCCAGAACCAGGAACGGTCCCCACGAGGCCGGGAGGACACTCCCGTTTGACACCAACAGCGAGTTGCACCCCTCCCTTTCTGCCGCCACTAGCTTCCCGCTTGGACGAGCAGTTATGTCTGACGGTAGTGAGAAATGGGCAGACCCTTCCAAGAGTGAGCCATCAACCCAACTGAATCCGAGCCGCGGTACTTGACTGACGGATGATTGAGTTGAGTTTCCCCCCCTTGGTGCCGAAGACCTCATTCGATTGGGGGAGGACCTGTTGCACACGTTTTCCATATTTTGCGAGGTGGGGATCGCCTCGGGAGCATGCCACAGATGCATATCGTCGGTCTCCAAGGTGATATCAAGCGGCAAAGCTTCTCCGACAGGTTTGTCCTCAGAGGAAGCGACAGCGTTGGCGAAAACGTTCCGTGAGGTACCTCTCCCCCGCCAACTCCCCTCTCAGTGTCTGACGCCTCTGGTGTTTAGGCCGTACCCGGATGGCGGAACGCAGGTATCTCTTCGAGCCCGTGGACCAGACTTTTAACCCACGCCCTCCTCCGTGGATCGCGAATTTTCCCCGGCTTGGAACTGCGCGATAAACCCCCGGACTACACTCCCCTTGGATGGGCAGACATTTGGAGGGGAGAACATGACGGGAAGCCAGTGTGCGTTAAGGTGTTTCGGGGACAGTACCTGCGCAACCTGTGGGGGGTCAAAGGGGTACGGCGACCGTTTTATTCAATCGGAGGCGTACTCAGTTCGTTTCATACCAGAGATACCGCGATGTGGTCGAAGAGAGCAAGCTCAATTCTCACCCCAACGTGCTCCCCGTCATCCGGGTTTCGGAGGGAGGGTTTCCGCTTTGCATCATGAGTCCGTGGATGCCAGATGGAAACATTACCCAGTACACCAAAGCGAACCCGGGTGCCGATCGTCTGATACTCGTACGTGCCCGTTGGTGGACATTGATGGGGATGATCTACTGACTACGCCTGTACCAGCTTGCACAAGTATGCCGCGGCCTCACGCACCTCCATGGGTTGGGTATTTTGCACGGTAGCATCAGTCCGGTAGGCGAAACGGAGGATTGAGCGAACCTGCACGCTGATGTTCAATGTGTCTAGAACAACATTTTGATTACTCAGGACGGTCAGGCATGTCTCGGAGACTTTGCGATCACGGCAACGTTCGCGCGCCTATACACGTTCTATCAGCAAGAAACTCTTCGATATACTGCCCCGGAACGTATCGCCTATAGCCTTGTCGCCGTGGTGCCGGATGAGCATTCAAAAGAGGGCGATGTTTACTCCGTTGCGATGACTTCTTTCTCAGTACGTACCTCCTTTCGGAAAGCATCTTACTACTTGGAACAATCGTTCCGTTACAATCAGGTCCTCACGGGGGTATTACCCTATCATGGAAGAAATGTCGAGGAGATGATCGTCGATATTTATTACGGTAAACGACCACCCCATACAACAAACACACGCTGGAGTCGATTGTCGCAGCCCCGCGTTTGGGACGTGATCACAACCGGCTGGAGCCGTAAGCCGAAAGAGCGATGTGAACTTTCTGCTATGCATGATGCATTCTCGGCAGCCGGTCAACGGGAACAAGGTAACTTAAGCGCTTGAAATGGCAGCGACCTCTTGATAGCTGAAATGTCCCAAACGCTAAACAGCGCGACGGGAACTTGGGAAGAGGGTAACCTCTTTCTTCCAGTTCCTGCGTGATACGGAACCGGAAATCCAGAAGCGTGTTAACGAAATGAACGAAGTGAGTTTTTCATATCCCCCCCCCAAGTTGACACGGAAGGTTGACACGAGTTGCAGCATCTCGAGAATGACGCCATGTTAGATCGGGAGAGGCTAAAGTTGCTCAATAAGCTTTGCAAAACGTGCAGCCGGTACCGTGTGATCCCGACGTCCATGCACATCCCCGATTGTTCGGAAGACTCCGTGGAAGTCGAGTGCGGGGGTTTTGCCGATGTATCACAGGGTTGGTACGAAGGGCGTCGGGTAGCTATCAAAGTCGTGCGTGCGTACGTCACCAGCGACCTGGACGCCATCCGCAGCGTGAGTATTTCACCTACACCATTATATCAGCCTGGGTAAATGGGTTGCAGGGGTTTTGCCGAGAGGGAGTCGCATGGAAACACCTCCGCCACCCCAACATCTTACCATTGCTTGGGGTGACATTACGCAAGCACCGGTTTGCTCTGGTTTCACTGTGGATGGAGCACGGAAACATCAACGAATTTGTTGAGAAGGACAAGAACGTCAACCGTGCTGAACTGGTGCGTTGTCGTTTGACCCCGCAGAAGCCTTGTTGATGCCTACCGCTCAGTTGGCCGACGTTGCGAAAGGCTTGAAGCACATGCATGACCTCCGCATGGTACACGGAGATCTGAAAGGAGTACGTTTTCACATTGCCCTCCGTATTTCTCGCTGTGAAATACCTCGATGCTTACACCCCAGCCATCTACGAAGGCGAACATTCTGGTCAACAAGCATCGCCGGGCCTGCATCGCCGACTTCGGTCTGTCGACCATCACTGGTGTCACAACCCGCACTGCCGCTGGGGCCTCTCGGGCATCATTGATTTCGAACGACACTCTCATGTCATTTACTGGCGGGGGGACCCGTCGATGGATGAGTCCTGAGCTGCTAGATCCGGAGAGGTTTGGGATGCCAGAATCAGAAAACAATCGACCTACCAGGCAGTCTGATTGTTACGCTCTCGGGATGGTCATCTACGAAGTATGTGCTCATACAAGCACATTCATTGCTGTGAACAGTTGACGAGTGGTACCCAGGTATTATGCGGGCACCATCCATACCTCGAGTTCCAGTCGGACATTCTCGCCGTCAATGCGATCGTGGAAGGGGTTCGACCGATGAAACCGGATGGGGCGAAACAACTTGGATTCAGCGACGAATTGTGGAGGATCGTTGAGTTGTCTTGGATGGAGGACCGCAACGCACGGCCTGGGGTTGGAGATATCCTCTCCTCCTTAAACGGCGCCGTGTTGTTCTGGTGTGTAAGGTATTTCTGATTTGTGATATAGGAACCGAACGTTATATGGAACATTGAGGAGCGCATCTGGGTCTTGCCACGGCGTATCGAATAATAGGGAAATTATATACGTTCATCAAGTACCACCAGTACCCGGTTCGGGGCTCGAGGAAGAGGGGGATCCGCGGACAAGGTACCACACGCTCCCCAGGTGACGTTCAGCAGCGTTAGCTGTATCCGTGACCTCTCTGATAGCTTGGATATGCTCCTCGAGGGGCTCGATCCTCCCACTACGTCGACCTGGTCACGACAGCTGGCGCACCAAAGCCTGGCAGTACCAGATATGAGGATAGCGCCCTCTCTCTGGACCATTGCTCCACTCGGATTTCTCTTGCGAGAAGCGTCTGAGGTCGTCACGAGTGGTACCTCAAGAGTGTCGAGACCACGCGCCAGGTGGGCGATGGGGATTTCAGTATGAGTTCCATCTTGGCGCGTGCGTCGACTATCCGGCAAATTCACCCGTTATCTTCACAATCAACGTGGCCGAGTCTTGGTGGTTATTTGATATTTAACAGGTTGTCGTGTTATGGCTGGTGTTTTCTTCGATTTGACTTCAGAGAACGCAGAGTCTGGGAGCGTGGACCGGGTTAAGCGAGGGACGGAAAACGCCAATTTCTATTTGTTCTGTCAACCTGCAGGATGATTACATGACACGTGTTGACCCCTCCATCGCAACCATGCAGATTCTGGGCTGGTGGTGACCCACGTCTTGAGGGCGGTGGCATCCAGGAACAACAAGAGCGTGTCGGTGTCGGTCGATCTGTGAGTAACATGGCCGGCATCAGTAGTAGCGGTAGGACAGGTGGAAAAGGGGTCGGCGCCAGCGTACTGGATGGGTTCCGGTGGGAAGGGTAGGGACAGGGAGGTCTCTTGCGAAACCGGCACGGTAGTTGGTTGCGAAGGATGTGGAAGAGTTTTGAAGCGAAGTGTTGAGGGGGGTGAAAACGCGGGACCCAGTCTGAGTTCCTTGAAGTACGAGTCCTGATGAAATTTATGCGGGACAACACAGCGGGGTTGGGAGGGTCGACCGTCGACGTCTGCCAGGTGATCGAACGACGCGATGGAATTCGACTTGCGCGAAACCTTCGACGGAAGGCGGAGTTGAAAGGCCCTTGCGGAGACGGGAAGGAAACCGGTCTATAGGATGGTTGGGATTGACACAAGTAAAGTAAGGCGTGGTCGTGAGGAGGGGGAACGGCGCGATGAGGTGGAATGCGAAGTTATACCAGGGAATAATAAGCCAGCGAGTGAGAGTATAACAGCATCAGAGCGGAAGTCGTGAGCTGGTTCGATGTGTGTGGTTGCCCGTCGATCATCGACCTGTCTGACCGGTACGCTCACTATAACTCCAACAGCAGGTCACTCCCTCCCTTTCTGTCCCCGAGATCTTCCCACTTGGGCGAGCGGCCATGGAAGCCCACGTGAAGCTTCCAGAGAGTGAGTCGCCAGCCCAACTGAACTCGAGTAGTGCGGGCTTACTGACGAACCGTTCAGTTGAGTTCCTCCCCCTTGGTCCCGAGAACCTCATTCGACTAGGAGAGGACTTGCTGCACACATTCCCCATTTTTCAGCCGGACGAACGCCGCATCCCGAATGAGGACAAGGAACACATATCGTCGATCTCTAACCTGGTATCAAGGAACAGAATTTCGCCAACGGATTTGCCCTCAGAGGAAGCGGCAGCTTTGGCGGAAACTTTTTGTAAGGTACCATTCCCCAGCTAATCCCCCTCTCAATTTCTGATGCCTTCGGTGGTTAGGCTACGTCGGCCAAATCTTACTACATGCAATCTGTTCGGCCAAACCCGTACATCAGACTTTTGGCCCACGCTCTCCTCCGTGGATCCCAAGTACTCCCCGGCTTGGAACTGTGCGATAACCCCCCAGACTACACTCCTAATGGATTCGCAGACACCTGGAAGGGAACATATCGTGGGGAGCCCGTGTGCATTAAGGTGATTCGGGATCTGAGGCTGACCACCGTGAGGGAGGTCGGACGGGTATGGCAATCCTTTTGTTCAACCGGGGTCGAGGTCAGCTCACTTCGTACTAGGCATACCATCGCGTGATCAACGAGAGCAAGCGGAATCCTCATTCCAATGTACTCCCCGTCGTCGGTGTTCCTGGGGAACTGTTTCCGCTTTGCATCATGACCCCCTGGATTCCGGACGGAAACATCACCCAATACGCACACATGAACCCAGGTACCGATCGCCTGGCGCTGGTATGCGTCCATTGACCTGGGTTTTGATGGGGGCACTCCACTGACTACACCCGGAATAGCTTGCGCAAGTGTGCAACGGTCTCACGCACCTTCACGGGTGGGGTATTTCACACGGTAGTATTAGTCCGGTAGGCAGAACGATAGATTGAGTGAGCCCGCACGCTAATGCTCGGCGCGTCTAGAACAACATCTTGATCACTCAGGACGGCCAGGCGTGTCTCGGAGACTTTTCGATCACAAGGACATCCGGAGTTCTCTGCCAGACCGATAACTTCAAGTTAGGAACTCTTCGATACATGGCCCCGGAACGTATCTCAATTGGACGCGATACTAATCTAGTATTCGGCCCTTCAACGGAGAGTGATGTTTACTCCCTTGCGATGACGTCTTTCTCGGTGCGTACCTCTTTCGGGAACCGTCCTACTACTTGATACAACCGTCCCACTACAATCAGGTCCTCATGGGGGTATCGCCATATCACAGAAGCAACAAAAAGGACACGGCCACTCGGATTTGTGCCGGTGAACGACCGTCCCGCCCAACAAATCGAAGTCAGTACAGATGGTTGCGGGACCCGGTCTGGGACGTGATCGTGGCTGGCTGGAACCATAAACCGGTTGAGCGATGTGGAGTCTTTGATATGTACTATGTGTTTTCGACGTCAAGTGAACGGGAGCGGGAGGTCCAGGAGGTCAGACGAGGTAACCTAAACGCTTGGAACGGCAGAGACCTTGCATTAGCTGAAACGTCCCAAACACCGAAACAGGGCAACTTGGGAAAGTCCTCCCGCGTATCGCCTCTTTCTTCCAGTTTCTGCAAAACTCTGAGCCAGAAATACAGAGGCGCGTTAATGAAATGAACGAGGTAAGTGTTATCACATCCCGCCTTCCCAAGGCTGACATGGGCTGCAGCGTCTTGAGAACGACGTGATATCGGACCGGGAGCGATTGAAGTTGTTCAATAAGCTTTGCAAAACGTGTAGCCGACACCGCGTGATCCCAACACCCATGCACATCCCCGACTGCTCAGAAGGTTCCGTGGAAGTCGAATGCGGGGGCTTTGCCGATGTATCACAGGGTACGTACGAAGGACGTCGTGTAGCCATCAAACTTGTGCGTGCGTATGTCACTAGCGACCTGGATGCCATCCGCAGCGTGAGTCCTTTACCTATATCATTACACCTGCCTGAATAAATGGATCCCAGAGGTTTTGTCGGGAGGGTGTTGCCTGGAAACACCTCCGGCATCCCAATATCCTACCGCTTCTTGGAGTGATGTTGAACGAACACCGTTTCGCTCTTGTTTCCGAGTGGATGGAAAACGGGAATATCAATGAGTTCATCAAGAGAGACCGGCGTGTGAACCGTGCCGAATTTGTGTGTTCTCCCTTGTCCACGCGGGAGCCTCACTGATGTACCTTTCAGTTGGCTGGCGTTGCGAACGGCTTGAAGTACATGCACGACCTCCGCATAGTTCATGGAGATTTGAAAGGGGTATGAACTTTTCACGAATGGAATCTCTCCTCGCTTACACACTATTTACGAAGGCGAACATCCTGGTGAACAAGGAGCGGCGAGCCTGCATCGCAGACTTCGGTCTCTCAACCATTACCGGGATCGCGACCCGTGCTGCCGCTGGGGTCTCTCGCGCGTCATTGATTTCGAACGACACGCTCATGTCGTTTACTGGTGGAGGGACGCGCCGGTGGATGAGTCCTGAGCTCCTGGATCCGGAGAGGTTCGGGATGCCGGAATCAGAAGGCAACAGGCCAACTAGGCAGTCCGACTGCTACGCTCTCGGCATGGTCATCTATGAGGTTGGTATTCGTGTGAGCGCGTTCATTGTGGGGTATAGTTGACTGGTAACAACCTAGGTTTTATGCGGTCACCATCCCTACCTCGAATTCCAGTCGGATATTCTAGCCGTCAATGCGACTTTGGAGGGGGTACGACCAAAGAAACCGGAGGGGGCGAAACGTCTTGGGTTCAGCGACGAGCTGTGGAGGACCGTTGAGCAATGCTGGCTGGAGGATCGCAACGCGCGGCCTGGCGTGGGGGATATCCACTCCTCCTTAAACGCGGCCGTGTTGTTCTGGTATGTTAGGGAGTTCTGACTGGTGGCGAGGCGATTGGGCGGCCTGTACATCGAAGAACCAATGTCCAGACGCTCGACGCTCACTCGCCACCTTTCCTGTGCGGATCCGTATACCATGTATGTAGCGGGACTACATGCATTCATCGAATGCTACCTGTACCTACTCTCCACACAACCCTCAGCGTGGCGATCACCCCAAGCGGCGTTGGCTGAATTCGTGACCTCTCCAACAGCTTGGACGTCCTCTAGAAGAGGGTTCGACATTTCCACGGCGTTGTCCTGGTTCAGCTATAGGCGCCAGTTTCGCATATTTATCTGGCTCCGAGTTCCAGACGGACTCGAGGCCCAAACAACAATTTATATCCCCCAACTAGAACCTATATAAAACCTGTTGGTAGAGAGAGGAATAACAGGACACTTTACAAAGGTTCACTACTCGTGTGACACCTCAACTCGCAAGACTTTCGACAAACTCAACACTACCTCAGGCCTCGCCGGAGCATTTCGAAACACATGGACCGGGCGCTGGGTGTCCGACACGGCGTCGGAGGTGGCAACTGCGAACAAACAACGGGGTTGAGTTTTGCCCCTCTCGACTCCCTCGCTGCCGTCATTCCGGTAAGTTCGTTGGTGTCCAGCGTTCCCTTGTACTCGATAACAAGGTCTTCCAATTTCGGGCAGATCACAACCCTCGACGAACTCTTGTTAGGGTTCAAGGTATCAACGAGGGTCCTTGGGATTGGGCACCGAGAAACCTTGAAGGTGCGTAGGTTCTCCATCGGAAGGAGCACTAGGTGGAGAGGGTAACTGGATGGATAGACCCCGAAATCAATTTCCAGTCGTTCCGTCTTCGAGGTGTCGAATTGGGAGAGACTTTTGAGCATCAAGCGGATCTCGTCCCCATGAGAATTTTCAGGAATCATGCAGATTTCCCCGTTCGGTCCGCTGAATTGCATCCGTGGGTTTGATCCGCTGAATAATTCAATCGTGGTAAAGTCGTGGAGGTTTTGAAGGTTTTCGAGAAACCTGAACGGGCGACCTGTGGAGCTTGGAAAGTCCACTGTTACTGTCAAATCTGCCCCAACCGGGATCAGCAGGTGGTCGAGCAGGACCGGGGACGGTCTACCCCAGATGCGCATGCTCTTGAGGCACGCCAGCGACACCAACCGCCCGTTTTGAGTACCCGTGGTTGGGGTTTCGAAGCAAAGCTCGACTTCGCGGAGGTGGGGAGCGCTTTCCAGGAAATCCAGAAGCTGCCTCATGGAGACCGGGGAGGTGTTAAGCAGCCTGAGCGACGTGAGGCGGACCATATTCCTCCAATGCAACTCGGTGCGAACATGCTCCAGAGACAGCTTGCGTAAAGAAGAGAGGTCCCCACCGAAGAGTGCGGATGTGAGGACAGGGATATCCTCCGGCCCGATGTCGCAACCGCCGATTATCGACACGTCGTGGAGGGTGGGAGCAGGGTGTGTCAAGTGATCGGCAATGCCTTGCAGATTTTCCGGTGTTCCGTGGATGTATATCGATTTGAGCCGTCCAATGACGCGGGGGATGGACTGGATGAAGTAATCGTGGGGAGATAGGTTGTGATTTCTGTGCAGCGATAAGTTGACGGGAAAGGACCTCGAGCGTTCGAGGTAGACGAGAGTTTTGTCCGTGTTCTCGCATTCAATGTCGGCCCACAATGCGGACCGGGACACGAAAACCAGTCTCCAAGCCTGGCATACGTGGGTAAGTGCAATCACGTCTTGATCCCCGTTGGGATAGTTTGGACCAAAGAAGTCGGGAAGGGAGGCGAGGATTTCTGGAGGGAATCGGTTGATTGGTGCGGCCGCATTTCTCCGGGACCGAATCAAGCGGAGGGCCTCGAAATTGTCTTGCTCGGGAGCATCGAACTAAGATACAAAGCGCGTCAGTCCAAATACACGCGCCAACTCCATTCGTTGATCTCACCTCAGCGTCTGGGGCCACCGCAGTGCTGTGAACCGGGTTTCAGTCCTGGTAGAAGGTATTACACCGCCATCAGACGTACCTTAGGCCA
>Ga0307516_10009209_pt1 | contig 11050 bp, 13 predicted proteins | sample 19_EM_MG_FD_203310 | JGI IMG/M metagenome (GOLD analysis project Ga0307516, IMG submission 203310) | Populus trichocarpa ectomycorrhiza microbial communities from riparian zone in the Pacific Northwest, United States - 19_EM | ecosystem: Host-associated > Plants > Roots > Unclassified | place...
CGACGGGGTATGCCTCCACCACCGACGCCGCGCCGCCGACCTGGGCGATTGTCAGCTGTTATGTCGCCATTGCGGCGGGCACCATGTTCGGTGGCTGGCGCATTGTGAAAACCATGGGGCAAAAGATCACCAAGCTCAAACCCGTGGGCGGTTTCTGCGCCGAAACCGGAGGCGCGCTGACGCTTTTCCTGGCCACGGCGCTCGGCATCCCGGTGTCCACCACCCACACCATCACCGGCGCCATCGTCGGGGTCGGCTCGACCCAGCGCGCCTCGGCCGTCCGTTGGGGCGTGGCCGGCAACATCGTCTGGGCCTGGATCTTCACCATCCCCGCGTCCGCCTTTGTGGCGGCGATTGCCTACTGGGTCAGCCTGCAGCTGTTCTGAGCGCCACCGCCTCACGAGGCAGGCTGCGACTTTCTCTTCAGACCAGCCGGGGGCCGCGGGTCCGGCTTCGCCGGCCCGCAGGCGCAGCGCCCCCTCGGGGGCAGCGCAGTACGCGCAGCGACAAGCGTGGGGGCTCTAATTCCTGGGCTGGGAAATCTTGCGGGCTTCCTCGACCTGGTATTCGAAATACCGCTGGAAGCTGAAGACGATGCTGGACATCAGGGCAATGGTGCCGAACAGCAGGGCCAGCACGATCGCGCCCATGGTCAGCCAGTTGGTCTTGCCGGCCGGGCTCTCCGGCGCTGCCGCCCGGTTGTGCCGGGCATTCCATTTTTCGGGCGCCATCAGGCCGTAATAAATCGCCGTGAGCGCCGTGCCGGCCAGGGTGAACCCCAGCAGCGGAATCAACGCCCAGGCCAGCTGGTCGTCCTGGCCGTACAGGCGCACCCGTTCCACCCCCCACCAGCCCAGCGCCGCAGCCATCGGGTGCAGCCAGGCCCAGACATCGGTGAGGCCATGCAGGTAGAGGCGGTGAATGCCCAACTGGCCGCCGACCAGTGCCAGCCAGCTGGCCAGGGTCTTGTTTTTACAGGTCATGGAAGCAATCAGGAGGGCGTGGAGGGCGGCGCGGCGTCCGTGGGCGGCAAGGTGTCGCCGGCACCCAGCGTCTTTTGCATGATGACGATATCACGCCAGGCGCCGAACTTCCATCCGCAGGACTCGACGATGCCGATTTGCGTGAAGCCCAGCGCGCGGTGCAGCCCGACCGAGCCGGCGTTGGCCGAGTCACCAATGATGGCCATGATCTTGCGGATGCCGGCGCTTTCACAGCGTGCGAGCAGCTCTGACAGCAGGGCGCGGCCCAGGCCTTTGCCGCCAAGGTCAGGCGCCAGGTAGATCGAGTCCTCCACCGAGTAGCGGTAGGCCGGCCTGGGCTTGAACCAGTTGCCGTAGGCAAAACCGACCACGCTGCCGGCTTCCTCGGCGACCAGGTAGGGCAGGCCCTTGGACAACACGTCGGCCCGGCGGGTGGCCATGTCGGCAACGCTGGGCGGCTCGGTTTCAAAGGTGCCGGTGCCATGTAACACGTGGTGGGCGTAGATGGCGGCGATGGTGGGCAGGTCCTCGTCGCGGCTGGGTCGGATCAGGGGCATGAAAGTGGGCCTGGAAAGAGGGTGGGAAGGCGGGTTGAAGGAAAAACGCCGGGCGCGGGTTATAATCTGCGGCTTTGCAGCATTTCGCTGGCCGGGTGCCATGTCGTGTGTCTCAATCGCTGCAGGAACATTTTGGGGTGATTTTTTGTCGCCCCGCCACCCGAAGGATAAATCATGGTCGTCATTCGACTCTCGCGCGGCGGTTCTAAACACCGTCCTTTTTTCAATATTGTTGTGGCTGACAAACGCGTCCGCCGCGATGGCCGTTTCATCGAACGCATCGGGTTTTACAACCCGATCGCCAAGGGTGGTGAAGAGGGCCTGCGCATCGAGCAGGACCGCCTGACCCACTGGCTGGGCGTGGGCGCACAAGCGTCCCCCACCGTGGAACGCCTGGTCAAGCAGGGCGCTGCAGCCGCTCCCAAAACCGCCTGATTTTTCCGGTCTCCAGATGCTTCCGGGCCTAGAGTCGTCGGGCCTCCCCGACGACGCCATCGAAGTCGGGCGCATTCTTGATGCCTGGGGCGTCAAGGGCTGGGTCAAGATCCTGCCGCACAGCGCCTCGTCCGAGGCGCTTTTTTCTTCCGGCCGCTGGTTTCTCCAGCCGCCCGATATCAGGCACCGGCCGGGCTTTGATGCCTTCTCCGGCACGGTGATCCTCACCGTCAGCGAATCCAAAACCCATTCCGATTCCGTTGTGGCCAAGTTCGAGGGCATCGACGACCGCACGCCGGCGGAAGCCCTGCGTGGCGCGCGTATCTTTGTGCCGCGCAGCAGCTTCCCCAAAGCAGGCAAGGACGAGTATTACTGGGTGGACCTGCTGGGCCTCAACGTCGTCAACCGCGAAGGCGTGGCGCTCGGTTGTGTGCGTGACCTGATGGCAACCGGCCCGCATTCCGTTTTGTGTGTCGAGTACGCCGAAGAGGGCCAGACGCTTGAGCGCATGATCCCTTTTGTGGCCGCCTATGTGGACTCGGTGGATTTGCCTGGCAAAACCATCACGGTCGACTGGCAGCCTGACTATTAGGGCCCCCACGTTCGCTCGCTTCGCGTAGCTCTTTGCCCCCCGCGGGGGCGCTGCGCCTGCGGGCCGGCAAAGCCGGACCCCGCGGCCCCTGCCTGAAAATGCGGGGCGCGTCCTCCAGACGGCGGCATCTTGGCGGTCCAATGCAAAATAGACCTCATGCGCTTTGACGTCATCACCCTGTTTCCCGAGCTGTTTGCGCCGTTTTTGACCAGCGGGGTGACGCGACGCGCCTACGAATCCGGCCTGGTGGACGTCCGGCTCTGCAACCCGCGGGATTTCGCCGAAGGCAATTACCGCCGGGTCGATGACCGATCCTTCGGGGGCGGCCCGGGCATGGTCATGATGGCCGAGCCTCTGGCCCGTTGCCTGGAAGCCATTCGCCTGGACCGCGCCGAACCGGCGGGCGCGCAGGCGCCGGTGGTGCTGTTTTCGCCGATCGGGCGCCCGCTGGACCACGCCGCCGTGGCTTCCTGGTCGTCCAGCGCCGGGGCGGTGCTGATTTGCGGCCGCTACGAGGGCGTGGACCAGCGTTTTATCGACACCTACGTGGACCAGCAGATCAGCCTGGGCGATTTTGTGCTGTCAGGCGGCGAAATAGCGGCCATGGCCCTGCTCGATGCCGTGGCGCGCCTGCAGCCCGGCGTGCTCAACGATGAAGGCAGCCACCAGCTCGACAGCTTCAATCCGGCGCTTGACGGCCTGCTGGATTGCCCGCATTACACGCGGCCTGACACCTGGCGCGACCAGGCGGTGCCGGGCAAACTGTTGTCGGGCAACCACGGCCAGATCGAGCGCTGGCGCCGCGAACAGCGCCTGGCCCTGACCCAGCGCCACCGTCCCGAACTGGTGCAGCAGGCGCGTCTGGCCGGCCAGCTGAGCGACGGCGACGAGGCATTTCTGGCCGATTTGGTCGAAAATCCAGGCAAGGACGCCTGAATTGCTATAATCAAAGGCTTTTCGGTCCTCTGGCGGCCACTGCAACCATCTTGACCATCCCTGATGTGTCCATGGATTTGCGGTCTTTAGCGCAGCGCGTGTATGAACGAAAAAGTTAGATGGAATAAATCATGAATCTGATCGAAACCCTTGAGCAGGAAGAAATTGCCCGCCTCAACAAGACCGTTCCCGTGTACGCCCCCGGCGACACCGTGATCGTCAGCGTCAATGTGGTTGAGGGCACGCGCAAGCGTATCCAGGCCTTCGAAGGTGTGGTGATTGCCAAGCGCAACCGCGGCCTGAACTCCAGCTTCATCGTGCGAAAGATTTCCAATGGCGAAGGCGTCGAGCGGACCTTCCAGGTCTACAGCCCGCTGATCGCCAAGATCGAAGTCAAGCGCCGTGGCGATGTGCGCCGCGCCAAGTTGTACTACCTGCGTGAGCGCAGCGGCAAGTCGGCACGTATCAAGGAAAAGCTGGGCGCCAAAGCTGCATAAAAGCGGCACAGCCCCTGAAAAAGCCGCTCTCACAGGCGGCTTTTTTTATGCCTGCTACGCTTTGCCACGCATGACCTTCACCAAACCCCTGCCGCCGTTCGACCCGCGCACCATTCCGGTGATCGGGGTGGACACCCACCTGTCGGGCGTGCCGGCGCAGGCCATGACGCCTGAGGCCCTGCGCCAGCGCTTCCGCCACCCGCCCCTGTGGACGCCGGAGCACAGCGTCGAGAAAAAATTCTCCAACCGCGAGCCGGCGCTGGCGGCGGTGCTGATCCCGCTGGTGATGCGCGACGAACTGACGCTGCTGCTGACAGAGCGGGCCGGCCACATGTCCACCCATGCGGGCCAGGTGGCGCTGCCGGGCGGCAAGACCGACGACAGCGACCACGACGCGGTCGACACCGCCTTGCGCGAAGCGCACGAAGAGATTGGCCTGGACCGCGCGCATGTGGAGGTGTTGGGCATCCTCCCGACCTATGTCACCGGCACCGCCTTCATCATCACCCCGGTGGTGGCCCTGGTCCGGCCCGGCTTTGCGCTGCAGCCCAATCCGTCCGAGGTGGCCGATATCTTCGAAGTGCCGCTGTCTTACCTGATGAACCCCGCCAATCACCAGCGCCATGAATTCGAGTTCGATGGCGGCATGCGCCAGTGGCTGTCCATGCCCTACACCGGGCCGGCGGACAGCACGGACAGCAAGGAGCGCTACATCTGGGGCGCGACGGCCGGCATGCTGCGCAATTTCTACCGCTTCCTCAGCGCCTGACTGTCGCAAAACACGCGGCGCTCTTTCTTTTCAAGCAGGGGCCGCGGGACCGGCTTTGCCGGACCGCAGGCGCAGCGCTCCCTCGGGGGCAGAGAGCTATACGCAGTGAGCGAACGTGGGGGCAGTATGATTCAGCATGAGTTTTTTTGCCGTTTTGTTCGCGCTCATCATTGAACAGGCCCGGCCGCTGGCGCGGGGAAACGCCATTCACGCCAGCCTGCGCCGCTGGGCCCGCTGGGCCAGCCGCAGCCTGGATGCCGGCAAGCCGGCGCACGGCTGGGTGGCCTGGTTCATGGCTGTGGTCGTGCCGGCGCTGATCACGCTGGCGATCCACTGGCTGCTGTGGAGCGTCAATGCCGTGCTGGCTTTTGTGTGGAGCGTGGCCGTGTTGTATGTGACGCTTGGTTTTCGCCAGTTCAGCCATTACTTCACCGACATCCGCGACGCGCTCGACGATGGTGATGAAGAGGCTGCGCGTGAGCTGCTGGCCCAGTGGCGACAGGTCGATGCGAGTGAATTGCCGCGCAGCGAGATTGTCCGGCACGTGATCGAGTATTCAGTGCTTGCCGCGCATCGCCATGTTTTTGGCGTGCTGGCCTGGTTTTCTGTGCTGGCAGCGCTGGGCCTGGGTCCGGCCGGCGCCGTGCTTTATCGCATGAGTGAGTTCGTCTCGCGTTACTGGGTGCACAAAAGCAAGGCTGCGGGCGAAGGCGCCAGCCCTGCGCTGCAGGCTGCCGCAGCGCGCGCCTGGCATGTGATCGACTATGTGCCTGCGCGGCTGACGTCCCTCGGGTTTGCCGTGGTGGGCAGCTTCGAAGATGCCATCGACGGCTGGCGCAATTACGCGCAGCGCCAGCCTGCCGGGCCCGAGAACCACAATGACGGTGTCATCCTCGCGGCCACCTCAGGCGCGGTCAACGTGCGCCTGGGCGGTGAAGTCCTGAAAACCGTGTTTGCGCCGGACGCCTCGCAGGGTTTCCAGGCCAACGCCGCAGAGCCGGGAGAGCCCGCTGCGACTGAAAGCACGCCCGGGCGCGAACCGGAAGTTGCGCACCTGCGCAGCATCGTGGGCCTGGTGTGGCGTTCAGTGGTGCTGTGGATGGTGCTGCTGGCCCTGCTGACGCTGGCGCGCCTGCTGGGCTGAGAGACGCCGGATGGCCCATGGCGTCTGACACGTCTTTCTGGAGCCCGGCCCTCAGGGGACTGGTGCCCTACACGCCCGGCGAGCAACCCGTCATCGAGGGCCTGGTCAAGCTCAACACCAACGAAAACCCTTACCCTCCGTCGCCGCTGGTCGTCGCGGCCATCGCGGCGGCGGCTCGCGAGGGCCTGCAACTTTACCCTGATCCCCAAGCCATGGCCCTCAGGCGCGCGATTGCGACCTTCCACGGCATCGACACCGCTCAGGTGTTTGTGGGCAATGGCTCGGACGAGGTGCTGGCGCATGCTTTCTTCGCCTTCTTCCGGCAGAACCGCCCCCTCCTGACGCCCGACATCAGCTACAGCTTCTACAAGGTTTATTGCGGGCTGTATGGCATCGAGCCTGCGCTGGTTCCGCTTGACGCGGCCATGCGCATTGACGTAACCCAGTACCAGGGCGTCTGCGGTGGCGTGGTGATCGCCAACCCGAACGCGCCGACCGGGACCAGCCTGGCGCTGTCGCAGATCGAGCGCCTGCTGCAGCAGCAGCCTGACAGCGTGGTGCTGGTGGACGAAGCCTATGTTGATTTCGGCGGCGACAGCGCCGTGGGCCTGATTGCGCGTTACCCCAACCTGCTGGTGGTGCAGACCCTGTCCAAGTCGCGTTCGCTGGCCGGGCTGCGCGTCGGGTTTGCGGCGGGCCAGCGCCACCTGATCGAGGCCCTCGAGTGCGTCAAGGACAGCTTCAATTCCTACCCGCTGGACCGGCTGGCAGTGGCAGGCGCTGTCGCGGCTTATGAAGACAGGGCTTATTTCGAGACAACCCGGGCCCATGTGATCCAAAGTCGCGACTGGCTGGGCCGCGAACTGCAGGCCCTGGGATTCGAGGTTCTCCCATCGCAGGCGAACTTCCTGCTGGTGCGCCACCCCGGCCATGACGCTGCGGCGCTGGCGGCCGGCCTGCGTGAGCAACGCATCCTGGTGCGGCACTTCCAGTTACCGCGCATAGCGCAACACCTGCGCATCAGCATTGGCACGCCGCAGCAGTGCGCCATGCTGGTGGACGCCTGCCGCGCGCTGACGGCGCAGGCCTGAGCGTCAGTAGCGCGGCGCCTGCGACAGCTCGGCGAACAATTCGCTATACAAACGATAGCGACTCGCGCTTATACCGTCGGGGCTGGAGCCTGTTTTTACCTCTGAAATCACGCCACACCCGGGTTCATGCAGATGCGTGCAGTTGTAGAACTTGCAGTCCTGTGCATGCACCTTCAGGTCCGGCATGTAGTTGGCCAGGTGCATGGGGTCGATGTGGTGCAGCCCGAACTCCTGGAAACCCGGCGAGTCGATCAGCGCGCTGCTGCGCTCCGCATCGATCCAGTACAGCGTGGTGCTGGTGGTGGTGTGTTTTCCCGAGTTGAGTGCCTGCGATATTTCGGCGGTCAGCACCTGGGCGTTGGGCACCAGCAAATTGGTCAGGCTGCTTTTGCCGGCGCCCGACGGGCCCAGCACCAGGGTTTTTTTGCCGCGCAGCAGCGCCTGCAGCTGCTGGTACTGCGCATCGTTGGCTACCGGTGCATCCGTCTTTGGCTTGATCGCCAGCGGCAACACCTGGTAGCCCATGGCGCGATAGGGCGCGAGTTTGGCCCAGGCGCGGCCAAAGGGTTCGGCCAGGTCGCTTTTGTTCAGCGCAATGATGGGCGTGATGCGCTCGGCTTCGGCGGCGATCAGCGCGCGCGTGAGCTGGCTTTCGGAGAACTCGGGCTCGGCGGCGATCAGGATCAGCACCTGGTCGAGGTTGGCCGCAAAGGACTTGGTGCGCATTTCGTCCTGCCTGTAAAACAGGTTGCTGCGCTGCTCGACTTTTTCGACGGTGCCTTCGTCCTGTGAAGGCAGCCACTGGACGCGGTCGCCCACGACCGCCTGGCTTTTCTTGCCGCGCGGATGGCAGATCAGGCGCTGGCCATCCGGCGTTTCCACCAGGCAATGCCGGCCGAATCCTGCGACCACCAGGCCGGGCAGGGTCCCGGCGGAAGAAACAGTGGTCAAGCCAGCAGCGCGTCGACCCTGGACGCGCAGAAAAAGTCACTGACCGAAATGCCCTGGACATCGTGCGTGTTGAAACGCACCGTGCATTTTCCGTAACTCAGTGCCAGGTCGGGGTGGTGGTCTTCGGCATTGGCGATGAAAGCCACCGCATTGACGAAGCCCATGGTCTCGTGGAAGTTCTTGAAGCTGTAAGTCTTCTCGAGCGAGCCGTCGATGAGCCGCCAGCCCAGCGCCTGCTCGCCATTGAGCTGGCTCAGCTGCGTCACGATTTCGGTCGCGCTCAGTGCGCGGCGGTTCTGGTGGATGGCATTCATGTTGTGGCTCTGGCCGCAGATCCCATGCGTGCCAGCCTTTCGGAGGCTGGCGGGTGCGAGTAATAAAACTTCACGAACACTGGATCAGGTGTCAGCGTGCTGGCGTTGTCCTGGTACAGCTTGAGCAGGGCGCTTTGCAAATCCTTGCCATCGGTCTGCGCGATGGCATAGGCGTCGGCTTCAAACTCATGTTTGCGCGAAAACAGCGCAAAGACCGGAGAAATGAAAAAACTGAACACCGGCACGGCCAACAGGAACAGCAGCAGTGCCAGCGCGTCGTTGCCACCACTCATGTTCGGACGAACGCCCAGCCCGGTATAAAACCAGACCTGCGTGGACAGCCAGCCCAGCAGCGCGAAGCCGGCCAGGCTCATGGCGAACATCGAGCCTATGCGTTTGATGATGTGTTTGTGCTTGAAATGCCCCAGTTCGTGGGCCAGCACCGCGTCGACCTCGTCGGGGCTGAGTTGCTTGAGCAGGGTGTCATAAAACACCACGCGTTTGGAAGCGCCAAAGCCGGTGAAATAGGCGTTCGCATGGGCCGAGCGCTTGCTGCCGTCCATCACGAACAGGCCTTTGGCCGCGAAGCCGCAGCGCTGCATCAGCGCCGTGACACGGGCCTTGAGGGTCTCGTCTTCCAGCGGCTGGAACTTGTTGAACAGCGGCGCAATCACCGTCGGGTACAGCACCAGGATCAAGAGGTTGAAGGCCATCCACGCGCCCCAGGCCCAGAGCCACCACCAGCTGCCGGTGCTGCCCATGAGCCACAGGATCAGCGCCACGATGGGCAAGCCCACCACCACACCCACCACGGTGGACTTGAGCAGGTCGGCGAGCCACAGCCTGAAGGTCATCTTGTTGAAGCCGAAACGCTCCTCGATGCGGAAGGTGCTGTACAGCGTGAAAGGCAGGTCCAGCAGGCCGCTGACCAGGCCGAAAACAGCCAGCAGGGCAAGCTGCGGCACCAGGCTGCCCCAGGCGGCCAGGTTGGTGCCGGCCAGCGCCTGGTTCAGTGCATCGATGCCGCCCAGCAAGGTCCAGCCCAGCAGCACGGCAGCGCCATACGCCAGCTCCAGCAGGCCGAAGCGCGCCTTGGTGATGGTGTAGTCGGCGGCCTTCTGGTGCGAGGCCAGCGAGATGGTCCCCGCAAACGCGGCCGGCACCGCGTCGCGGTGGCGCGCCACGTGGCGGATCTGTCGCGACGCAAGGTAGAACTTGGTGAGCAGCCCCAGCACCAGAGCGGCCGAAAACAGCAGGGTGAGGAACAGGGAAGGATCGTTCATGGATGGCAGTTTAGGCGATCAGCGAGAATCGCAAGATGCCTGATACAGAACCCCTGCTGAAAAAATCCGACCAGAACCTGGTCTGGCTCGATTGCGAAATGACCGGGCTGGACCCGGACAAGGAACGCATCATCGAAATCGCCGTGGTGGTGACCGGTCCCGAGCTCACGCCGCGCGTCGAGGGCCCGGTGCTGGTGATTCACCAAACCGACGAGCTGCTGGACCAGATGGACAACTGGAACAAGGGCACCCACGGCCGCAGCGGACTGATCGACAAGGTCAAGGCCAGCTCGGTCACCGAAGCGGACGCCGAGAAGGAGTTGCTGGCCTTTCTGGCGAAGTACCTGCCCAAGGGCACGTCGCCGCTGTGCGGCAACACGATTGGCCAGGACCGCCGTTTCCTGGTCAAGTACATGCCCAAACTCGAGGCGTTTTTCCACTACCGCAACATCGATGTCAGCACCTTCAAGGAGCTGGCCAAACGCTGGCGGCCCGAGGTCTACAACGCTTTCAAGAAGCAACAAAGCCACACCGCGCTTGCCGATGTGCACGAATCGATCGACGAGCTGGAGCATTACCGGACCCACTTCCTGAAGTGATTTTCGGGCTGCAGCCCCTGTGTGGCGGGGGCTGCCAGCTATCAAAACAGGAGCGTTCTGGCAGTGCGGCCAAGCCGAGGCAGCGGTTCGCAGGGTCTTTTTGGCACGCAGGACTGGTGTAAACCCGTAATCCATGCCATAATCGATGGCTTGACGGATGCACAGGGTGCACCGCAATTGTACATCTACCTCACACTTTTGGGCTCTACCAACAGAGCCATCGCTTCAGGCACCGGTTGACCGGAGTCGCCCGAACCGAAATATTCGTTTGATGGTTGATGTTTTATTAACCATGAACGAAGCCTTCCGCTACGCGGCAGGTGGTAGTTTCTTGTTCGCCCGCCCACACCACAAGCGTGGCAGCGCGGACAAGTGTTTAGTGAGAAAAACATGACTGACTCTTTTGAGGCTCGCGGCGATTCTTTGGCCGAAGCAAATACCGACACCCTGACCGACATCGTTTCCGATACGGAAATCAATGTGCTGGCTGATTTTTCCGACGCGGGTGAAGCCGCCCCAACCTCGCTGGACGCCATTGTTGCGGAGCCCAATGGCTTCGTGAAACTGGGTCTGGCCAAGGAACTGCTGCAAGCCGTGGCCGACATGGGTTTTACCCAGCCGACCGCCGTGCAGATGGCCACCATCCCCAAAGCCATGCAGGCGCTGGACCAGGACGTCAAGGCCGATCCGAAAGCCAAATTCACCGATCTGCTGGTTTCCAGCCAGACCGGTAGCGGCAAGACCGCCGCTTTCCTGCTGCCCGTGCTGCACACCCTGCTCAAGCAGCAGGAAGAAGCCGAGCGCAACGAACGCGCCGAATTTGAACGCCTGAGCGCCGAAGCGGTTGCCCGCGGCGAGCCGCCCCTGAAAAAGCCCAAGCGCAAGGACCCGACCAACGC
>Ga0307516_10009210_pt1 | contig 11050 bp, 9 predicted proteins | sample 19_EM_MG_FD_203310 | JGI IMG/M metagenome (GOLD analysis project Ga0307516, IMG submission 203310) | Populus trichocarpa ectomycorrhiza microbial communities from riparian zone in the Pacific Northwest, United States - 19_EM | ecosystem: Host-associated > Plants > Roots > Unclassified | place...
CCGCCCCCCCCCCCCAAGCTTCGAGAAGCAGAAGCAAGCACCGTCCAGACACGGAAGCATATCCCCCCCCGCCTAGCTGTTCCGCTACCCACACCCCAATCAAAGTCGTCACTCCCGCCCAAAAAGGCTACTCTGGATAGACTACTGTGCTCTAGAGTGTAAGACGGATGCCGTCATCACCGGCCCCTTGCAGAGCAGATATGTGCCCGTTAGAATCAAGTAGGCGAAGAGTGCGGCCGTACTGCTGGCCATCGTGTGTCGTTCTGTTACACGGAAACCAGACTCGACTGTGAAGCTTCCAGAGACGTCCTCAGTCACTGGCGTTAGTGCCGAGAACAGTGAGAAACGGCGGATACTCTATAGCGTCCAGTCTCGCCATCGGCGGCTTTCGACGATGAAAGACTCGATAGAGTTTGGCGGTTCTTCTGTGGAAAAGAATCCTCTAGGCGCTCCATCAACGGCGGGCGATCCGGTTGAGCTGTCGTGTGTACCAATTCGCACTCCACGCAATCTCCTCCACTGAATCATACCCACCATTGAGGGTTGAGTATCCAGAGACAGCTGTGTAGACTGGCTGCCAACGACGAGACGAGATGCCGCCGGTCTTGGGGAGGGGCGGAAGAGTCGCACAGTGGGATTATGTTAACATATCCATCGCCATCCCTAAGGAGGTCCTGGTTTCGTCATCCCGTAGATGGCCGATTTTGCTCGTTTGGTCGTTTGTCTTGGCACGGAGGGCCACTGAGTGACATCGTGTGAATACGTCTACGACGGTGGCCGGTCCACGATCCGCACCCCGTGGTACGAGACGTGCCCACCCGCATCGCAGCTTCAGCGGGGGGGGCTCAACTAGCCCCGTTCTTCTGCTCCTTCTCTCGACCCAACATCCACAACATACCACAAGAACCCATACCCCTCACCCCCATTTTCCACCACTAACATCACAACTCCAATGAAGCTCTTTAATGTCGTCTCCGCCATCCTGGCTGCCACTGCCACTGCCGCTGCCGCCGGCAGTCAAGAGTTCGCTCCGACCCGCGCAATGGAACTCGACCAGCCCGCTGCCTCGCCCGGCGATCAGCCTGCCGTCGCCAATGCCGCGCCCGGAGGCCGGCCCGTCCTCCCCGCTGCCGAGACGAGAGCCGCCCACATCCCGGACACCGGCGTCGAGCTGGCCGCAGCGGCTGCCACCGACCAGACTTGGCCAGCGCTGACAACCAGCCGGCCGGTCAGCGAGGGCGTGATGTACCACGTCAACGCGTCCTCCGGCCTGGAATGGCTGGTGCTTGCCGAGACGTACGAGTTCCAGTCGTTCCGGCTCACCCACCATGTGCAGCGCCGGTTCACGCGCCTGCGCACGGTGTCGTGGGCCACCGCCTACGCCCTCACGAGCGACCAGGCTGGAGTCGCTCCTGCTGCTGTCGGCGGCAGCGCCGACGGGTCCGTGCTCTGCCAGCCCGCCAGCCACGGCGCGAGCCTCCACCAGGCTCGCATGGCCGTCGAGGGGCTCGAAACCGCAAAGGACCGCTGGTGTTGTCAGGTCGCTTCCAACAAGTGTACCAGGATGGCCAAGGCCGGCAGGGCGGCGGTTCTGCTGTGCAGGGCGCGCTCCCGCGTCTGCTTACCGTGCGCCGTGGTCGAAATGGCGGTTCGCGAGCTACTGACCGAGTGCAGGTACGAGGGGCTGGTTAGTGGTCTGTACGAGTTCGTTGCCCCTCTCCCCACCACGATTGATATCCCGTGAACGAGTGCTGACTGGGGTTTTGTGTGTAGCTGGCGCTCCATCGCACAGGTCGTGGTGGGGGTGTTTGTGTGATGGAGTGTTGAAAAACTTGATAATCCTGGCGCCATACCTGCATACACATCTTTCCGTGCTTTCCGTGCTTTCCCTTTGTTTTTGTGTGGTCGCCGCCTTCTGCTTTGGTTTCTCACGTTGCGCTCTCGCCAAAGCACGCCGGATCTACCTGAAGAGAGCAGATATGATCTACTTGAAGAGAGTAGATATGTACAGCCTGCCCAAGGATGCCAGCATCGGTTGCGACGAGTTGTATCAACGGGGGGGGAGTGTGGGCAAAGCAGGAACAGAAAGAACAGCTGTCTGTCTGCAGCCGGACCCTTGCAACATTTACTGTCGCAGAACGAGAAAGCGGAAGAAAAAAGAAAGGAGTATGATAGACTGCGTGCCCACAGACTGATGCATACATACAGCGCTTCTTGGTTTTGACGCCTCCTCTTCCCGCGGGGTTCGAATTTGCTCCGACTTCTGAATGCCTATGATATCCATCAAGAGTGTGTTCGGTGACGGTGGGGGTTTCATGGGCATCGGAGCGCCGAATGCGGAGAGTGCATCAGTAGAGTAACTATGTACGCAGACAGCTGGTCCGGCGTTGGCCGCTGGCTGGCTGGCTGGCGATCGAGATGCATGCACGGACGGCCTTTGTCCTGTCCCGTCCTGTGCATCGTGTCGAGTCAGTCGGCTCACCCACAATCGGCCGGCTGGCTGGCAGGTTTGCTGTTGCCGCCGCCCGCCCCCAACTTCTTTTACCGCCGTCTCCGCCCCCCCCGCAGCCTCACTCCGCTGCGGAGCAGCCGTAGCACCGCACTGGCGTCATCCTCCATCCACATACCGAGAACAGAACAGCTGCCGTGCGACCAACTCGACAACCGTCGCTGACCAAACAAAACAAAAACGAAACCCCCAGTTGCCGAAGTGCAGCGCAGCACGGCGGTTACATCGCTACATACAACGCCGAGAACGCACACACACCACCGAGGAGGTTGGACACCACGCCCCCCCCACGAAAGGCGTTTCTTGCGGACAGACACATACATAATGTATCTACTCATGACCGTAGCCTCGGAGGTGTGTGTCTTATGTGCGTGCTGCCCCCTCCCCAGCAATGAGGGATGCTGAAAGAAGGGGGTGTCTGCATAGATCTCGGCCGCGATCGATTGTTTGCAGTGCTGGTGCTGGTGAGTCGTACGATACCGATGAGTATCGCTCTTTCCATGCGAGAGGCACACTTATCCTACTGCCACCCACTGCCTGCTAAGCCTTTCTTTCCGCATCCAAGGATCCGCTCGAGTTGGAGGTTGGAGTTGCCGCGGACACCGTTGCCGGGGACGAACCTTGTTCTGGTCGGCTCTGGCAGAGTCCGACCACCTGGAACTATGACAGTCCGATCATCATGGCCTCACGAGTCGCGATCAACCAACCCGGCAAAAGGGCGGAAAATCAGCGTCGGTTCGCTCCACGGTACCGAGAAACGAAAAAGAGTTGTCGATCGGCGATGTGATCCGAGGCTGCGGCTGTCAGCGCCGCCAGCAGATGGAGATGAGAAGGCGGAGGCGGATCGGCCACCACCACCACCACGGAAGTTAGAAAATAGGGGGAACTCGTTCTCGGTGCCCGGACTGACTTCCTGTGCGATCCGCCAACTGTTCGTCGTCGTCGCCGTTGCGAATCTCCGAGCGGCAGTGGTAGTTACGGACATCTGATCGAATTATTGTGGTCGTGCAAACGGGGCTTTTTATTTTATTTTTTCTTTTCTTTTCTCCCATGCTCTCGGGGGTGCGTTTTTTGCCAGTTATGTACATTCGCACGGTACTTCGGGGCGCAGGCAACATAGACTCTGTATGATGCAAGCACCCGACAAGACACGCGGGTACACGCGTGCAGGGAGTAGGTACCCGCGTACGTTGCTGAGTAGCTGGCGCTCGATATATCCATGTATCTGGAGATGCAATGTCGATAGAAGTCCTTCGTGTGTATGTGGCGCAGGATGTACGGAGAAGAGTATACGAGGCCGTTACGGCGAGGCAGGCAAGCAGCGAACGGATTCTCTGGATAGGCACCAGCTGCCGGCCCATCTCCTGCCCGTTTCAGAACTTCCTGGTCCGACATCTCGATGCCAGCCCTATTCATACCAGAGCGATCCGGAGCGTCAGCAATGAATTGACTGTAGACGCAAGGTAGGTATGCAAGACCCTCTGTGGTGTAGTTGGTATCACACCGGACTGTAATTGTTAAGGTTGTCATCCGTTGGTCACCAGTTCGACTCTGGTCGGAGGGACTGTTTTTTATTTTATTTTTCTTCCTCTCTGCACGGCGCGGGAGACTTTACGGACGGGAATTGCCGTCCGTCTCACGGCGGACACTTGCTCCACCCATGTACCCTGCGCGTCAGCAACTTCGTATGTTTCTAGAGATGGAAGGAGAGAAAGGTGGCTAGCTTGGTACATAGATAGGGGGGTGTTTCTCCCAGGTGGACGCCGATCACCGCTATTTCGAATCTGGACCGGAACGAGCTGCAGTCGATAAATTAAAAAAACAGCAGATCCAAATAGTTTGCACCTTTTTTTTTTTTTTTTTTTTTTGGTTTCTTTTGGATCTGTCTCCTGCCAGGTTGCATATGTACGTATGAATGTACTCTAATCTGTGTATGTATAACAAGTATATGCTGGTGACCCATGGTGTGGAGTCAACCACTATATACCTACATGCCTACATATGTACATTCCTACGGGGAAGGAGAGTTGTCCTTCTTTTGGGTCTCCGTCTCGCAGTGTTTTGCGGTGTGGCAAAAGGGGCTCTTCCTCTCACCGGTTTCGGCTCAGGAGAGGTTCGGCGGGTCTTGCTTTTCGTTTTTGTTTCCCTGAGGCGACAGGGCGGACGGAGGAGAGTACCTATGTATGTACTTACATACGACGACGATTCGGTGGAGTTCACACCGGGGCATCCGAGGAACCTCGTTGGCATCTATCAACCTATGCCGAGTCGGGGTTCGGCGGCCCAGTTTCTCCGGCCGTTGGCTCGAACGAACCCCCCGGATACAGAAGTAGAAGTACATACCCTCCCGGTCCATCGGGGATTCCCCGTCCAAGCCAAAAAAAAAAGAAGCAGCCTGAGCCTCCCCTCTGTCTCCGCTGCGAGCCCCATCGATGTATGCATGTATAGTACATATGTAGGTGTTGAGAATTGGCTCAAAAGATCCTCCCCCCCCCATGTGCATATCTACCCGGAGACGGAGCAAACGCAACTACATAAGCATCTCGTCTGCATCCAACCTTTGGAGCGTTTCATTCTTCGGCACTATGTATGTACACTACCTACATGCTCGGGCACAGGCGCTAGATGCTCGTGGCACGGAGCGGGTTGTGTCCCTTTCTCTGGCGAACGGGTTTCCCGTCCGGCGTTCAATCCATCCATACCTCCGTCCGGCCCGGCAGACAGCGGAGCGACTCGAAGCCCCCTGGCTTCGTGCTCGAGACGTCCCCGAGCCCCCCCTCCTCCAATCTGGCCGAACCGGCACGCCCCGTCTCCTGACGTGGTCCTTCTGCCATCGTCGACGGATACATACTCTACCTGCCTGCCTAGCTACGTGGGAGCCAAGTTCCTGTGTGTGTGTGTGTGTGTGTGTGTGTGTGTGGTGTGTGCGTGAGAGAGAGAGGTGGGTGAGTGAGTGACTTTCACCCAGCGCCGCCATTAGCCGCACGGGAAGCTGCTTTCGGCGACGAAGCTATCCAGGGCTCCTCTCCTCCCTTTCTCCCTCGACGGTTGCTGCTTTGGCGAAAATCCGTAATGAGCCCCACAGTGGAAAATTAGGACATCTGTGGGTGCATGACGCATCGACGTCTCTGGATTCTGCTCTAGATATGTATCTATCTAGAAGAAGCAGGAGTGGACATACTCTACAGATCTCCTTGGCGCATATCCGGTGCACGGGCAAAATTCGAGGAGGGGTTTTGGAACCTCTGCCTCCTTAACTAATATTGTATCTATGTACTAGTACATAGCTTCACACACACAGCATTGGCTTCTCCGTCAACTGGCGCTGTCAAGTGGGGATATCCTCCGGCCGTACATACGCACGCCTCAAACAGGACACCCACTCTGGCGTGTCGCTTTTCGTGGTGGTTTGCGACTCCCATTCTCCTGAGGAATCCGCACTGGTGGGGGCCGAGGGATGGTTCATGGGTGTACTCTATAGTATGTATCTGAGGGAGAGAGGTCCGGATCCTTGCCTGCAGCGGGACCTAAGTTCTGCTTGAAAGTTGGCGAATCTGGCTAGTTAAAGCCTGGCGCTCACGGCAGGATGCGGTGTCCGTAGTCCGTACTTACATACTTACGTACTCCATGGCCGAGCGGACCGCCGTAGACATCCGTCGGTAGTGGGCAAAGAGGAGGAGGTATGTGAATCTCTGATGAAATCATCCCCACGGACGACGTGCGGGGGCTTCATATTGTTCCGCTTACTATGCGTGCGCCATCAATCTCGAGCACGGCTGTTCCCCCTTACTGTGGCTGTGACTCTCGACGCCGCAGAATCCCCGTCGAGCACCTAGGACCCACCGCATCACACGCGATGTACATGTGCCATACACACCGTATGTATGATACCCAACTTCCAAGCACATACCCGGCATACATGCTTCCCATCGCTAAGGGGGGATGCGTGTCGCACTGCGCCGCAGCCACCCAATTACTGCACATAGATACGGCGTCGATTGAGCACGGGCACGTGCGCAGGCCTCCCCCGCTCGCCCAGGTTCGGGTCCCCCAAAACGTCCCTGGTCGTGTTGGGTTGCGTACCGTCCAATGTTGTGGACAATTGCTCCCGCAGATTGGTCCGGCGTTGCCATGGGGGAGGTCCCAGCGAAAGACGGGTCTCAGATATATGCATGGATGGCCACTGGGGAGAGACATATCAGCTCTCGGCGGTGCTGGTATGTATCACGCTGGAGTGTTTCTGTCCGCCAACTGAGCCACTCACACTCTCTTCTCCCCCGACAATTCTCACTTGCTCGGCTTCCCGTCGTTGTTGCCGTCTCGCATTCCCTTTCCTTCTCTTTCCGTCAGTTCGTTCGTTCGTTGGTTGTTCGTGGCACGCGAGAGAGAGAGAGAGAGAGAGAGAGAGAGAGAAAGAAAGAGAGGCAGAGAGACAGGCAGAGAGAGCACGCCTTGTCGTGGGTAATAAAAGCTGGACCGTATGCACGACGACGTTCGGGAATGCAGAAGCTGGGCTCAATGTTACCACTCTTCGCCGTCGACCCGTCATCCCGAGTCCGATCGTTCGGCGCCCGCGATACTCTCCTCCGACGATGCGTTTTCCTCGCTGTCCTGTTCGCCGTCTTCGCCGTCGCTGCCGCGGCCTCCGACGACAACACCTCGCAAGCAGAGATCCTCGCCTTCGATCTCCTCCCCGTCGAGAATTCGACGAAAAACGGTGTCTTCGAGGTGACGCTCGGCGACGATGGCCAGAAAGTCGCGTTTTTGGCTTCGCTCTACACGAATTCCGATGCCATGATGGAGGTTCCGATCGCTGCGTTGTGCGCCACCAGTCAGGAGGGATGGAATCCGATCTCCCAGCCGGCGGCAGGAACTGTGATTGTGGTTGGAGAGTCGCAGTCTCAGGGGAACAGCTTGGCTAGAACCAGCCAGGTGGTTGTGAGGTGGAAGATCGGGCCAGCGTCGAACACGGATGCCGTCGTCGGCCTGACGCTGAGGAAGGGTCGCGGCAGCAATGCCAGGAATGTTACCGTCATCGAATGTGAGTGATATGGAGAACATAGCCTGCTCGTGGGAAAGATGGCGCTGACTCGGGTTGGGAAAAAAAAACAGCCAAAATGAGCGACGACGGCGAATACCCGTGGAATGCGGCCGAGACGTTCCATAGTGAGGACCTCAAAGACGGAAACGACTACTCCCTGATGCTTTGGAGCGACCAACTTTCAGAGCGGTCGGTATCTGGATATTTCTCGCTGCAGGAAACCCCCAGCAGTGGAAGCACCACCGTCGAAGCCGCGACCCTCACTCCGGCGGAACTCGACAGACAGCAAAAGTGCCTCGACTACCTGGCGTCCGATGGAGGATACTACAACCAGTCTCTCGATCTGGATTTCACGAAACGGGAGTACTATTTGGACTCGTACGAGAATAACAGGACCGGATGGGCAATCGGCAACACTGGAGTGGGAACCACAACATTGACGTTCGAGGGCCAGAGCGAAAAAGGGGTGAAGTCGATGATGACCTTCAACGAGTCAACTATGGACTTGATATCGAGCTCGACCCTTGGGAGGGGGACGTTCTCTCTCAGTATGTTACAGGCCGCCAGGAATGCCGTGGTTCAGGAGATGAATGTCATCGCGCTGAGCCTTGGGATACCGGGACATGCCGGCTCGGTGGTACTCGGAGGATATGATCAGGCCTTGATTGACGATGCCCAGAGGGCAGTATTCGAAAAGGGAGATGAATTACCTCATGCTTTCCGCGTGACCATGATAAAGCTCTCGGTGCAATCCGGCGGGAGTACAACGGCTGTCCTCGATGATCGCACCAATGCAGACTCTCGGGTGGATGTGGGGCTTGTGTACGACGATTACGGTCTTCGTCTCTCGGACGACATCATCGATTCTCTCCTGCCTCTGATTGGCAATCCCAAGTTTGACAAGGACGTCAACGGCTATGTCTATGATGCCACTCCCAAGACTGACTACAGCTTGAGCTTTACTCTGTACAATGGTTCGGCTGAGGTGGTAGTTGGTGTGCCGGCGTCATCACTCGTCGTCACCGACACATCGTCCGACAACCCTCTTACTCCCCGCAACGAGACTGGAAAGACGTACCTTCGCATATCGCCAACCGCCGATGGCTCTAAGGATGGACAATATCTCGGGCGATCTTTCCTCCAGCACGTGTACATGATCGATTCGCCGTCGTCGATCGGAAAGTTCGTCTTGAGCGCATTACCTTCGACTTATCCCAACCAGAAGCAACTAATAGCTGCTTCTCCCTCTTCGATCGGAATCTTCAATGGCGAATTTTCATCCTCAAGCAATGGAATGAGCATCGGCCCAATGGTAGGCGGCATCGTGGGTGGCATTGCTGTCCTAGCGGCCGCTATATTCGGGATTTTTTGGTACCTCCGTCGCAGAAGTCAACGGTTCGGACGGCATGGAGGTCGTCATAGCATCAACATCACTGACGCGTCTTCCTATGAGGGATCCACGCTTGGCCATATCGCGCACCACCACCGTGGAGAAGAGAAAGGCATGGGCTCAGTTCACACAAATCCGTCCGCTCGCACCACAGCAACGATACCGATCCGTTACGCACCTTCATCCGCCCCATCATGGACCCCTTCGTACGACAAGGGTAGTGTCTCTGGTTACCCGTGCTCGCCACAACCGCAATCACCTGGCGCCCCTCACATCATGACGAGCCAACCTGTTATCAGCTTCTCAACGCAGTCATCCTCGCACAACAGTGTTCGGAGCAGCTCGCGGCGTGGTGATTCGGTGCTCTCTGTTCCGCAGTCTGCAATGATGCGTCGAAACAGCACAGCGTCGACCGTAGCGAGGGAGTACGACACCATGGCCGAAGAGCCAGAGCCGGACGACTTCGTTGTCATCGCCACCGCCCAACCAATACCGCAGCTGTACCGATCAGCGACCGTCGGGAAAATGTACAAACCAGGGAAGGCCCAAAACAAATTGACGCCACCACACACCCCAGGAATTGTCAGTATCACCCGAAGCAAGAGCAAGAGTTCAGCAGTTAGTGCCCCCGCCAGCAGTGGCGAAAGGCGTGGCCACGCTCGGACCGCCAGTTTGGGGCGTATCATGACGCCCTCGGAAGGCCCTACCGTTGTCACCGTTGGTCCGAAGAGTCCGAAGAGTCCGAAGAGCACCAGCCGAAACAGCGTGGGGATATTACGGAGCAGCATTTCGGTAAACGGTGGTAGCAGTGGGTCTCTCGAGAAGCTGCGGGAGGAAGGCATGGCGATTGAGATGCAAGCACGGCCGCAATCGACTCTTGCTGCGGAGCTAGACTGCGAGGATCACCACCGACGATCAATGACGCAGACGCAGTCCGGTGGAGCCCTGTCATCAACACGATTCCCGGCCACGTCGATCAGCTCCGGGTCCCGCGCCGAAAGCGTGATCACCAATCAGGAAGTGAACTTCGCGCAGATGATCGATTCGTCGCAACACTCCCGCACGGGCTCGTCGCATACCGAGGACGAGTTATCCATACGAGTACGAGGGAGCAGCGAAGAGGGTTTCCGACTGAATGCCGTCCAGGGCGACCAATTCGCTCCCGGCCTGTCGGACGGCTGGCTCGCGAGCAGTGGTAATAGCGAGACCAGTGGAACGGTGGAGAAGCCGGTCCGACAGGAGCAGTTCCTGAGCTCGGCGGCAGAAAGCAGACGAAGTTCGAGGCGAAGCTCCAAGCACGACGGTCGCCCAATATAATGCCTCCCATTTCCTTTTTTTTTTATATACATAATATATGTCTACCTTACGATTTTTGGAATTGATGGGAAGGGGAAGGGAGTTTATAATAGCCACTTGCAGGGCAAGGGCTTATATATACACCATTTCGATTCTGTTGTACATACTATTTTGTATCATTCTGATCTCCATATTTTTTTTTCCATTCACGTTTCCTTTTGTTTCCTTTTTTTTTTAACGATGGTAGGGTCTTTTTCTTACCGAGGCTACGTTTTATTATTTCATGCCTCATGTGTTGTTGGCCAACCTCCCTACATACATACCAATACAATACATGAACACTAGAGCACGGATGTTTGCAAGGCGCGGGCTCACTTAGTCTCACTCGACAACTCGGACGACGCAGTCCTCTCGAGGAGGACATCTATTTACATACACGATACACAGGCAGATAACCGAGCCAGCAAAAAGGGGACAGATCCCTCCGACTAAGAATCGAGCCGGTGACCAACGGATGACATCTTTCTGCACTTTACAGTACAGAGTGATACAATACCGACTACAGAGAGAGGGGGTGTGGGGGGATTTCCTGTGAGCATCGCTCCGTGGAGGATATGTCAACTATCTACCTGCCGGCTTTTACAAATGAACATTTTCCGTAGGTCGGGATCGAATCGGATCGGAGTGGAGTGGAGTTTTCTCCCCCGTTTCTACCACCACCACCACCACCACCACCACCACCTGGACCTCCGGATCCGCCCACCGTCATCCGTTCGACGCGGGCGACCATACCAAAACCAGTCTATACGACCCC
>Ga0307516_10009211_pt1 | contig 11049 bp, 12 predicted proteins | sample 19_EM_MG_FD_203310 | JGI IMG/M metagenome (GOLD analysis project Ga0307516, IMG submission 203310) | Populus trichocarpa ectomycorrhiza microbial communities from riparian zone in the Pacific Northwest, United States - 19_EM | ecosystem: Host-associated > Plants > Roots > Unclassified | place...
CGTGGAAAAATCACAGCGCCGGATAAATCTTGTCGAGCGGGGAGACCGCACGGGCGCGCGCACCGCGAACCGCGGCAGAACAGCGCCTGTCGCTCGCCGACCATGCGACTCGCTACCATGGCCGGATGTCCCGCGACGAAGGCGCCCTGCGCATCAACCCCGACGGCGGCTGGTTCTGCCGCAGCGGCTGCGGCGCCTGTTGCATCGCGCTGTCGATCAGCTCGCCGATTCCGGGCATGCCATCGGGCAAGCCCGCCGGCGTGCGCTGCGTGCAGCTGAGCATCGACAACCGCTGCCTGATCTTCGGCCAGCCCGAGCGACCCGAAGTCTGCGGCCGGCTGCGCCCGGAGCCGGCGATGTGCGGCGGCAGCCGCGTCGAGGCGATCGCGAGCATCGACGCGCTGGAGCGGGCGACGCGCCCGGATTGATCGAACGGCGGTCGCTCAGCGCGCCGCCGGCAGTCGCGGCAAGGTCTCCCACACGCGACGATCATGCGCCGGCACGATGACCAGCTCGGGCATCGCGGCCTGCAGCCGATGCATATGCACGATGAGGGCGCGCACGGCTTGCGGATCGCCGTCCACGAAGTGCCGGCTGAGCCAGGGTCGTTCGGCCGGCAGGTCGATGCCTTCCTTCTGCCAGACCAGGTCACCGATGAGCGCATAGCGATGGCCATCGCCGACATGGACGAAGACGATCACCGAGCCCGGGGTGTGTCCCGGCGCCGGTACCACGACGACGCTGCCGTCGCCGAACATGTCGTGGCTGCGCGGGAAGCCGAGGTAGGCGCCGTCGTCGAAACTGTAGACGCGATAGTCTTCGGTGCCGATGTCGCGCGCCAGTTCGGCCGAGCGCTCGCCGCTCTGTACGAAGCCGAGCTCGGCGGCATTCACCCACACCGGCACGCCGGGCAGATCCTCGATGCCGCTGACATGGTCCCAGTGCGCATGGGTCAGCAGCACGCCGCTGAGCGTGCTGGCCTCGATGCCGGCGCGGCGCAACTGCTCGGCGACGGTGGGCTCCCTGGTATAGCTCGAGGTCCACTGCATCAGCCGCGGTGTCGTGCGCACATGCGCGTCGACGTTGCGACCGAAGCCGGCATCGACCAGCAGATCGCCGCGCGGATGGCGGATCAGGAGCCCGCCCATGCCGAACACGCGCTGGTCGGAAAAGCTGCCGCCGCGGTAGGCGAGCATGGCCCGCGACGCCATCCGTCCCGCCGGCAGTGCGTACAGCTGCATCGATGTCGGTGCGTGACGCGTGGGCAACGCAATAGCCGGGAGTCCCTCGGGAACGGCCAGCCTGGCGGCACTGAAACTCCAGGCGAGGCCGGCAATGGCCGTCGCGATCACGACCGACAACAGGGCGAGGATCCGTTTCATGCTGCGCTCCACGATGACTCGCGCAGTGTGCTGCGCGCAGGCGCCGAGCGCAAAAGCCGGATCGGCCGCGCTGCGTGGCAAACGCGCCAGCGCGTTACAGGCGGCCGGCGCGCTTGATCGCCAGGTAATGCTGGACCAGGGCCGCGGGCAATTCGGCACAGGTCACGTCGAGCACCTCGGCGCCCTGTGCGCGCAGTGCCTGGTGCGCGCGCGTGCGCTGCTCGACGTACTGCGCCATCGCCGCCACGCCGATCGCCTGGTCGACGTTGTGCACCGCCTGCTCGAGCACACCGTCGAGCACCTGCTCGCGCAGGCTCGCCACGCAGACGAGGTGGCGACGCTGCAACTGGCGCACCGCGGCCACCAGGTCCTCGATGTCCTCGTCGCGGACATTGGTCACCAGCAGCACCAGGGAACGACGTGGCTGGCGCGCGCCCAGTTGCATCGCGGCATCCAGGTAATCGGTGGCGACGGGCTCGGCCTTCAGGTCGAAGACGGTGTTGAGCAGGCTGTCGATCGTGCCGAGGCCGCGGCCCGGCGCGAGATAGCGCGTGCGTCCGCCCGAGGCGAGCAGGCCGACCGCATCGCCCTGGCGCAGCGCCAGATAGGCGACCATCAGGGCGGCGTTGAGCACATGGTCGAAATGCACCAGGCCACCGTCGCGTGCGAGCAGGCGACGGCCGGTGTCGAGCAACAGGATGACCTGCTGGTTGCGTTCGTCCTGGTAGTCGCGCGAGATCAGCTTGCGTGCGCGCTGGCTCGCCTTCCAGTCGATCTGGCGCATCGAGTCGCCGGTGCGGTATTCGCGCAGCTGCTGGAATTCGGTGCCCTCGCCACGCCGCCGCTTGAGATGTGCACCGACGACGCGCGACGCCTGTTCCGAGCCGATCAGCGCGAGCTTGGCGAGCGGTGCGAAGTTCGGATACACGCGTACCGTCTGGGCGTCGCCGGCACGGCGCAACTGCCACCAGAGCGTCAGCGGCGAACGCAGGCGCAGCGCGCAGCCCTCGAACACGAATTCGCCGCGCTCGCCGGGCGTGATGCGGTAGTTCAAGGCCAGCTCGCGCGCCGGCGGCAGTGTCACGGTGCGGGGCAGGTCGCGCACCGGCCACATGCCGGGGTGCAGATCCTGTACCTGGACCTGCAGCGGACGGCGACCGTGATGGCGCAGCCGCAACTGCACCGCCCGCTCGACGGCCACCGCAATCACGCGCGGCAGATCGCGCTCGATCGTCGGCGTGGCGATCGAGCGCAGCAGCAGCAGGTCCTGCCCGGCGGCCAGCACGATCAGTGCACCGACCAGGAAGAACGCCTGCAGCGGCGCCCATCCGGCCACCGCGAGCGCGCCGACCAGGGCCCAGGCGACCAGGGCGGCGACGAGGGTGCCGCTCGGCCTCATCGCCTCGGCGCTTCGACTTTCAGCAGCAGGGCATCGAGCACATCGTCGACACGGCGCCCTTCGATCTGCATCTCGGGGGCCAGACCGATCCGATGGCGCAGCGCGGGCTTGGCAATCGCGCGGACATCGTCAGGCGTGACGAAATCGCGGCCGTCGAGCACCGCCTGTCCACGGGCGGCGCGCACCAGGGCCAGGCTGCCGCGCGGTCCGGCCCCCATGGTGATGCCGGGCCAGTCGCGGGTTGCCCGGGTGATGCGTACGGCATAGTCGAGGACCACCGCATCGACCTGCACCATCGCCGTGCCGAGCTGCATCGCGACGATCTCTTCCGGCCTTGCCACGGCGCGCACGCGCGACAGGTCGAAATCGCTGGCGGTGCGCCCGGCGCAGACCGAGGTCACCATGCGTACTTCATCGTCGAGGCCCGGATAGTTCATCAGGATCTTCAGCAGGAAACGGTCGAGCTGCGCTTCCGGCAGCGGATAGGTGCCTTCCTGCTCGATCGGGTTCTGGGTGGCCACGGTGAGGAACGGCGGCGACAACGCGAAGCTGCGCGATTCGATGGTGACCTGCTGTTCCTGCATCACTTCGAGCAGGGCAGCCTGCGTCTTCGCCGGTGCGCGGTTGATCTCGTCGGCCAGCAGCAGATTGGTGAACACCGGGCCGCGGCGGATCTTGAAGCTCTCGGTCTTGGGATCGTAGAACGCATGCCCGCTGACGTCGCTGGGCATCAGGTCGGGCGTGAACTGCACGCGCGCGAACCCGCATTCGAGCGCGGTCGCGAGCGAACGCACGAGCAAGGTCTTGCCGAGGCCGGGCACACCCTCCAGAAGAACGTGGCCACTGGCGAGCAGGGCGACCAGCAGCTGGTCGAGGACCTCGGCCTGGCCGACGAAGGCCTGGGCAATCTGCTCGCGGATCGCATGGGTGCGCTCCGAGAGGGCGGTGCCGGTCATCGGCGTGATCGGAGCGGGGCTGGGCTGGCTCATGTCTTGGCTCTCAGATGCATCAGGGTTTTGATCGTCGCAAGGAATTGATCGGGGCGTGCCAGATCGACGGGATGGAGGGCCTGCCGCACCGCGGCGACGGCGTATTGGCAGCGCTCGGAAAGCGCCTGCACCAGGGCCTCGCCGTCGAGGGCGGCGAGTTGCGGATCACGGCGGCGCAGGCGCGCCAGGAACATCCGCTGCACGGCGGCATGCAGCGCGGGACCGCGGCCACGCCGGAAAGCGAACTCGCCGGTCGCCTGGATGTGCTCGAGCAAGGCGCGGCGATCGGGCGCGGCCAGCGGCAGCAGGGCACCGAAGCGCTGGCTGCGCGCCCACAGCCATGCGAACAGGGCCAGCAGCACGGGCACCAGGATCGGCCAGCCTTCGCGCACCAGGAGCACATGAAGCGGCGGCGCCGATGTTGCGTGGATCAGATGCACCTTGCCGTGGCCGAGGGCCGGCGCGAGCACCTGCCAGGCGAGCGCGGCGATACCCGGTTCGTCGAGCGTATCGTTCTCGAGAAAATCGAGTTCCGACGCCACGAACCAGCTGCCGTCACCGTACGCGCCGCGCGCCATCAGATCGCCGTCCCGTGCGTTTCCCCAACGCCAGAGCAGTTCGTCTTCGGTGTCCTCGTCGTGACGGAAGCGGCTGCGGAAGCAGTGGCTCGCGGTCTTCGCTTCGGGCTTGCTCCTGCCCTTGGCGGCGGCGGCCGCGGGCAGCTGGAATTCCAGGCAGCTGAAGTGCGTCACCACCTCGATGCCCAGTGCCTCGAGCAGCGGATGGCTGCGCTCGTCCTCGCCGGGCGGCAGGCCGAAGACCAGATGCCCGCCGTCGGCCACCCATTCGAGCAGCTCGTCGACTTCGTCTTCGGCGAGCAGTCGCACGTCGCTGCTCAGCACCAGCAGGTCGCCCTCCGCCAGCGCGGCGATGTCGAGCCCGGTGGCGCCGCCCGACGCCACTTCGATGTCACGCGCCTGCAGGCTCATCTTCAGTGCGTAGAGCGGGTTGTAGCGCGCCTCGCCGCGCGGCGGCAGATTGATCTGCACCGGCACGCGTTCGAAGGTGTACAGCCACCAGGCGATGAAGGCACCGACGGGCACCGCAAAGATCAAGGTCAGCAGCCAGTTCCGCCCGCTCATGGGCCAGCCTCCGGCGCACGTTGCCAGTCGGCGAGCAGGGTATCGAGCTCGCCATCGCTGGGTCGCCGCTGCGCATAGGCCATCGCCTGCCAGCTGCGCACGATGCGCGCGAACAGTCCGGCGTAGTCGCGATCATCGAGACGTCGCGCCTGGCGCAGGCACTCCGCCTCGGTGGCGCCGGGCGGCAAGGGCGCGCCCAGCGCATCGGTCAAGCGCTGCACGGCGGCACGATAGAACAGGGCGAGCGCGGCGCGCGGCTTGCCGGCTTGCCAGAGCGCGCGGATCGCCGCGGGCAGGTCATCCGGCAAGGTGTCCGGAATGGCCAGGTCGTGGATCTCGACCGGGTCGGCGCGCCGCTCGACGATGAAGCGATCGCTGAGCCACGGCAGCCAGTGCGCGTGATATCGCACCAGTACCGCGATCAACAGGCCGACCAGGATCCACAGGCCGTTCTCGGCGAGAAAGGCGATGACATTGGCCAGGCCTTTCATCCAGACCGGCATCGTGTCCTGCGGCGATGCGGCCTTGCCGTCGCGATGGCGCGGTTGCCAGGTCTGGATCGTTTTCTTGCTGCCGAGATTCGGGTCGCGATAGGCGCTGGCGACGGCGCGCTCGAAGTCGTCGCCATCGCCACGGTACTGGCGCGAGAACACGACGCGCAGATCCTGCGCCGGTTTTTCGTCTTGCGTGTCGGTGCTCGTCTCGACCGCCGTCGGCTGACCGGTTGCGACCGGCCGTTCGCCCGACTGCGCGCGCGCGGCCGGCAAAGCGAGGACCAGCGCCAGTCCCAGGGCAAGGGCAATCGCGCCCGGCTTGAGCCGCATGGCGAGCCGCCGGAACGCCAGCTCGATGTCCCAGGCTTCGAGCTGGGTGCGGCGGTTCAGATACAGACCGAAGCCGGCGCCGACATAGAAAGGCTCCATGATGCTCACTGCCATCCAGTAGATGAGCGTGGGCAGACCCTGCGCCCAGGGCGGCGGGTCGAGGAACAATGTCTCCCAGACCGCCTTGAACGAGTCGGGCAGGAACTCCACCGGCACGAACATCAGCGCCAACGCGATGATCGACAGATACAGCATGGTCTCGATGTGCCAGCCGACCACGCTGAGCATCAGGCCTGGCGAACCACTGCCGCGCGACAGCACACGGCAGCGTTCGCGCCGTGTCGCACCACGCAGTTGCTCGAGCAGGTCGACCGGCAGCAGCAGGGCGCGCCCGGGATGCAGGCGTCGCCAGTGCAGCCAGCGCAATGCGCCCCATCCCCAGTCCCATTGCGCGCGCAGGGTTTGACGCAGGGTCGGCCGCTCGCCGAACACCGCGCGCGACAGCACGAACAACGGAATGCGATCGAACACCGGCTTGATCCACCACAGCAGCACGCCGCCGAGCCAGGGCGACGCCAGCGCAACGCTCAGCCCGGCCAGCAGCAGGCACACCGGCAGTGTGATCAAGACCCATGCCGACCACACCCGCGCCGCGTGGGTGCGCAGCAGGGCGACGCCGAGGTCGGTGGCTTCCCAGGGCGAGCGCGGTCGCAGTGCGATGGTCAGGCCGTCAAGCAGCATCGGTACGCCCGCGACCGCCGCGCCACAGCCACATCAGGATCAGCAGCCAGAGCATCCCGCCGACAGTGAACTTGACGACGTTCGGCATCCAGCCGATCGAACTCCAGAACGCCTCGACGAAGGCCGCGAAGACCAGCATCGCGAACACGCCCAGCACCAGCCGTGCGCCGATCACGCCGGCTTCGACGAGGGCACGGCCGCGGGTGCGCCGGCCCGGTGCGATGAGTGCCATGCCGAGCTGCAGGCCGGCGCCGCCGGAGATCACGATCGCCAGCAGTTCGGGCGCCGAATGGCCGACGACGAAACGCCAGAACGGTTCGCCGTAGCCGATCGCGGTCAGGTGTCCGGCGATGCCGCCGATCATCACCCCGTTCATGATGAGCACGATGATCGAGCCGATGCCGAACAACAGGCCGCTGGCGAAGGTGCGGAAGCCGATGCTGACATTGTTGAGGATGTAGAAACCGAACATCTGCAGGTCGCTGCCGCTCTCGCGGCCGAGGCGGGCGCCTTCGCGCGCGGGGTCGTACATCGCCTCGACCTCGCTGAGCTGCTGGTAGCTGAAAATGGAATGGGCAAGCTCGGGCCGCCATTGCAGCAGGCCGATCATCAGCATCAGCGGTACGAAGAACAGCAGGGCGGCCACGCCCATCGCGCGCCATTGCGCACGTACCAGGCGCGGGAAATCCGCCGTGAAGAAATACACGATCCTGCCCAGCCGCGGCGCTGGCGGGCGGTACAGCACCAGATGGCCGCGATGGACGAGGTCCTGCAGCCGATCGATCAGCAGGCTGCTGTATCCGCGGCGTTCGGCAAGGGCCATGTGCTGGCAGACGCGACGATACAGCGCGGGAAAGTCCTCATCGCCGATCAGGGCATCGTGGTCGCGCGCGCGATCGCGGCGGCGTACCGAGCCGCGCAGCCGAAGCCACTGGTCCAGTGCGGTCCACTCCGGTTCGTGCTGGCGCTGGAAACGCTCCTGCCTCATCGCCGGCCCAGGAATCCATTGGCCATGCCGTACAGGCGCTGCACGCCCGAGGCGCCCTGGCCCCCGGTCAGCGGGGCGAGAATGCCGGCCAGTTCCTGCTGCCGTTCGACGGTGAGCTGCGGCGCCCGTTCGGCAAAGGCAATGATGGCCGCGCGCTCGGCAGCGTTCAGCGGAACCGGTGGATGAAACACCGGCACCTCGGGCGCATCGACATGCTGGTGCGGATTGCCCACATGCACCACCAGGGTGCCGGCGACCAGATCGCCCAGGCGCCGGCCGCGCGGGTCGATCAGGCCGGCGACGAAACCGAAGCCGTAGAGGAGGGGCAGCATGTCGACCGTGCGCATCAGGTTGCGCACGATCGACGCGATCCAGGTGACCGGGGTACCGTTCGCGTTGACCACGCGCAGGCCCATCGCCTTCTTGCCGATCGTCTGTCCGTCGCGCAGCACTTCGAACAATACGGGATAGGCCCAGAACACCACGAACAGGGTGATCAGGTAGAGACCCATGCCGGTTTCGCCGAGCACGGCCAGAAGGATCGACATCACCCAGACCACGACCAGGCGCAGGCCGAAATCCACCGCCCAGGCGACCGCGCGCGGCATCACGCCGGCACTGCGCAGACGCAGGAAGATGCCTTCGGGCGTTTCGACCTGGCTCAGCGTATCGAGCATGCCGCCTCAGGCCTTGACGACGATCGTGTCGGCGATCAGGTCGTGCATGCAGCGCTGGTCGAGGCGGAAGATCAGCAGGGGATCGATCAGGGAAAACACATAGCCGAGCAGCGGAATGATGCTCAGCAAGGTGGTCGGCAGCCAGCGCGCGAAGATCAGCCGCAGCAACGAGCAACGGCTGCCGTCGCTGCGCACGATGCGCATGCCGAACATCCGCTTCGCGATGGTCTGGCCGTGGCGGTGCAGGAGCACCAGGTTGACCACCAGCAGGCTGATCATGAGGGCGATCGCCACGACACCGAAGGCGATCATCGCCGCTTCGTTGTTCTGGCCATTGTTCTGCAGCGCCGGCAGCGCCACGGCTGCGACGATACCGAGCACCGCGATGATGCCCAGCACGATCGCGCCATCGACGATCTTGGCGACCAGGCGCATCGCCCGATCGGCCAGCACCAGCTGGTCGCCGTGGTAGTCGTCGATACGTGCGACCGGCGCTGCGTACGGATTGATGTGCGGCAATGGCGGTGGCTGTTGCACGCGATCCCCCTGAGGCATGAAGCGCGACTTTAGCTGAGGCCGATGGGGCGTGTCGCCGATCACCGCCAAGCTGCGGCGGCGCGGCCGCCCTGGTCAGCGATCGACGCGGGTGCCGAACATGCCGGGCGGATACTCGGGCTTCTGTTCGCGTGCCAGCAGGGCCTGCAGGCCTTCGGCCGGCGTGCATTCCTCGTTCAACACGCGCTGCACCTGGGCGGTGATCGGCAGGTCCATGCCGTGACGATTGGCCAGGCGCATCACTTCGTTGACCGTCTGTACGCTCTCGACGACCTGGCCGATCTCGTTGACCGCGTCGGCGAGCTTCTGGCCGCGGCCGAGCGCCAGGCCCAGACGTCGGTTGCGCGACAGGTCGCCGGTACAGGTCAGCACCAGGTCACCGACCCCGGCCAGGCCCATGATGGTTTCCGGGCGGCCGCCGAGCGCGACGCACAGTCGCAGGATCTCGTTGAGCCCCCGTGTGATCATGCCGGCGCGCGCGTTGAGCCCGAGCTGCATGCCATCGGCGACGCCGGTGGCGACCGCGAGCACGTTCTTCATCGCGCCGCCGAGTTCGGCGCCGATCATGTCGGTGCCCGTGTAGGCCCGGAATGCCGGACCATGGAGGAGGTGCGCGATGGTCTCGGCGAACGCCATCGACTCGGAGTGCACCGTCACCGCAGTCGGCAGGCCGCGAGCGACTTCGCGGGCGAACGAAGGCCCGGTGATGATCGCGGTCGGCGTGGACGGCGGCAGTTCGGCCGCCGCAACCTCGTGCAGGAAACGCCCCGAGCCCGGCTCGAACCCCTTCGTGGCCCAGGCCACGCCCTGCGGCGCAGGCGCACAGTCGAGTGCTTCGCGCAGCACGTCGGCGAACGCATGGCTGGGCGTGACGATCAGCCAGTGCGTGGCGCCGGTCAGGGCATCGTCGAGCCGCTCGCAGAGCCGCAGCGCCTCGGGCAGCGGGTCATCGGGCAGGTAGCGCGCGTTGCGCCGGCTCTGGCGCATCGCGGCTATCGCCGCTGCGTCGCGCCCCCACAGCACGGTGGGCACGCCGTGCCGCGCCAGCACCATCGCCAGGGCGGTGCCCCAGGAGCCGGCGCCGAGCACGGCGATACTCGTTGCTTGTGTGGACATCAGCCGAGGCTACCGCGGACGCGGTCGACGGTGCGGATCAGGCGCTGGCCGGTGCGGTCGCGCCTTCGGCACGGCGACGCAGCTGTTCCATGTAGAGCTGGTCGAAATTGATCGGCTGCAGCAGGAAGGGCGGGAAGCCGCCGGCCATGACCAGGTCCGAGATCGCCTGGCGCACATACGGGAACAGGGTGTTCGGACAGAAGGTGCCGATCACGCCGTGCAGGCTCTGCTGGTCGAAACCGGTGAGGCTGAAGATGCCGGCCTGTTTCACTTCGGCCAGATAGGCGTTCTTCTCACCGATCTTGCAGGTGACCGTGACGCCGAGGATGACCTCGTACACGCCGTCGGCGAGGTTGTTCACCGTCTGATTGAGGTTCAGCTGGATCTGCGGCTGGGCCTGTTCCTGGAAGATGTGCGGTGCACCCGGGGCCTCGAAGGAAGCGTCCTTGACGTAGATCTTCTGCACGCCTACCTGGGGCTGGACAGCCGAGGTGTCGGCGCCATTGGCGAGCGGACTGGGGTCGGACATTGAAATCTCCATGGGTCTTGCGACCGGGTTTGCACAAAGGGCGCGGATTATTCCACGTTGCGAGGACGGCGGCGAGCGCTCAACCCTGAGCTTGGGGCTCGGCGGAAGGGATCAAGGCGAGTTCAGGCCCGGCCCTTGACGACCGGCAGCTCCGCACCGGTCCAGGCGGCGAGGCCGCCGTCGAGGCAATGGACCTGGGTGAAGCCGGCCTTGCTCAGTCGCGCGCAGACATTCTGCGCGTTCGCGCCGGTGCGGCAGACCACCACGACGGGCAGCTCGCGCACCTTCACCAGGTCCTTGTGTTCGGGATCGATCTGCGCGGGCGCGAGATTGCGCGAGCCGGCGATATGACCCTTTTCGAAGTCGGCGGCGCTGGACACATCGATGACCAGGGCGTTGTCGCGGTTGATCAGGCGCACCAGTTCGGCCGGCGAGATCATTTTGAAGCGGCGGGTGAAGCGGCCCAGTTCGCTGCCGATCAGCGCGGCGACGATGACCCCGAACGCGGCGGAGAGCAGCAGATGGTTGCCGATGAATTGCGGTAGACGCTCAAGGAACACGCGGAAACTCCGGGCAACGGCAAGGGGGCGCGATTATGGTCAGTTCGTCGCGCGCACGCCAGCTGCGATCAACGCGCCGCCAGCGGCGGCTTGCCGGGCGGCGGCAGGCTGACGATGAAGACGCTGCCCTGGTTCTCGCCCTGGGAT
>Ga0307516_10009212_pt1 | contig 11048 bp, 14 predicted proteins | sample 19_EM_MG_FD_203310 | JGI IMG/M metagenome (GOLD analysis project Ga0307516, IMG submission 203310) | Populus trichocarpa ectomycorrhiza microbial communities from riparian zone in the Pacific Northwest, United States - 19_EM | ecosystem: Host-associated > Plants > Roots > Unclassified | place...
TGTCGATTTATTCTTGTTCTTCATCCTGAAATGATGGTGGGTATTAAGTGGACCGAGGTCCAAGACTCGTCCATGCGATTTTGACGCTTTTCGCTTTCCAACAATAATGCTGATATTCCTCCAAATTGGAAGTGGTTGGCGGATTTGAATTCAAATGACGAGACCGACGTGGCCTCTTGGTCAGGGCGGCCGCCTTGACGGAGAAGTCAAGAAATAGTGCTGCGAGGACTGTCAGCACAGCTTTCCATCACATCACCAATTAGCGATATCAGTGTTCTGATTTGTTGCGAACGTCTTATGCGCCATATTCGTGCTTTACAGTAAGTCGCAAGTCGCTTTCTATCATCGCTATAACATTGCCGCTCCGATCACAATCCCGACATAACATACCTACCAAAACGGCGACTTTCTGCCAAACCCCGTCGGCTGAACAAAATGCAAAAACCAGGTCACGCGCACGGCCGCAACTCAAAATGGAATAGCCCAGTAGGCCGGGAACCAGCAGAGCAGTGGCTTTCACACTTGGTGACCTGTGTGGAATGTCCTTCCGTAAAGGAGCTCGCTCCCGCGCGTGGTGGTTCTTGGATAAAGTGGAGGACGAAAAAACAAACAAAGAAGGAATGTTATTATAAATGCACATGACTCGGAAATAAAAAGGATGAGGGAAGGTCACTATCCAAAGCTCACCGACGTAGCGCGGCCTGTAGCAGGGGAAGCCTACTCTCCCCAGAACCCCACAACAAAACGCACAGTGGTTAGTGCTCTCACTTTTTGGTCAATAGATTGGAAACCATCGTACCACGGGGTACCGGTCCTAACTTACTAACGCCGACCAACCTGCCTCCCAGACCATACCCATGCAACAGTGGAAGTCGCCCTAGACACCAGCGAATGCGCCGTCCAAGATAGGGGCGTAGACATCAAACGATGGGCTGGGATGCACCATAACTGCATATCGGATAGAGCGTCAGCCACGAGGCGCGCTAGGTGACTATGTAGTTCGACACACCACCATACAATCGGGGTCGCTTGTATTCATACGTTCTCAAACGCTGCATTCCGAACAACCATGGCAAGATCTTTGGCCACCAGTTGTTCCACGATGGAATATGCCACGAGAGAAATGTGACCTTTCTTCATCTACAATATTTCCTCACTGCTGTTGAGTCAGAAAGAGAAGATTTGCCACGGACGTCGCTTACATACTCTGGTAGATGCAGTGGGGGACAGTCTTGTTGAGCATGAACGAACACAGTGCGAGACTTGTCTGGAGCCGTTACTACAGAGGAAGATGAGCGTGATGGTTAACATAGAACATTGAGGGAGGGCGGACTCATGGATGGGGAAAAGGCTGCGGTGTCATCGAGATGGGCTTGCAAGCTAAGACGCATTTATACAAATCTCGATCCAGTATACCGGTATAGCTGTGCACGAGGGGTTAGCGGTGAAAGATACCCAGCGCAAAAGATGCATGCCGACTCGCATGATCGCGTTCTCCGGCTATCAGTCGGGTCTGGACCTCCACATTGGTCGTTATATACCGCGCATATTTGTCGATCTGGGATACGAGACCTGAGCATCATCGAAATGCACTTGAGGCTGTACTGAAAACTCACCTTGTAATGCCGGGTAGCCTATACTACCGTACGATGAATGTGACCCGTTCCATCTCTGTCTGGGCGAGCATTATCTGGATGTGCTTGTCTTCTGACGTTGATGCATCGTCTTGAATACACCTGCTGGCGTATGGGTAGTATGCCAGGCGTATGGCGTTCGTTCGTCCAGTGCCGTATCAATTACTTATAAGGAGGGTCTCCTCTTTGGGCTGGCTGCAGGGGAGGGGCAACTATCGGCATCGGGACGTCGCGGTCAGAATCATCGGGCGCGACATTTTTCGGAGATTATCGATGGACAGCGGTCCAGCTATGGGTGTGATGTAACAAGTCGCGCTTTAGCCTACCCTAATCAACTGTGCACGTGGGAAGGTCCCATGATTGGGGACCGCTGCGACTCCTGCCACTACTTGGACGATATGCCCACACAGGGACCTTGCTAATCGCAAGATGATGACCCATTCATACTCCAATCAAATCACAACGAACTTGGATCCTTTCGCTTTCTCCACCGCTCGTTGACGTTATAGACATCGTCCTTGACAAAACAGCATCAGCGAAGACTACCTATTTTTTTGGAGCACTCGAGAGGAAAAGTCACTTGATGGGTGAAAAAAGCAGTCATCTAAGTGAAAAATTATCACAATTCTCTGTTCCAGCGATCGACTTGTAAACTGAGCCGAGGAAGTTCAGCCTTTCAGCCCTAGTTTCAGCCCTGTAATCAAACATGTGGGTAGCAAGGCGATGGAGTGCTTCTCTGGGGCATCCCGGAAGGCAACTTGGCAAGCGATTGCGCATTGTCGGCGTGACAGTGCTGTTTAAGCGGGGGACGACCGCTGGCGTTCACGCAGTCTAGAAAGCCTTCAGTACCATTGCGACTCGATCTAAAAATGGACATTTACGCGTTTGTGTTTCCGATGATTTCTTCAAACCCTTTTCTGAATAATTCAAGTTTCTGATCATGCTCGTTTCCCGCTACATAGCCATAATCCATTTCGAACGCCTGGCACTCCCTGATAAATTGCTCAAGGTCCTTGACGACGGCATTGGATTTCTCGGGTTCACCTGAGCCGCGAGCTCGAGCGAGATAGGATGCTACAAGTGTCGAAAGGCCACCTGGTAATTGGACAGTTGAGACGAAGAGAGCCAGCGTCGCGCGGTCCTTACCAAGGATAGCCGTACCGGTAGGGGCCTAACTTCCTTTCAACGTGTTCTGGAACAGAGGCAGCAAAATATCACTGGCACATACAGATTTTGTCGCAGCCAGCGCGGTTATCAAGGCACCGAACATGACTTGCAACCCTATGGCAATATTCAACATATAGCCTGTGAGTTTGGCTCTCCTGGCTTGCTTGTGTCTTTCAGCGATAGCGCTTTGCAACGTTGGGTCAAGTCGTTCTCGGATTGTCTTTGTAAAGGTGTTAAGTGATCTCGAGTTATCAAGAGTGATTCTCTGACTCTACCTTCTTTTCGAATTGTGTCGGAACGGCAGGTACGATCCAGTCTACGCCGGATCGGGACCTGCTTAAATCGAGAGGCTCTCCTCTCCTCAGGGAACTCAAAGTGTTTGCACGTAACACCGACCTCTCGACCCCAACGCCGCGCCCAAGGACTCCATCCGCCGAGATGGCCTTCTGGGTGTCTGGTCGTTGTACAGGGGTTGACTGGTTCTTGGATACTGGGCCGTGGGTGGCAAGGGGTTCATTTCCCACATCGTGGACCGACGTGCACTCTGAGGCGCACTTTTCGTGTGCTTCTAGGTAAAGATCCGAACGGATCGTGGCGGACGGTATAGTTGGTTCCAGAATAAAGGTGTTTCCCTTGCTTGAAACCGGTGCCGATGAACCTAGGGTAGGGCTTGGAGGAACTGTGGTAGACGAGAATGTATCTTGGCCCCGTTCACCCTTGGACATTTGAGTAAATATTAGAGACCGTGGGTTTACTGGGTTTTAAGGTCTTGAACACGCGTAAGGCGCCTGGGAGTCCTGCAGTCCAGCTATGGGATGAACCATGAGGCCTTTCGAAAGGCCTTCATGCGTGCGCGTGGTAAGCAGGCGGCTTCCATTTGGTGTTGAGGCTCGCGGCTGAGCGTACTCGAAGAGTGGGTGAATTGCAGGCTCCATGTGTTTTTGCAACTTCGAGGGTGCCGAGCACCAAAGTATAGCCATCCGCATAGGATGGTCAGCTCTGAATCGCTTGCGTGCACCTGCGAGCGGATTCGATTGCACATGACCTGTAACGCAGTGATAGGATAGGATACTAGGATATATTAACCCCCGGCGGTCCCGACCAGGAACATAGCGGGGGCCCGCATTACATACATGTAGATCAGACCTACAGAATATGCTACGGGACACAACTTACAATTTGAATGAAGTGGTTGCAAACTGTTAGGAAGGTGGCACTTGACCTGACACGTTGTAAGGAGGTCTGTTGAACATGTTTCCAGAAAAACTGGTCGGGTCCCATGAATGATCGATGACCGCTGGTGGGTTCGGGCGTCACGGTGTAGACAGACCGAGCAAAGAAGTCGCCGTCCTTAGAGTCACAACTTGAGCTACCATGTACTGTGCAGTATCCAATTAGCCCATCCAGGTTAGTTGTAGTACTTCATGATCATCCGAATCCGTCACGGTCAAGCTCATCCTGAATACTAATACTAGGTGTACGACGCCACACCGTAAAACCTCTCGAACCATACTTACCTACCTAGGCGCCTTTATTTGCTCTTTTCCCCGGTGACCGTTTGCACTCGTGCAACTTCGTAGGAAACCTTTTGTTCCTCCATCCCCACGTTCCAATCTATTCGAGCTATTCACGGCCTAGCCTCCTAGCTTCAAACAACTACTCGTCCTCTCTCTATCACCCTTTACCACTCTCATCATCCACACCGTCCGAGTCGCATCTACCTCCTCCGTTACCGATATATGTGGCTCTTCCAGACAACCACCAGTACCATATGTCAACACGTGGCGGATACCGTTCACAGAGGTAGGTTTTCCAGCGAACAAGGACATCTTTGGGTATATCTGAGCATATCTGCGACACGCCATACAGGTGAATACAACCAATGAAAGTTATGAAACTATGACCGATAACCATGAAGACTTGCCTCCAAACATGCTATCACATGTTCCACATCTTCCTTACAAGCCTCATCGAGAGTAAAATCGCGAATTCGACATATCAAGCCCTGGTCGCCCGGTACACACTTGGACAACATCCGGCTCCAGTTAGCCAACACAATCTTGCGGCATTTTTCGCGATCCGGTGAATCTTGCCCCTCTGGATCCGGAGGGGCTTCCAGAAAAAGCAGCCAGCAGTTTATGATACGGGTGTAGCACTTGGCCGGCTCATTGTACAGCCCGAGGCCGCAGCGTTTGGGGTCACCCAAAAATTCCCAATAATATCTATCAATCCCATCATCGTGAAGCAAGTGGATCGCGTCGACTTTCTTCGTGTTGTCATCGTCGGCGTAGCAGTCGTCCGGTGACCATGATATCCGGCACATGGCCTGCAAAGTAGCGTTCGCATGTGATGGCAGCTCCTTCGCAATAATCAAAACTGATATGATGGCGGTGGGATGTACGGATATTTGACATTGACATGCGAGATCCAGGAGTTTGGAGAGCCGCTTGTAAAACTTGGCCAGGAATTGTCTTCGGGCCTATTTCTGGCGAATATCAATAAAATTACGATGGAAATACGAAGCAATTACACTCCGGTATCCCTTGAAATTGTCAAGCATTGAAATTAAAGATGTTTGATCTTCGCTAGACCATTTGCTGGAGGCCAGAATAAATGGCTCCCAGGCACGGGAACTCTTGTCAAGATAGTCGATAAGGGCATTCTGGCTCAGCGGGGTGGCCGTCCAGACACGCCAGAATAGGTCACCAATTATCAGGCCCACTTCCGCGGCACTGGAAAGTGTGGTGGAAATAATGGTGGATCGTATCTGAGTGATGATAGCTTACCCAAGGGAAGATTTCCGTTTGTCATAATCTCGCATGAGATCCGCCGTGCCTCGGACAATGTCTGCGTTGATATTCTCCTTATCAATATAGTATCTTCCCGCACGGCTCTTGTCAAAAAGAAATTGAGGAAAGGAGGCATGGAATGGCCGCTTGGCTCGTAGGGTGTGATCGACAGAGACTTGGATATCTAGGACAGAGTGCAAGCCACGCAAAATATGCTCGACTTGTCCAGGCTGTACTAAACCCAGTTTGGCTTATAGAGATTCCGCTCTTTCCGGGTCATGGAAATGAGTGTGAGAGGGAAGCAGGCATAGGACAGCTCCCAGTACGCGCAAAAGGAGGTCGGTTTCGGATTCGGGATAGATTGAGAGGATTTGCATGTACAGCTTGTCAAGTTCCGCGAACGCTGACAAGCCAGGTTTGGATAGTTCAAGTATTTCTCGCAGTCGATCAGTGCATGAGAAATATTCTTCGTCAACGTACTTCATGACGGTGGATGCATAAATGAAGTAACCATCAGATCGATCGGCGAGGAGCTGGACAATCTTGTCGGAAGGCCACGGTTTGGGAACATGCTTCATGATCGCGGCATGCCTTTCCGAGTCGTGGATGGTATTAAATCCGGCTCGAAGGAATAGACAAACATCCTCTCGTGCTTGGTGGTCTCCATAGATTGATATTCTCGTGCTGGCATTCATTGGGACAGTGTCGAAAAAGTGACATATTTGGGGTTCAGGTCGACTGAAAATGAGAAATCGGAGGGGAAGGCGATGGGTTTCCACAAGCTCGAGAATATGCAGCAGCAGCGTAGACTGACCCCCATCACATTCATCCAGTCCGTCGACAATCACTAGGAAAGGCGGCGTTGGAGCTGAGGAGGGCGACGAAAGCGGCAGAATGAGCAGTTGCTTCAACTGTGCTGAATGTTGTTTGTGGACGATTTGCAGATCATCCTCGACGGCTTTACAAAATGCGTCGCCTCATTTGCGGCATGGAGTGAGCTATCTGGTGAGCAATCGTCGTAAAGAACCATTGAGCATGGCTGCGTGATGGAGCTGAGCGAGAGAAGAAGAAGGTGGCAGCCAGTTGCCTTCGTTCTGAGCACGTTTCCGACACCGTCTGCGCTGTTGCAGATTTTCCAGCACCTGCAGGGCCATGAATCCAACATATCTTGGTCTGGTCTAGATCGATCCAGCGTTTAACTTCGTTCAAGAGTTCCTCTCGTGTTCCAGGTAGGCACTTGGGGAGGGGGGAACCGATCGGCAGAATCGAAAGCTGCGCCGGGTGAGGATTCACGAAACAGTTCGAGGAGTCCTGCAGCGGGTTTTCGGTTAGTGTATGAGTTGGGGTCTTACGCCGACTAACCTGTCTCCGATTGTTGTATCGATATGGTCTGGGGGTTGTAGTGGAAGTCGCCCTGGACATCAGTAAATGTGCTGTTCGCGATATGGACGTGAACATCCGACAATGGGCTGGGATGCACCATGACTGCACGTCGGATAGAGCGTCGGCTGTGAGGCCAGCTGACTATGTAGGTCTGGTACACACCGCCATACAGTCAGGATCAGTTGTATTCATATATCTGAAATGGGCCGCGCTGTTCCCAACAACCATGGGAAGATCTTAGACCAGTTCCATCTCACCTCTGGCCACCAGTTCTGAGTCCACGATGGAATATGCCTTGAGAGAAATGTGACCCATTTCCATCTGCAATATTGCCTCGCTGCTTTTGAGTCAGATTTGCCGCAAATGTCGCACACTTACCCCAGCAGGTGCAGTGGGGGTAGTCTTGTCGATCATGAACAAGCACAATACGGGACTTGTCTGGTGCCGTTACCACAGAGGAAGATGAGTATTACGGTCGACAAAAAACATTGGGAGGACAGACCCATGGGCGGGACAAAGACTGCGGTGTCATCGAGATGGACTTGAGCCGGTAACAAGCTCCGTAAGACGCATTTATACAAATGTTGATCCAGGATATTGACATAGCTGTGCACGAGGAGTCAGCGGTGAAAGTACTTTGGGAACCCAACGCAAAAGATATATGCCGACTCGCCTGATCGCGTTCACCGGCTGTCAATCGGGTCTGCGCCTCTGCATTGGTCCTTATATACCGCGCATATCTGGGGTGCAAGACCTAGGCATGATCGAAATGCGCTTGAGGCGCATGGAGGAACAGGAAACTCACTTTGTCATGCCACTACCGTACGATGAACTTGCGTTCTATCTCTGTCTGGACGAGTATTATCCGGATGATCTGCTCGTCTTCTGACGTTGATGCATCGCCTCTCAGTAACTGAACGGTTAACTTGAGGAATAGATGCATGGTCTCGAATGCGCCTGCCGGCGTGTGTGGTCAAGCACCGACATCAATAGGTCTTCCTGGGTGGGAAGTACTATGTCAGGCGCGTGATGTTCGTTCGTCCAGTGCCGTAGCAATTCTGAAAGGGGAGTCTCCTCTTCAGCCGGCTGCAGGGGATGGGCAGCGATCGCCATCCGGAAGTCGCTGTCAAGATCATCGAGCGCGGTCTTTCGGGAACGATCGCCAGCTATACAACTTGAACCGCTGCGTAGGAGCTTGTATTCCTCGTCCCAGTCCATTCTGACTTGATGAGCGTTTGATGAAAGTCGCGCTTTAGCCTGCCCTACTCGAGTGTGCACATGGGAAGGTTAAGAACTGTGCTTGAAAGCATGCGCGGCTCGTACGCACCTAAATCTTTCCCTTACATGATGTACCGTGATCGGCGCGAGGTCATGAAAATTGCTCCCATCAAAGGGCCCTATGTCAATCGCCAAGCTTCTCAAGTCCAAGATGAGACGCGTCGAGACGAAGTTGTACAGTATGTGAAGTGGGTGATCGAAGAGATCACGCGGGATAAATGCGGAGTTCACAAAAGAGAAAGGGCTCATTGCTACGAGGGAACGGTTCTTGGGGCGGCTGGCGACAGATGAATCGATGACGACGGAACAAGGTTGAAAGAGGTCCAAACGAGCGCGGACGATACGTGACGGTTACCGTCGAAGATGGCAAGAAGGCTTTCCAACAGATAATCGCTGCTCCTGTTGCCATCACAGGTTGTGGTACATTGGTTTCTTTCACTGCAAATGTTTAACAATTCACTAATTCACATCGTTCACAGGTGAAACTGCATACTCAAAGTGAGGATGTACAAGCAAAGAAGGCGGCTCCCCAATTCCTCAAGAAGGTGACATCCCTCCTCCAAAAACACGATGTGGTGATCACAGAATTTCTCTCCAACTTTATTTGTACCAATCCTGATCAGTGATCATCATTCATGTACAGTACCCCCAGAAACAATCACCTAAACAATCACCTCCGCCAACACCGCGACCCCCTGCGGGAGGTAGCATCAAAACAACCTGTCCCCACAAGGCTGCTCGCACTGAACTGGGACATTGCCGAAAAGCCACAAGCGACGATCCACCGCATCTGCGGCGATCGTGTGACCCACTGCGGAGACAACCACTAGGCACTCCGGGTGCAGACTCCTTGGCTGCCAAGTCGCACGAGGAGGCTATATGGACACGAAGGAGGGGCTAGGCAGTGAGGAGGGCTGTGGATCCTGTTGGGCGGGTTGTGGGCGCGAAGCGGCCGGCGGAGGAAAAGATTAAGGAGGCGCTGGATGTGGTGAAGAAACCGGATGAACCGAAGAAGGGCAAGACTAGTAGGCCCCGGTATTATGGACCTCTGCCGGAGCTTGGTCTCGAAGTTAGAGGAGCAGCTGAAGCAGGCTTATTGGGGGGTGCACATGAGAAGGCGAAGGAGCATTCGACTCGTTGAAGAACGCGGGAGGGTGCCTGGGTGACGAAGAAGCCACATGTGACAGTACTGCACAGGAAGTCGTTGACGTACGTTGCCCAGAGAGAAGAACCTGTGGGACGAATGTGCGAAGTTGAACTTGCTGGGAGAGTCGCCTCTGTTCAAGGGGTAGGAAGAACCCAGGATCTTGGTCAGTCGCGTCTGTATTATGCATCGCCTTTCAGCATTTGAACAAGTTGAGACTGCGAAGGCAAGAAGGGTTAACTTGTTGTCTAGATGCATCGTCCCGATGCACCTGCTGGCGTACGCGGTCAAGCAATGATATTAACAGGTCTTCCTAAGCCAGAAGTATGCAAGGCGCATAGCGCTCGTTTGTCCAGTGCCGTAACAATTGCTGGAGGGGGTCTCCTCTTTGGCTGGCTACAGGGGAGGGATGTCGGCATCGGGACGTCGCGTTCAAGGTCCCCGAGCGCGGTCTTTCGGAGACGATCGATGGACGACGGTTCAGGGATACGACCACTGCGTAGGAGCTCATATTCCTTGTTCCAGTCTATTCAAACTGGATTCGCGAAGATGAACACTTGATGCAAGTCGCGCTTTAGCCTGCCCTAACGAAATAAATGTGAACATGGCAAGATCACGAACTGTTAAAAACGCATGTCTCCTTCCTGCTCCCTCAACAAAAAGGAAAGCCTGAGAGCGACTCGAGCTTGAGGTATAAACAAGTCTCTTGGACGATCACTTTGCCATTGTATTCCCCAATGCTTCTGTCGATGGAAATATATGTATTCGGGAATCGGACGGGCTTACACGATTCAAATGGATTATTTGAAAAGACGATCCGTTATCGGCTGAGGTATTAAAGAGAAAATTGACATTGCAGCAGTCTTCATACCATCGAGGATGTATGTCCCCACCATGTGCACTGGTGTAATTTCATAGGAAAGCAGCGAATACCATTCAAAGCCGTGATTTTTCCAGCGAATGAGGACATCATTCGGTATATTTGAGTCCATCTGCAGCACGCACAGATAAATATAAGCAACGAAGCTAGGACAGATAATCTTGAAGGCTTACTTTCAGCCATTCCATCACATGCTCCACATCTCTTTTACAAGCCTTTTGCATGTACTGGGAGGCTTCCTAACCCCGGTTCGCTCTCAACGTCTTTTGCATGACCTGGAAAGTGTAGAATCTCTACAAGCCATCCTAGGTTTGAGGGAGCATTTCCATTTGTCATAATCTCGTATGAGATCCACCGTGCCTCGGACAATGTCTGTGGCAATATTCTGTGTGTCAATATAGTATCTTTCTGCCTGACTCTTGTCAAAAAGAAATTGAGGAAAGGAGGCATGGAATGGCTTGACTCGTCGGGTGTCATCTGTATTAACTTGGACTTCTAGGACAGAGTGCAAGCCACGCAAAATATGTCTGTTACAACTTTTTCTTATCCCGAACTACCCCGAACTATTACCATCTCATATTTACTCATCATTCTGATCTAGTCGCCTTTGACTCAACCCATATGACATATTTACTCCAAGCTCAGTCAGCCTTACTGCGCTTTACTGCAGAGCTCAGTCAGCTCAATCTCCTTTTAGATTATTCCTCTTACGATTACTCAGCTTTACTGATCATGACACATTATGCTTGACTCATAACCCATAGACGATTTAC
>Ga0307516_10009213_pt1 | contig 11048 bp, 9 predicted proteins | sample 19_EM_MG_FD_203310 | JGI IMG/M metagenome (GOLD analysis project Ga0307516, IMG submission 203310) | Populus trichocarpa ectomycorrhiza microbial communities from riparian zone in the Pacific Northwest, United States - 19_EM | ecosystem: Host-associated > Plants > Roots > Unclassified | place...
ATTGGTCCGCAGGGCCCCGCTCGCCGTCGCGAGCGGGGCCTTTTTCGTTCCCGCCAGGAGGGTCTCCCGATGCCCGAAGTAACCACGTATTCCGTCCCACTGCCGGTCGCCATGGCCGTACTGGTCATCGTCGTCGCGTTCGCTGCCCTGGTCATCACCGCTTGCCTGATCTATCAGATTGCCCGGCGAGCCCTCGACAAGACCACCCCCGATGGGGTCGAATCTGTCATCCGGGCGCTCGGCACCCTGATCGACCCGCTTCGCATGTTCCTGCCCTGGTCGCGTCGGGGCGAGTCGGCACGGTCGAAGCCCGGCAGTGCCAAGAAGTCGGACAAGGACCGGAAATGAGCACGGGGAGCAGAAAACCTGCCGACGACACGGGTGAGGCCGCCGTCGGTGAAGTGGCCAGCGACTCCCTGTTCGCCGAGGTGCTGTCGCGGATCGACGACGAAACCGACCGAGTTTTGATCTTCGCCGGCGTCTGCCTCGAAATCTCGGAGCGGAACCTGTCGTTCGCCCTCGAAATGGAGCCCGCAGACCTGACCGCTCGTATCGATAGAATTCTATCTGTATTGCGCGAGGACCAGGAGATGGCGGAGAAGCTTCACGACTTCCGCCGCGCCGGGCGGGTCGAGAACTATCTGGCGCTCGCCCGCCGCGTGGGCCTGCAGGATTGGTTCTGCGCGCAGTGCGCGCGGTTCATGGTCCAGTCCGAGCGAGGTCGCCGGCGGAAGACCTGCAGCGGCAGGTGCCGGCTCCGGCGCTTCCGCGGGCACCGGCCGGGTCCAACGGCGCCGGCGGCTTTCCCTATGCCGGCGGTTACGCCCGTTGCCGTGCCGGACGAGGCTTTGCGCAAGCTGGTGGAGCCGATCGACCGGGCGGTGCGGCCGGCCTATCTTGACCGCGGCGCCCTGCGGTGGTGGCAGCCGGAGACGCGGCTGAGGGATCGCGCGGTCGTGCTGCTCGGATTCTCCTGCGGCGTGGCAGTGACCGCCGCGGACATCGCCGCGCTCGACGTCGATGACGTGGTCCGGACCCCCAACGGGGTGGAGGTGCGTCTTTATCGGGGAACGGCCCGGCCGACCCGCTACGTCACTATCCCGGCCAGGGATGAGCGGATCTGCCCGGCGGTCGCCCTGCACGCCTGGGCTCGTCACCTGGCGGCCGCAGGGCACCGGCACGGAGCGCTCTTCCCGCGACTCGACGCCAGGGGGAAGCCCATCGCGGAGAGACTTACCGGCCGGGCCGTCGCTACGGTCATCGAGGCTGCGGCAATCGAGGCATTCGGGTGGGCGGAACGCGCCAGGCTCGGCGTTTCCACGCCAGTGCTGTCTCTGGCCGACAGGGCAACCTCGTGAAAGGACCTCGGCCGCCACTGTGGGTGGCGGCCGAGGTTGATTCGGTTGTGGGTCAGCCGTTTCGCTGGGCCACCGTGGTCGGTGTGCCCACTGTGATCGGGGCGATGATGAGCTTGTCGATGTCCGGGGCGTAGGCGGTCGGGTTGCCGAAGACCAGCGCCCCGCCGGCGGTGGTCAGCTTCACCGGGATGGTCCGCTCCAGGAAGCTGTTCCACGTGTACGTGTAGCGGAAGTACGCGTGCGTGGTGCCCGTCCCGCCGGTCTCCGTGACCTCCAGCCGCCGGTCGATGACCTGCGGGTTGTAGTCGTGGCGGCCGCCGAGCTCGGCGTTCGCGTAGCTGACCGCGATGTTGTACTCGCCGGGCTTGTCGAAGCCGGGACCGCGCGGGACCTCGAACGTGTTGGCCGCGCCGTTGCCCACGTAACCGAGCGACTTGAGGCCGGAGGCGTTGCTGCCCGAGCTGTCCGCGTACGTGTTGATCGTCGTCGCGCCCCGCCGGACGGTGTTCTCCGCCTCGATGGTGACGGCGGCGGTGTCCGCCGCGGCGGCCCGGGTCGTGGTCAGCTGCCGGAGCAGGATGCCCTTCTTCGAGCGGATCTCGACCTCGTTGATGCCCTGGCTGAGGTGCACGCGCACGGTCGAGCGCCAGGCTCCCTCGCGGGCTGCGGCAAACGTCGCGACCGAGCGGCCGTTCACCGTGACGCCGGCGTCCGCCGCGCCCGTGCTGCGGTAGTCGAGGCTGAGGTCGTAGTAGCCGGTCTCCCAGGCCTGGACGTAGGCGTCGGCGCGCTCACGCTTGCCCTTGACGCTGGCGTAACCGCGGGCCTTGTCGGCGTCGTAGGTGACGTGCGCGCCGCCGGCGTACCGCAGGGTCGAGGCCGGGTAGGCCGTGGGCTCGCCGTCGGTGACGTCGGTGAGCAGGAACTTGTCCAGGGTGATGTCGGAGTTCGGCAGCACGGACGCGCCGTCCCGGCTGGCCCGCAGCGACAGGGTGTGCTGCCCGGCGGCGAGCGGGATGGTCACCTCGGCGCTGCCTCGGTACTGCCACTTCTGGTACGAGGTGAGCGCCAGGTCGGCGGTGTACTGCACAGTCGTCGTGTCGGCGCCGTCGACGAACAGGGCGTGCCGGCCGGGGGTGCCGGGTGTGCCGCCGATGACCTGGAAGCGGTAGCGGCCGGTGCGGGGCACGGTGACCGTCCACTCGGCCTTGGAGGTCGGCCGGTTGAACGAGCCGACGTCGTTGCTGCCCGAGGCGAGGAACTTCCAGCCGCCGCCGCCCTGGGGGTCCTGGTGGTAGACGGTGGCGTCGGTCAGGCTGGCGCGCTCCGCCTCGATGCTGGAGGTCCACACCGCGTTGGCCACCGGCGTGCGGTCCTGCTCGGGGGTGATGAGGACCTGGTAGGCGGCGTACCGGTCGTAGGTGGGCACCGTCAGGCTGAGCTTGCCGTCGCCGAGCTTGACGCCGTCGAGCACCGCGATGACCGGCGGGGTTCCGGCGACGCCCTCGGCGCCGGAGAGGGTGACCTCGCGGACCTCGACGTCGACCCGCTTGCCGAAGACCTTGCGGTCGAGGCCGGACAGGTTCAGCGAGACGGCGTTGCTGCCGCCGCCGTAGAGGACGGTGGCCCGCTTGTTCCTGGCGTCGACGGCGGCGATGCCCTGGAGGGTGTCGACGGTGTTCAGCGCGGGCGGGGTGACCGCGACGGTCTTGCTGCCCGCGAGGTCGCCGTACCACTTGTACATCCACCAGCCGGCGTTGGCGGCGTTGGTGCGGGCGCTGTTGTCGTTGAAGTTCCCGGCGTAGTTCCAGTACGCGGTCTGCCCGTCGACCTTCAGGTCCTCCATGATGGACAGCCACTGGATCAGCTGGCCCGGCGTGCCCATGTCGCGCAGCATCCCGAACTCGGTGATGTTGACCGGGATCGGCCGGATGCCCAGACTCTTCTCCAGCTCGCGGTACTCGCCGAAGTGCGAGCGGAACGTGCGCAGGTTGTCGATGCCCAGCTCATGCCAGATGAACACGTCGGGCAGCACGTTGTTCGCCTTGGCGAAGGTGAGGATCTCGGCCGAGCGGGCCGGCCGCCACCCGGTGTCGCCGGGGCCGCCGATCCGGGCGTGGCCGAGGCCGTGCCGCGCGTAGACCTCCTGGATCTTGTCGTACGCGGCCTTCCAGTCCGCCAGGAACGTCGCCTTCATCGTGCCCCAGTCCGCGTACCAGTTGCCGCCGTCGGGCTCGTTGAACGGGATGAACACGTAGTCCTTGGGGTGCGCCGAGGAGGTGGCCACCGCCTCGGTCACGAACTCGACGACCTCCAGGTAGTCCCACACCCCGTTCGGCGTCGAGACGTACGTCCCGTCGGCCTGGTTGTAGGTGCGGCTGTCGTCCGGGCGGCGCCCGCCGTTGTAGGACCAGTCCGGGTAGTAGTCCTGGACGTAGATGCACATGTCCTTGCCGTGCTTGGCGAAGAAGCCGTCCTCGACCTTGAGCGCGTCGCCGCTGGGGTGCTGGGTGCCGTGCGGCGCCTTCTGCGAGGTGTTGGTGATGTGCGCGCCGTTGATCAGGGCCTGGGTGGGCGCGCCCTCGTCGCCGAAGCCGTAGAGCGTGCCGGTCGCACCGCCCCGGAAGTCGCCGGTGGTCTTGGCGAAGTTGACGCTCAGCACGTCGGTGGCCTCCTCGGCGGCGCTTGCGGCGGGCACCGAGGAGCCGCCGACGACGAGCGTGACGGCGGCCAGGGCCGCCGTCAGCCTGGCGACTGTGTTCATTGTGTATCTCCTTCGACATGACGACAGCCAGTCACCGGCCGGCGTGCCGGGCCGGCAGCACCGATCAGCAGGTCGTGACCGGTCACAGCGGCTCGCAGGAGAGGAGTGTGATCGGTCACATGGCCTGCCGGGAAGGGGTCGTTACCGTGTTGTTACTAACACGTGTCGATTCGTCGCATCCCCGGGGCTCCCGTGGCCAGGGCCGAAATGCGGCTGTTGGCCCAGGTCAGGATGACCGCGCAGCCGGGCACGGTGGCCAGCCCCAGCAACGGCGCCTGGTTGACCACGACGGCGGCGACGCCCAGCACGCCCAGGCTGAGCAGGGAAAGCGGCCACCGGCGCGCGGCCACGACCGCCGCCGTCGCCAGGCCGCGCCACAGGGGCAGCTCCGGCCGCAGCGTCAGCAGGGCGAGCGACATCAGCCCGGTGCTGAGCACCAGGACCGCGAGAATCGCCAGCATGGGCACGAGGACCGCCCCCGCCGGGGAGTCGTGCAGCAGGACGATGTCCGTGACCAGGATGCCCAGCAGGGCCGTCGTGGCGGCCCACCGCCCGGCCGCCGGGAGCGCATGGCGCCGGTAGGCCCGGACGAACTCCGCGACGGAGGCTCGGTCGTGGTCGTCGGCCGCCGCGAGGTAGCCGAACGCCGCGGCCAGCGCCGGGCCGAGGCACCAGGACAGCACGACGAAGAAGACCGGGTAGTCCCACGGCCGGGAGACCAGGGCCAGCCCGCCGATCAGCGGCAGCCCGCCGACGGCCAGGCCGAGATTCAGCACCAGTACGCGGTGCAGGTACGTCCACAACGTCTCCCAGGCGGTGACGGAGACGTTCAGTCGCCCGGCGCCGGTCAGCCCGCCCGTCATTTCAGCCCACTCGTCGCGATGCCCCGCACGAAGTAGCGCTGCCCGAGCAGGAAGATCACCAGGATCGGCAGCACGGAGATGACCGAGCCCGTCATGATCATCGCGTACTCGGCGTCGAACACGCCGACGAAGGCGCGCAGGCCGATCTGCACGGTCCACAGGTCGTTGCTGGTCAGGTAGATGAACGGGCCCATGTAGTCGTTCCAGGTGTTGACGAAGGTGAGCAGCGCCAGGCTGGCCAGCGCCGGCTTCGACAGCGGCAGGATGACCCGGGCCCAGATGCCGTACTCGCTCAGGCCGTCGATCCGGGCGGCCTCGCTGAGCTCGTCCGGGATGGTGAGGTAGTACTGGCGCATCAGGAACACCCCGAACGCGCCGAACGCCTGCAGCAGGATCAGCGACATGCGGGTGTCCACCAGGCCCAGCCGCTCCATCATGATGTACTGCGGCACCATGTAGGCCTGCCACGGCACCGCGATGGTGGCGAGATAGGCCAGGAACAGCGCGTCGCGGCCCGGGAAACGGACCTTCGCGAAGCCGTACGCCGCGAAGCTCCCGGTGAGCACCTGCAGCGCGGTGATGGTCACGCTGAGGATGAGCGAGTTCATCAGGTACTTGGCCAGCGGCACGCGCGACCAGATCCTGGTGAAGTTGTCCCAGTGGAACTCCTGCGGAATCCACTGGATGGGTACGGTGAAGACCTGCGCGTCGAGCTTGACCGACGACACCAGCATCCAGCCGAACGGCACCAGCACCGCCAGGCTGATCACGGTGAGCAGGGCGTACAGGAAGATCTGCCGCACGGCGGAGGCCGGTCGGCCGGGGGCCTGCTCGCTCATTTTTCCCCCCGTTGCTGGACGCGGAACTGGACCACGGTGACGAGCAGGACGATCACGAAGAGCACCAGCGCGACGGCCGACGAGTAGCCGAACCGCCCCTCGCGGACGCCCTCCCGGTAGATGAGCTGGGAGAGCACCAGGGTGGACCGGCCCGGCCCGCCCTCGGTCATGACCTGGACCAGGTCGAAGACCTTGAAGCTGGAGATGGTCAGCATGATCAGCACGAAGAACGTGGTGGGGCGCAGCGACGGCACGGTGATGTGCCAGAACCGGGCCCACGGTCCGGCGCCGTCGACCTCGGCGGCCTCGTAGAGCTCGCCCGGGATCGTCTGCAGGCCGGCCAGGTACAGGACCATGTAGTAGCCCAGGTCGCGCCAGACGCTGGTGATGATGACGGCGGGCATCGCCCAGGTGGTCGAGGTCGTCCAGCCGGGCGTCTCCGACACGCCGATCGCGTGCAGGAACTGGTTGACGGGGCCGGCGTCCGGGCTGAAGAGCATGTTCCAGACGACGGCCACCGCCACCAGCGACGTGATGTAGGGGAAGAAGAGTGCGGTACGGAAGATGCCGATGCCCCTGAGCTTGCGGTTCAGCAGGACCGCGAAGCCCAGGGCGGCGACCAGCGTCAGCGGGATGTGCCCGACGGCGTAGTACGCCGTGTTGCGCAGCGCCATCCAGAACGTCTCACTGGCCCACAGCCGCCGGAAGTTGTCGAGCCCGACCCATTCCGGCGTGCTGTAGGAATTCCACTGCATGAAGGCGAGGCCGAGCGTGGCGACGATCGGGATCAGGGTCAGCGCCGCGAAGCCGACGAAGTTGGGCAGGATGAAACTCCACCCGACCAGGGCGGTGCGGCGGCGCCGTACCGGTTTGGGCGCGGCCGGCCGCGCCGCACCGGTGACGACCGGTTCGAGCAGGGTGGGGGGTGTCGACGCCACGACTCTTCTCCTCTTGGTGACTAGCCGGGGGTCAGCTGACCTCGGACTTGACGCGCTTGCCCATCTCGGCGAGGCCGGCGTCGACGGACTTCTCGCCGACCATGATCAGCTCGTGTTCCTCGGTCAGGATCGCGTCGACGTCGGACGACTTGTCGCTGATCGGCATCTCGAGGGTCACCTGGTCGGGCGCGAGGGCCTTCTTGGCGACCGGGTCCGACGGCATGCCCTGAACCGCGCCGAACGCGGCCAGCACGGCGTCGTCGGTGTAGGCGGGGTAGAGGCCGAGCTTCGCGATGGTCGTGGCGCCCTTCGGGCCGGTGGCCCAGTTGATGAAGGTGCGTGCGGCGGCGGCGTTCTTGGCCTTCTTGTTCACCGCGAACGCGGTCGGCGAGCCGAACGTGGTGACCGGGCCGCCCGCGGCGACCTGCGGCATCGGCGCGATGCCCCACTCGGTCTTGTGCTTGCCGGCCGCGATGTCGGTGAGCAGCTTCGCCACGTACCAGGTGCCCATCGGCAGCATGGCGGCCTTGCCGCCGGAGAACATCGAGTCGTAGCCGATCTTCTGGGTGTTGGCGGTGCCCCAGGGCATCGTCGCGCCCGCCTTCTCCAGGTCGAGCGCCATGGAGTACTGGTTCTTCAGGAACGTGTAGTCGCCGCCGAGCAGATCGCCCTTGGTCTGTGCGGCGGCGGTGGCCTGGATGACCGAGCGCCAGGTGTGGTGGTACGTGCCGTAGACCTTGCTCGCGTCGGCGCCCGTGGTCAGCGACTTGGCCAGGTCGGCGTACTGCTGCCAGGTGAGGTTGGCGAGGTCGACCTTGGCGTCCTTCAGCAGCGCCTTGTTGTAGTACAGCACCCAGAAGTCCTGCCGGTACGGCACGGCGAAGTAGTCGCCGTTGAGCTTGAACGCGTCCAGCCCGCGGTACTTGGCCGCGTCGACCTTCGCCACCTCGTCGGAGAGCGAGGCGAGCTGCCCGCGGTTGGCGTAGCGGGCGTAGTCGGTGACGTTCTTCATGGTCAGCACGTCGGTCTGGTCGCCGCCGGCCAGCATGGTGGTGAGCTTCTCGGCGTAGTCCTCGCCGGCCAGGATGTCGACCGGCTTGATCTTGATGGTCGGGTTGTCCGCCTCGAAGCCGTCGATCAGCGCCTTGAACTCGGGTGTGCTGGCGTAGTTCCACAGCGACATGGTCAGCACGGTCTTGCCGTCCGAGGTGGTCTCGGGCTCGTCGCCCCCGCCGCACGCGGCGACGGTGAGCAGCAGGGCGGTGGCGGTGGCCACCGCCTTCATGATGGTCGATTTCACTTATCTCTCCTCGGGAGGGTGGGGACGGACTAGGCGTGCAGGGTCAGGGACGCGGGCGTGACCTCGGTGCGCAGCGGCTTGGCGGCGAGCCAGCGGGTGAGCTCGTCCAGGGTCAGATCGGTGAGGCGCAGGATCTCCGTGCCCAGCGAGCCGGCCAGATGCGGCGTGATCATCACGCCGGTCGCGTCGCGCAGCGGATGCTCGCGCGGCAGTTGCTCGGGCTCGGTGACGTCGAGAATGGCGAAGAGCCGTCCCGACCGGCACTCGGCCGCCAGCGCCGCGGCGTCGACCAGGGTCCCGCGCGCGGTGTTGATGACGGTGGCGTGGTCGGGCAGCCGGGCCAGCTCGGCGGCGCCGATCATGTTGTGGGTGCTGGGCAGGGCGGGCGCGTGCAGCGTCAGCACCTCGCAGCGGGGCAGCATCTCGGCCAGCGAGACCAGCGTCGCGCCGGCCCGGGCCACCTCGGCCGGATCGGCGTACGGGTCGGCCACCAGCACCTCGGCGGAATCGAGCGTGCCGAGCAGTCCGACCACCCGCCGCCCGATCCGGGAGAACCCGACAACGCCGATGGTGCGGCGATAATTCGACAGGTCGCCGTAGCCGTTGTGATGACCCCAGCCCCGGTACGCCCGGACGCCGTCGGCCGCGATGAAGGGCGCCTTCTTCCCGGCGAAGATGACGGCGGCCAGGGTGTACTCGGCGACCGGGATCGCGTTGGCGTCGGCGGCGTTGAACACCTGGATGCCCCGCCGCCACACCTCGTCGGAGACCAGCGACCGCACGCTGCCGGCACTGTGGAACACCGCGCGCAACCGCCCGGCGCCGCGCAGCCGTTCCGCGGTCAGTTCCGGCGCACCCCACGAGGTGAGCAGCACGTCGGTGTCCGCCAGGCGGGCCCGCGCGGCGGGGGAGTCCAGCGCGTCGGTCCAGGCCGGCTCGGCCAGCGTGACGAGCCGCCGCAGCCGGTCGAGCCGCGCCGGGTCGTAGTGGGCGCGGAACGTCTCCGGATCCATCACCAGCAGGGCTTGGGGTTTGGCGTCCATCGAGGAAGGTGCGCTCCTGTCCGGGTACGCGCCGGTCGGGCCGGCGGTGGCGTGACGAACCATGTCGTGTCGGTAACATGAATAAGCTCTGCCGAACACAAAGGCGATAGCCCGAAACAAAAGCGTCACAAACGTTCACACTCGAACATGGGCGGGTGCACGATGCCGGGAGACCGGATGTTCAGCCTTCAGCGCCAGGAACGACTCATGGACGAGCTGCGCCGATCGGGCGCGGTCCGGGTCGCCGACCTCGCCCGCGACCTGGGCGTCAGCGACCTGACCGTACGCCGGGACATCGCCGCCCTGGCCGAGCGCAACCTGCTGACCAAGGTGCACGGCGGCGCGACCCTGCCCACCCGGCTGACCAGCCCGGCCGAGCTGCCCCGCCCGCAGAAGACCCGGTTCACCATCGGCATGGTCGTCCCGTCGCTCGACTACTACTGGCCGTCGATCGTCACCGGCGCCCGCACCGCCGCCGCGGTGCTCGGCGTCAACGTCCAGCTCCGGGGCTCCAGCTACGACCCGGCCGAGGACCGCCTGCAGATCAGCCGGCTCATCGAGGCGGGACAGGTGCAGGGCCTGCTGCTGGCGCCCACCCTGGGCGAAGGCGGCGTCGACGAGCTGATCGAATGGATCGGCAAGCTGGCCGTGCCGACCATCCTCGTGGAACGGCTGACCACCCGCTGGTCGCAGACGCCACGCCCGATCGAATGGGTACGCAGCGACCACGCGCTCGGGCTGGAACTGGCCGTGCGGCACCTGCACGACCAGGGACACCGGCAGCTCGGCCTGGTCCTGTCGCACACCAGCCCGACCTCCGCCCACCTGGCCACGGGCTGGAAGTCCGTCTGCGCCGACCTCGGCCTACCCGACGAGATGGTGGTGCGCGAGTCCGTCGCCCTGGACGCGCCGCGGCACCGCGAAATCATCGCCGACGTGCTGCGCGACTGCCGTCGCCGAGGCACCACCGGACTGGTCGTGCACAGCGACCGCGACGCCATGTCGATCGCCCAATACTGCACCGAACAGGGCCTCTCAATCCCGGAAGACCTGGCCATGGTCTCCTACGACGACGAGGTGGCCCACCTGGCCGAGCCGGCCCTGACGGCGGTCCGACCCGGCAAGAAGCACGTCGGCCGGCTCGCCGTCGAGCTGATGGTCTCCCGCCTGACCGAGGGCCCACGACGCCCGGCCCAGCGCGTCGTCGTAGTCCCCGAACTGGTCATCCGAGACTCATCACTGACCAGACCACCCCGCTGACAACCTGCCGTGCCTTGATCAGTAGGGCGAACCGAGGACCGCGTCGACCGCCTCTTGCAACGTCCGTTCGGGGTTCTTGCGCCACGGGGGATCGCACAGTGTCCGAAGCATGAGGTACGCCTTGCCCGTGTCGCCGGACGCGGTGACGAAGACGATGTCGATCGTGTAGGGCGGGCCGGAGTTCGCGACCCGGCAGCCCGCATGGTCGATCGGCCGGACGGGTGGCAGCGCCTTGTCCAGCGCCGCCGCGAAGACGGCCAGCTCACCCGTGACCGGGCCCTGCGTCAGGGTGTTGTGGCCTTCACTGGTGTCGAAGGTGCTGTGCTCGTAGCGGCACAGTGTCACCGCCTTCACCCGCCGTGGCCAGGTGGTGGCGTCCCAGGGGTTGTGGACGGGCAGCCGCATCGGATCCACCGACGTGGGACAGGTGCCCGGCAGCGGTAACGGCGCGTCGCGCGGCGGTACGTCGTTCGGGTAGGTGTCGGGCCCGGGAGAGACGGTCACGTACGCCTGGGACACTGCCGGGTTCGCGAAGGTCGAGACGCTCGGGCGCGTGGTTGCCGTCGGCTCGGTTGAAGGCGCGGCCGGTGTCGTTGTCGGACCGTTCGGGCGCGCCGCCGCGGTCGCCAGGTGACTGTCCGGGGCCGGGATGCTCAGCACGGCGCCGACCAGCGCCGCCCCGG
>Ga0307516_10009214_pt1 | contig 11048 bp, 8 predicted proteins | sample 19_EM_MG_FD_203310 | JGI IMG/M metagenome (GOLD analysis project Ga0307516, IMG submission 203310) | Populus trichocarpa ectomycorrhiza microbial communities from riparian zone in the Pacific Northwest, United States - 19_EM | ecosystem: Host-associated > Plants > Roots > Unclassified | place...
AGCTCGCCATCGGGATGTCGTCGAAGCCGGCCACCGACACCTGCGCCGGCACGCTCATGCCAGCTTCCGCGAGCGCACGCATCGCCCCGATCGCCAGCAGGTCACTCGCGGCGAAGACCGCATCGAATGCCACGCCGCGAGCGATCAGTTCGCGCGCTGCGTCGAAGCCCATCGATTCGATCGAATCGGCCGCGTCCACCTGCAGTCGCGGATCGACGGCTATACCCGCCGCGTCCAGCGCCTGGCAATGTCCGATGTAGCGATCGCTGAATTCGGGGCAATGCGCCGACGCGTCGCCGATGAAGGCGATGCGGCGACGCCCGAGCCCGAGCAGATGCTCGGTCATCGCACGGCCGCCCTGCGTGTTGTCGCAGCCGATCGACACATCCGGCTGGCCCGGCACCACGGCACCCCAGCGCACGAAATGCGTGCCCTGCTCGACGAGCTTGCGCAACTTGTCGCGCGACACGAGGTAGTCGCCGTAGCCGAGCAGGATCAGGCCGTCGGCCTTGTGACTGTCCTGGTACTCGGCATGCCAGTCCTGGCAGGACTGCTGGAACGAGATCAGCAGGTCATAGCCCTGGCGCACGCAGGCGCGGGTGATCGAGCCGAGCATCGACATGAAGAACGGATTGATCAGCGAATCGTCCGAGGTCGGGTCCTCGAACAGCAGCAGCGCGAGCGTCACCGAATGCTGGCGGCGCAGGTTCGACGCGTTCTTGTCGACCTTGTAGTTGAGCTCGCGCGCAATCGCCTGGATCTTGTGCCGCGTGTCGATGCTCACCAGCTTGCTGTCGCGCAGCGCGCGCGACACCGTGGATTGCGACACGCCCGCCTGGTATGCGATGTCGAAGGAGGTCGCCTTGCTCTTGCTGGAGATGGTCATGCGGGTTCCGTCGATCGGGCGCAGGCGCGGGGACGCAACTGCATACATCCGTAGCACGCACAATTCTAACGGCACCGTTGACGCGGGCCATGTCGCGGCGCAACATCATCGATGTCCGCCGCGATCGCGAAGAGACCGTCCGCCGGCATGGGCGCCAGCGCGGGTATTGCTGTGGTACACGAGTCAAGGCGGCGAGGGAGTAGGGGGAGATGCCGGTGAAACCCATCGTGGACCCGTTCGGCGGTAGCGGGCAAGATGCCGATGTCACCGGCGGCGCGATGCGCCCGTCGACCGCGAGTGCGTCCGGGCAACTGCCCCTGACGCAGTGGCTGCAGTCCTGGCAGGCGGGCAATGCCGAGGCGTTCTCTTCGTTGTTCGAGCAGACTTATACCGAGCTGCGACAGATCGCCGCGATGCGCATCGCCAGGGTGGCGGGCGGCGCCACGCTGAGCCCGACCGAGCTGCTGCACGAGGCCGTGCTGCGTGTCATCGGCGGCGCGGTGACCTGGCAGAACCGTGCGCATTTCTTCGCTTCGATGTCGGTCTACATGCGCGCCGTGCTGGTCGACCATGCGCGCGCCCGCTTCAGCGACAAGCGCGGTGCCGGCGCCGTGCATGTGACGCTTGCGGGTGCCGAGCAGGGCGAGGAGTCCGGCATCGTCGACCTGCTGGCACTCGACCAGGCGCTGAGCCAGCTCGAAGCGCTCGATGCGCGCAGCAGTGCGGTACTGCATCTGAGCTTGTTCGCCGGCCTGTCGCGCCACGAGATTGCCGAGGTGATGGGCGTGTCGGTACAGATCGTCGACCGCGAGCTGCGTTTTGCGAAGTCGTGGCTGCATCATCATGCGCTCTGACCGCCCGGTTCGCATGCCGATGAATGCCGCGCGGTTCGCGCTGGTGAAGACGTGGTTCGATGCGGTCTGCGATCTGCCGGCAGACCAGCGTGTTGCGTACCTCGTCGTGCAGGACATCGACCCGGCGATCATCGACGATGTGCTGCTGCTGTGCAGTGATGTCGGCAGCTTGACGGGGCGCCTTGCCGGACCGGTGATCGATGCCCTGCAGGCCGACTTCGGCGCGGCGCTGCGCAGCGGCGACGTGCTCGGCGCCTGGACGCTGCTCGAGGAGATCGGCCGCGGCGGCATGGGGCGCGTGTTCAAGGCCAGGCGCAGCGACGGGCATTTCGAGCAGACCGCGGCGATCAAGCTGCTCGCCGGTGTCGCCAGTCCCGCGGCGCTGCGCTATCTGGCGCGAGAACGCCAGATACTGGCGTCGCTGACACATCCCCACGTGGCGCGCCTAGTCGATGGCGGCAGCACAGTGCAAGGCCAGCCTTACCTGGTGATGGACTACATCGACGGCGTGCCGATCGATCGTTACTGCAGCGGCCGGGCACTGGACCGCAACGGCATCCTCACGCTGTTTGCACAGGTGTGCGGCGCGGTCGCGTTCGCACATCGCAACCTGGTGGTGCATTGCGATCTCAAGCCTTCCAACATCCTGGTCACCGATGCCGGTCATGCGGTGCTGCTCGATTTCGGCGTCTCGCATCTGCTCGGTGACGCCGTTGCAGCGCTGCCCACCGACCTGCCGGCGAGCGGTGGCGGACAGGCACCGACCGGCGCCGCGTTCACACCGCGCTACGCGAGCCCCGAGCAACGCCGCGGCGAGCGCGTCGGCACCACGACGGATCTGTACAGCCTCGGCGTGCTGCTGGCCGAGCTGCTCGGTGCGCAGTTGCATGAGCGCGATGCGCCGTCACCGGCAGTCACCGAGATCCGCGGCCTGGAGCATCTGCCGCGCGATCTCGCCGCGATCATCGCGTCGGCCACCCACCCGGAACCGCAGCGGCGCTATCCCAGTGTCGAAGCCTTGACGCATGATCTGGGAAGGTATCGGGCCCGGCAGCCGGTCGCCGCACGCGCGCGCACGCGCCGCTATGTCGCCGCCATGCTGCTGCGTCGCCAGTGGCCCTGGTTCGCGGTATCGCTGCTGTTCATCGTCACTGTTTCGGCATTCGCCTGGCGCATGCGCGACGAGCGCAACAATGCGTTGAACGCCGAGCGTGCCGCACTGGCCGTCAAGGACTACATGGTGTCGGTGTTCCAGGGCGCCGATCCGGAGGTGAGCGGGCAACGCGACCTGCCGGTCTCGACCCTGCTCGATGCCGGCCGCGACAAACTCGCCATCGACCTGCGCGACCAACCCGCGGTGCGCGCCGAGATCGGCGGCATACTCGGCAGCGTGTACCAGAACATCGGGCAGCGCGAGCAGGCACTGAAGATGTTCGACGAAGCGATCGCGGTCGAGCGCCGCCAGCATCGACCGCTGGTGCTTGCAAGGCTCATCTACAAGAAGGCCTACACCCTCTACGACATCGAAGATTTTGCGCGCGCCGAGCCGGTCGCCGCCGATGCCCTGGCGCGTATCGAAGCCCTGGTGCCGGGCACGGTCGAGCACGCAGAGAGCCTGCGCCTGGTCGGCAGCATTCTCAACTACGAGGGCAAGACCGACGCGGCCGCGGCGTATCTGCAGCGTGCGCTTGCGACGGCCGGGCAGGCGGCAGGCGCAGACAGCATCGCATCGGCACGTGTGCACGTGGACCTCGCGCGACTGCACATCTTCAACGAGCCCAGTCCCAAGGCGGCGATACCGCACGCGCGCAACGCGCTCGATACGATCGGCAGGCTCGGTGGTAAGGGCCACTACCTGTATGCCGACGCGCTGGAAATCACGGCCTTGGCGCTGGGCAACAACCAGCAACTCGACGAAGCCTTGCCCCTGGCCCGCGAGTCGGCCGACCTGCGCATCGCGCGCTACGGCGAGATCAGCAACCAGGCGGGTTTTTCGCTGTATACCTACGCACGATTGCTGTCGCGCGCGGGCGCGCGTCGCGAGGCGATCGTCATTCTCGAGCGCTGCGTGCACATCCAGGACCAGCTCGACGGCGGGAATACGCTTGCGGGCGAGGTACCGATCACGATGCTCGCCCAGGTACTGGAGCAGGCCGGCGCATTGCCGGCGGCATGGGCGCGCCTGCGGCAGTCGCGTGACATCCGCATGCGCCTGATGCCTGCAGGCGAGCGCACTCTGCTCGATCTGGATTTCCTGTTCGGCCGCATCCTGCGTCTGCAGGGGCGACTCGACGAGGCGGAGCAGATCAGCGCCGCCGTGCTGCAGCAACGCCTCGCGGACGCCGGTACGCATCCGTTCCGGCTGATGCAGTCGCAGCTCGAAGTGGCCGCGCTGTTCCGCGAGCAGGGCCGACTCGATGAGGCCGAGGCGCTGATTCGCCGGATCGATCCGACGAGCTTCGTCGACGAGCCGTGGCGACAGGGATTTCTCGATCTGGAACGCGCACGCATCGCAGCGCGTCGTGGTGGGCACGGGGATGCAATCGCGCAGTCTCTACGCGCCGAAGCCATGCTCGCCAATGGCCTCGGCGCCGATCATCCGGATGTGTGGTTGAACCGTATCGACCGCGCAGAGTGGCTCGCCGCGGCACAGCCGCTCGCCGCCAAAGCGCTGGCACAGGAGATTGCCCGCCATGTTGACGCCAGCATCGCCAAGGACGGCTATTGGGCATCCCGCCTTGCGGCATTGACGGTTCGCCGCGCTCCGTAGCGCCGGGCTCGCCCGGCTGCTCTTCGCCGACACCAACGAACAACCCAAAAGCAGCGGGGCAAGCCCCGCTCTACGACGCCATGTAGCGCCGGGCTCGCCCGGCTGCTCTTCGCAACACCAACGAACAACCCAAAAGCAGCGGGGCAAGCCCCGCTCTACGACGCCATGTAGAGCCGGGCTCGCCCGGCTGCTCTTCGCACACCAACGAACAACTAAACAGCAGCGGGACAAGCCCCGCTCTACGCAATCCGCCTGACCGGCACGCGCACACAGTCGCCATCGCGTGATAAAGCGCGCGCCATTTTCCGTAAAGGGCATCAGGGCTGCCATTGCGCGCCTGCCCGAACATGCTACGGAGACCGACCATGACGATCGACACAATGACGAATCTGCCACGGCGTGTGGCTGCGCAGGGCTTCTGGCGGCAGATGATCGTCGTCGCGGCGGTGTGGGTGATGCCCCATGCCCAAGCCAGCCCGGACGTCGGCGTCGCCGACTACGGCCACGAATTCAAGTTCAGCTATCCCGTTTCGCCACCGACCAGCGGCGTGCTGTTCGGCGTCTCGGTGGCGATCTCCGGAGATACCGCCCTCGTCGGCGCGATGCGCGAACACGGTCCCAATGGCGAGCAGGGGGTGGCTTACGTGCTGGTGCGTGACGGCAACACCTGGACGCAGCAGGCGCGGCTCGTCGCCGCCGATGCGCCGGCCAACGCAGCCTTCGGACATTCGGTGGCACTGTCGGGCGACACCGCCCTGATCGGCGCGCCGGGTGCGTCCGGCGCAGCGTACGTCTACGTGCGCAACAACGGGGTCTGGACGCTGCAGACGCGGCTCGATCCCGCCGAAGGCAGCAATGGCGAACAGCTCGGCTATGCCGTCGCCCTGTCGGGCGACACCGCCCTGGTCGGCGTGCCGTCCGACATCCTCGGCGCATCGTACGGGTACGGATCGGCGTTCGTCTTTACCCGCACCGGCAGCACCTGGAGCGAGCAACGCAAGCTGACCGCGAGCGATGTCGAGCCGGTCAGCTATTTCGGTTATGCGGTTGCACTCGACGGCGACAATGCCGTCATCGGCGCGCCCTACAACACGCATGGCGCCAATGCGTTGCAGGGATCGGCCTATGTCTTTGCCCGCAGCGGCAGCGCATGGACCGAGCAGGCCAAGCTCTTCGCCGCGGATGGCGGCGCCGAAGACCTGTTCGGCAGCGCCGTGGCGGTGTCGGGCGACACGGTCGTCGCCGGTGCCTTCATCGACGACATCGGTGACCAGGCCAACCAGGGCTCGGCATACGTGTTCGTGCGCGCCGGTGCCGCCTGGTCCTTGCAGCAAAAGTTGCTCATGGCCGGCGGAGAGCTCAACGACCAGTTCGGACTGGGCGTCGCGATCGATGGCGACAAACTGCTGGTCGGCGCGCGTCTCGATGCCGTCGTCAACAATCGTCAAGGGTCGGTGAACGTTTACACCCGCAGCGGCAGCTCGTGGGCAGCGGGACAAAAACTGATTGCCAGCGATGGCAGCGCGTTCGATGTCTTCGGCCATTCCTTCGCGATCTCGGGCGAGCGCCTGATCGTGGGCGCGTACTCCGACGACGCACCGGGCGCCCCGTCCGCCACCGACTCGGGCTCGGTCTATCTGTTCGAAGCCGTGCCACCGCAGGCCGATCTGCAGATCAGCCTCGGCAATGCGCAGACACGCTTGCTGCCGGGCCAGTCGACCACCTACGAACTGCTGGTCGCCAATGCCGGCCCCGATGCGGTCGCCGAGGCCACCTTGACCGACACCGTGCCCGACAGCCTTGGCGATGTGCAGTGGACCTGCAGTACCGCCGCTGGCGGCGCCCTCTGTCCGAACGCGCAGGGCATCGGCAGCATCGCGCACTCGCTGCAGCTGCCGGCAAGCGGCGCGCTGCGCTATCAAGTCACCGCCACCGTCGTCGCCGATCCCGGTGCCTTCGTCACCCACACCGCCACCCTCAGCGCCGCCGCGCCGGTGCTGGACGGCAACCTCGCCAACAACACCGCCACCGACCAGGATCCCGTCGTGCCGATCGGCTTGTATGCCGATGGTTTCGAGGCGGGTGCGGGTGCGATCACGGTGGCGATCGAAGATTGAGTGGCGGCCCGGACGTTGTCGCTAGGCGCCGTAGGGAGAATTCTCGCCGGTGTACTCTGGATCAATCATGCACGGGCTGGGATATGCCGTCCATGAGATGGATGCGGATACCGGACTGACGTACATGCAGCAACTGTATTACGCCCCGACGTTGAGCAGGTTTCTGAGCATTGACCCGGTCGCTCCCAACAGTCAGACCGGCGCAAACTTCAACCGCTTTTGGTACGGCAACGCCAACCCCTATCGATTCACCGATTCGGACGGTCGTGAGTCCGTACGCGAGATGATCGATTCGGCAGCCACTGGCTGCGGAGCTGTGTCATGTGCGGGTTATGCGTTCGTGGCGGGCGCTTGGGGCGCGCTAGGCGCGGAAGGCGTAAGTCAGTGGTACGACAAGGGCGACGACGCGAGTGGCGGCGATAAGGCGATGGCCGTGTTGGAGGTCGCCACAGCAGGAGTCGGGGGGAAAATTACCGGTGCGGTTCGCGCGATCGGGGGTCTGTTGGGTCGCGTTGCGCCTGTGGCGAAAGGCGGAGGTCAGCTCATCTATCGATACCGAAATGGAGCCGAGACCGCCACTCGACTTGGCAAGGGCGCCGCCGATGCGCTAAAGAAGATTGGTGTGCATGGGGTGTCAGTAACCACTAATCCGGTCACAGGTCGAGCATGTGGTGCGGCATGCCGTGTGGTTGTAGAGAAGGTATTCCCGGTCGTAAAGACCGGCGCAGATCCCAATCACTTCACGGTCGTGTTGCCCGAGCCAGTGATGAAGGAAGTGGCTGATCAGTTCAACGCTTTGTTCAGGACGATACAGTGACCATGGAAAAATCAAACCCTACCGCCTATCTTCGTCGGGTGATCGCAAGTGAGTACCACGACGGCGCTATGGCAGGGATCGGAGAGCGCGCGACCGACGGTGCAATCGTATGGTTTCGAGTGGTGGCTTGGGACGACGAGCAATGGGTACGTTTGTTCGCAGTTGCAACAATCGACCCGTTGCTCGAAGCGCGCCTCGTCCAGAATCTGGAAAAGTTTGAGCTCCGCAAGATGCCGTTCTGGTTGCCCGGTTCGGAAACGGACACCCCTGACGTCAAGCGGGCCTGGGTCGACATCGAGAACGCTGCTCTGAGATCTGATCGGTGGACTCTGGTTGAAGCGCACGATGTCGACGAAGATTCGACAGAGCATCCTGTCGAACCGGCGGATATTTTTGCGCTGTTGGAAGTCATCCGAGCCGCATCTGTCCTCGAACTGCGCGGTCCTTTGCTTATGGACCGCTTCCTTGAGCACGCGCGTTCGCGGACGAAATAGCCTCACAACGTCGCGCGTTCGATCATCCGCCCATCGGTCCATCAATCGAGCCAGCGCGTAAGGCGGATCCCGCGCAGCGGTATCCCCCGCCGGTCTTGCGTGCACCGGGCGTCGGCCCTGAGAGACACCGGCTTCTCCATGGCGCTGGTCCTCACCCCGGTGGGTGGTTCGTCGTTGAGGTGTACTTGCTGGCGAGATCGCGACGGCGCGCTCGGTCATTCGTCTCTACACTCCGAGTTAGCGTGAGATGAACTTCATGCAGTCCGGCGTAGGGGATCGCATGCCCGGTGTCGGACGCAGCCTGGAATCCGTCGGCGTGCGTAACGGGCGCTCGAACGCGCAGCGGTATTCAAGCGCGTGATGTGGCAGCCCCGCCTCGACGCGCGCGGCACTAGACGCGTCGCGGTCAGCACGGATGAGACGCTTGCCGCCGCCAACAGCGCGGCCGGACGCCTGACAGCGCGATCGCGCGAGACGCCAACAACGCTCTATTCTTGGGTGACAGCGGCTCGAAGGGCACGCGTCGAGTTGATCTTGAATTGCGTATCGGATCGGAGCTTCGAACCCGGTGCCCAGGGAAACGAACTGTTTCACATCGGCGCAATTCGATATGGCGACACGCAGACATCGAGGTTGGAGAGAATGACTTCCAGTGCGGTAACATTTGAAGGAAAGTACAACTTGATAGCGCTTCATCGGACCTTTATGGAGGCGCGATTTTGTGATGTCGCCAACGATCGTGATGTATCGGTGAGCCCGATATTGTCTGGTATGCATTGCCAGCTCATGGTGGCGATCATGCAGAACGAGTCGGAAGAGCGTGCCCCGCGTTGGCGTGATTGGCTTGTCATGCACCCCGGGCGGCGCGAATGGGCAGTTGCCGTGGGCAGGGCCCGCGATTCCATTGGATGGGAGAAAAAATCCGAGGGTGAGCGGCGACAGTTCGTTGTCACCTTGTTGGCGCCATTCACGTTGACAGATGAGCGTTTGGATCGCTTCCTTCACGAGGTGGAAACGGCAGACCCGCCGGTACCTCGGATTCCAGTGTGAGAAACTCGTCTGGCCAACTGGAAACAGCACGAACATTTCTCGGCAGTTGTGAATTTCGGGAATGTTGACGTAAATCGTTGAATTCGCGAGGGGTGAGGGGAGATTCTGAAGTGTCCCGAGTCGCTGGCGGGTGGCGGCGCGTGTACTGATCCAGTAACCGGTAACCAGCGGATGCTCTGCCTTGCGACAATCCGTTCGCACACGTCAATAGTCCTGCTGGCAGCGGGCGTATCGTCACCGTCATTCCGGGAATACCATGAACACTGACAGCAAATATCGCGCTCGAATTTTCCATCGGGCGATTCGTCAGTCACTGCTTCGTGAGTGGGATCCAATCGGTGTTGGGGCAGTCAGCGAGGCGCAAGACGAGTACGACGCTTATGTGCCATCGATCTACAAGATACTGATCATGCACAAGACGCCCCAACAAATTTTCGACTACCTGTGGCGGCTCGAGACTGAGCACATGGGACTGACGGGGGATCGGCAGGCGACCGAGAAGTTTGCCGAGCGGTTGATGCGAATCCCTGAAGAAGTGGACGAGGCCATGTCGCAAACGACGCTCGCTCAATCGGTCGCCTGTAGCCACGACGGTCGCCAACTCGACGGATGAGGTCGATACCGGGTCGGCCCGATGTTTGATCAGCAGTAGAGGAGATTGAGCAGGTGCCGTCGCCCGCGATCAGAGTTGGACGGCAAGCGGCTAGCCGCGCGCTGCTCTGAAGGACTTGGACGGTCAAGAACGGGTCATCCATCTGACTATCGGCCCAGGCCTTTGGCGTGCCAATGAACAACCTCGATGGCACCGCTGTTGATGACCCGGATTCGAGTAAGGCGCCTAAGTCTAAGCTAAAATAGACGCTCACTGATGATCGTCGCGCCATGACATCGACTTGTTTCAAAGTGCTCGCCTGGCACTCCATCAATGTCAACGACAACAGCTACAACGGAAACGACCAGATCGCGTTCGCGGCGGATCTGCGTACGTTGGACCGCTGTGGCGCGACGATCTGGCCGTTGCGTGATGCCCTGTCGGCGCTGGATGACGGCACACTTCCGGAGGGTGTGGTGGTGCTGACCGCCGATGACGGCGCGACGCTGGACTTCCTGCCGTTCGATCATCCGAGCTGCGGACCGCAGCCGGGGCTGTACGGGATATTGCGGGCGTTTGCGGACGAGGTGGCCGGTTCGCGGCATCGGCCGCATGTGTCGTGTTTTGCGATTGCCTCGCCCGAGGCGCGCGCCGAACTCGATCGCAAGGATTTTCTCGGGCTCGATGTCTGGCATGACCGCTGGTGGGCGGATGCGACGGCTTCGGGCCTGCTGGCCGTGGAGAGTCATAGCTGGGACCACAATCATCCTTCGCTCGATCGCACGGTCCAGAAGGACAATCAGAAAGGTGATTTCCGGCTGATCGACACCGAGGCCGAATGCCGGGCGGAAGTCGACGAGGCCAGCGACTACATCGAACGGGTGTCGGGGCGTCGACCACGGTTCCTGGCGTTCCCGTGGGGTCATGCCAGCACCTACATGATCGAGCAATACCTGCCGCGCTTCGGCCCCGGCCTGGGTTTGTCGGCGGCATTGGGCTGCGAGGCGGCGCCCGTCACGCGCGCCAGCCATCGTTGGAACCTGCCCCGTTACATGTTCAATCACGACTGGAAGAGTCCCGAGCAGTTGGCGGCGATCCTGCGCGCCTGATCCACTGCACGAGTGCGCGCTTGCGTGCCGATATCCTGTTTACCCGCTTTGCCGAGGGAACCACCGTGCCACCTGCCGTCGAACTCCAGGATTTCATCGTCGTCACCGAAGTGGCGGAGGGCGCGCCTTTCGCGGAGGCGATATTTCAACGGAAGTATGCGGCAGCGGCACCGACACACGGCCACCACTTTTTCGCGTGGTACCGCGCGGGCGGGGACAGCTGGAAGGCCGCCGCGTACATCAACTATCTGCCGTATCGCGACGCCATGTTGATCGGCGGAGCGTGCACCGATGGCCGGGTCGCGCGCTCGATGTCGAGCGCCGAACAACACGCGATCGAATCGAGCGGTGGCCTCATG
>Ga0307516_10009215_pt1 | contig 11047 bp, 15 predicted proteins | sample 19_EM_MG_FD_203310 | JGI IMG/M metagenome (GOLD analysis project Ga0307516, IMG submission 203310) | Populus trichocarpa ectomycorrhiza microbial communities from riparian zone in the Pacific Northwest, United States - 19_EM | ecosystem: Host-associated > Plants > Roots > Unclassified | place...
AACTCCATCTCAATGGATTTTATCGAGCAACTCCCCTCATCTACTGGCTTCACAGCCATCCTGGTCGTAGTAGACAGGCTTTCTAAACAAGCCATTTTCATTCCTACTCACGACACCATCACTAGCCCGGAGCTCGCAAAGCTCTTCTTACTCCACGTGTTCTCTAAGCACAGTGTTCCCGCCCACCAGATTGAGGTACAGAGTTTGTCTCACACTTCTTCCGGTCACTCGGGAAGGTTCTTGACATGCTCCTCCACTTTACCTCTGGTTACCACCCGGAGGGCGATGGCCAGACTGAACGCTCTAACCAGACCCTCGAACAGTACCTCCGGATCTACTGCAATTACCAGCAGGACAACTGGGTGGACCTACTCCCGCTGGCAGAGTTCGCTTACAACAACGCACCTAGTGCTACCACCGGAGTCTCACCATTCTTCGCCAACAAGGGTTATCATCCTAACATCTCCGTCTATCTGGAACACGATATGACCTCCGCACGGGCTCGTGACTACGCAGTCAACCTCGAGTCGCTGCACCAATACCTTAGAGAAGAAATGGCTAACGCGCAACTTCACTACCAAGGTCCGGCTGATGCTAAACGCTCCCCGGCACCGGACTTCAAAGTAGGCGATCAAGTATATGTTAAAGCCAAATACTTCCAGTCTACTCGACCATCCAAAAAGCTATCAGAGAAGAACTTGGGTCCCTACACTATCATCGTGCAAGTAGGCTCCCTCTCTTTTACGCTCCGTCTTCCAGATTCCATGCGTGCCATTCATCCCGTCTTCCATGTTTCCCAACTCGAACTGGCCATACCCAACACCATACCAGACCGGATACAGCCTCCTCCGCCACCAGTCGAAGTAGATGGTGAACCGGAGTTCGAGATCTCTGAGATCCTCGACTCCAAGGTTGACCGTCAATGCAAATCATGCAAGCTATTGTACTTGGTGTGCTGGTCCGGTTACGAAGGAACTGACAAAGAAACGTCATGGCTTCTCGCCACTGAACTTGGCAACACAACAGAACTCTTAGAAAATTATCATGTCCAGTACCCGGACAAACCCAGACCACTCGCATCCATGTAGTATTACTCTCACCTCTGTTTCCTTTATCTGTTTCTCTTATCTGTTTCCCCTATCTGTTTCACTCTGTAATATCACTCACTCTCAAAACAAGGCCACTTTTCTTATAAACAAAGTAAAACTAATTTACATTTCTATTTACAAGACCCAGACCAGACCACTTACTCCGGCACACCGCTGCCAGGGTTCTCCTGCTCCTCATGGAGCCCCCGGACTTCCTGTTTGACCTCCTCCGGGTCGACCTCCGCCTCGCTATCCTCTGACTCCTTGTCCTCGTCCCAGGGCACCGTGAAGAAACGGCACTCCTCGAGAAAGGTCTTGAGGCCTGCCGTCAGCCGCTCGTTCCCTCTGGCCACCAAGTGGGTGGCATCCACGACCCGGCGCATCTGACCGGTCATCTCCTCCACCACTCCGGTCAACCAGTCCAGTCATTCCAGGAATGGCCCAGGGTCAAACCCGGACCGTTTCCCAGACGGCCCCAGTACTTTGACGATGTTGTTGTCGTCGGCAACCTTCGCTGCCATCTTCTTCTTCTTGCGCTTCTTGCCTCCTCGTGGTGTGAGTCAAAGTGTGGATTTGGGTCAGAGTACACCACAGTTTCAGAGTTGAGTATGTTCCCACGTAAATAAATTATTCTGTATAATAGGCTGGTATTACCATGTAATATTATGCAATATTCTAAAAAGGAAGGTAGTGCCTTGTGGCACAGAGTCCTCTTGACTTTGCACCCAACTGCCCCTCACTCGCTTGGCACAGCGCCGCCCCTCACTCGCTTGGCACAGCGCCGCCCCTCACCAGCGCGGATGTTTGCCGTCGCCAATTGACAAATCTACCAAAACATGCTCACACAAGAAAAAATATTGGCCGCACATAGATTCGGGGTGGATGCGACTTTGTTCTTTGGACACTGTTCTTAGGCGGACACATGTTGGCATCAGAGGTATGGCGCCCCAAGAAGAAGCATACTGTGAACACCAATGGTAAGTAGTTTATTTAATCTTTAGCACATCCTAACCTTCTCATAGAAGGTGAGATCAAGGACGGCAAGGTCAAGTGTCGCTGTTGCCCACCACGGCAGAACGGTGATCCTTGGTGGACTCTCTCCGGCTGGTCCAACCACATCGCCACCGATCAGCATCAAAAGAATGCAAGGGCCACTGAGAAAAAGCAAAAGTCTTGTCTGCCCAAGTCACCGCTGCGCACAACCGGACCCTCGATCTCGGTAGCGCCATCAGTCAGCACCGAAGAGTATTTTGATCATGGTATTTTTAACAACCTTTGAGCTGTTTTCGAGTACTGATAACTTATGTAGCTTTGTACGATGTACCATCTATGCTTGAGTCACCCATGCATGAGCCATCTGCGCACGAGCCATCTGTGCACGTGTCACCTATGCACAATAGTGCACAACGAAGCAGGGTCCTATACAGTGCTGGAAGCGAGCCTGTCGATCCCAGAGCCCGATCCCTTGCCAACGCATTTAATCGCGCTGAGGGGGATGTCATTGACGCCGATCCCGATGAGGATGATCCTTTCTTTTGTGATGGTGATGGTGACGGACAAGGTAAGAACTATCACTTCATGATGTATCATTCAATATAATACTACACTGTACAGATATCCTTGCCATGGACCTCTCCTGTCATGCTCCCAGTGCAACATTGCAGTCTGAATGGTTTCCGTACCCTGACAAAGCGGTATGTTATTTGGATAACTAGTCTGATTTTCTGCTCACCAAATCATGTAGACATTTCTAACGGATCTTCTCTTCAACTCACCACGACTCCGGTTTTCACAAGCACAACAGAAAGCTATGCTCACTTGGGCACGGGAATTAGGTGCTTCGGTGCCCAGTTACAATCAATACCGTCGGGTCCATGCGTCGATATGTGAGCGGGTTCGAAAACCACCACAGCGGCAGGCCACAGGTGATGGAAATATCTGGTATCTTAATGAAATTGGTGACACGATTGCAAAGGTAATGATTTCTCGTTGCCAAACATCTAATCACTGATGATTGTAGGACATAGCCAACCCTGTTTCTCGGGAAGGCATGACGTTCTATCCAGAGGACATTGGAACCAGCGCTACCAAGTTTGGCATGGTGACAAGATGGTTTCTGACATTCCTGACAATCTTCTGACAGCAAATGTTCGATCTCGTGGGGTGATGTATTATGTCAATGAACTTGTAAAGTGTGCTAGTGGTTCTTGGTTCTTGCCAAAGAGATGGGTTATCTCTGGTGGCGAGATGATTGCAATAGGTCATCCAGTCGATGACACGCTGGTATGTTAATTATATTTTTACTGTCAGTGCTTTTAAACTCATACTTCCTAGGATGGTTTTATCGTGAAAGAGGACATGTTGACATGCTTGCCGGTTTCATCATTTGTGGAAAATTACTTGTCTGTTGTGGAAAAGAATGCCGGTGTTTGTCCCCCCTTTGCTCGTAAGTTGAATACTCCCAGTGATTAGAAGCATGTAATGTTTGTATCGTCTTTTAGCATGTTCACGGTCCTATGTACAACAGATGCCACATCCCCTCCGCGAGATTGCTGGTGATCGCCTTGTTTACTCTGTTCCCATCATCGTCTTCATTGACGATGTCTCCGGCAACAAATCAAAACAGTGGAATAAGCACTTCTCGTGCTATATGTCAAATGGTGCTTTGCCTCGTGAGAAACTGGATCAAGAATTTCATGTTCGTTTTGTTGCAACATCACCAAATGCGTCTCCACTGGAAATCATGCAGGGTGTTCGCAAAGCTATTGAGTACGTTGTTCTTATTTTCTATGACAATCGCTCATGTTTTGGTTTCTAGAAAAGCATTTGACGAGCCCATTGCAAGCTGGGACTGTAAATTGAAGGAAGAAGTATTGTTGTGGCCTTTTGGACTTTTCTTGGCAGGTGATAATCCCATGCAAGCGGAACTCAGCAGTTCTGCAGGCCTCAACTGCAACTACTTTTGTCGAACGTGCAAAGTCGGTGGAACACATAAACACAAGCAGTCTGATGTTGGGTTTTCGCAGATTCTAGCGGTAGGTCGACACTGCACACCACATTATTTGGGCTCACATACAGCTTAATTCAGGAAGGTGTCCCACGGAATAGCGGTCAGACCGCTGAACACGTATTTCAGCAACTCATGGTGGCACTCGAACCAAATGTAGCGACTACCCTCAGTGACGCAGTATCAGGGAGCGGCATCAAGGACGTGTTTGCCCAACCAATCATCGAGCGTCTCGTCAAACTTGGGCAGCAGCTACGGAAAGGATCAGCAGATGGGTCTACGCTCTCCCCTGGCGACGTCCTTACCAATTTAACGGAAGAACTGAAGAAGATCCATGCATCATCTGGTGGTGCTGTAATGAATCCTCTATTACATATGCCAGGTATGGTCCACAATTCTCGGTACAATATTGGGCTCAATGTCTAATATAGGTGTTGATATTCACAAAGATACACCTACAGAAATACTTCACACAATCCTTCTTGGCATTGTGAAGTACTATTGGGCACAAACTGTCTGGCATCTCGAGAAAGAGAAAAAAATGGCGCTATTTCAAATCCGTCTTGGTTCCGTGGCTACAGCTGGACTGAACATTCCTAGCATACAGGCGGAGTACATATGCCACTACAAAGGTGGCTTGATTGGCAAACACTTCAAGACGCTCGCACAAGTTATGTCATTTCTTGTTTTCGATCTAGTTCTGTTACGACCATGTCTAACTCCGGGCCTTATCCGGTCACTCCGGTCGCATCGCAGCTCTACAGCTCAACTCTGGTCACGCATCACTTACTCCGGTCACAGTCGCGCAGATATACCTCCGTTAAGTACGACCCTTGGCCTAGTCCCTACTCAGTCCTTACTACACCTCACCGTCTACCCTGCCTTGACGTGAGTTCTCCGTGTACCTGTTATATCCACCACCTTGTATCATTTTCACCAGACCTGTTTTATTTTACTCGGACCTGACTTTATTTTACCCGGACCTGACTTAGTACTTTCTCCGGTTATCCCTTGTCCGCTTTTTAGGCTGTTCACTTGTCACCGTAAGTACTCTGTAGATTATCCTGTACTCTTCAGTCTAAAATCAACCATAGTCATCTACTCCTGGTCCTGTCCGTCTCTGTCTCTGTCTCTGTCTCCCCTTCTTGACCGGAACCTACGCAAGGGATCAACGCTCGTTGTCCTTAGTCGTTGAATCCAAGCGGTCACCAACTCCGGCCGGACTAATCTCTTGTCCAGCCTTCTGCCCTTGTCCTCCGTCCGTTTCCGTCCGGACTTGACCGGACCCCTTACCGGAGTAGACCCGGACTTGACAAGTTCCTCGTGATGTCCTTCAGGCGTGGCTTGTCATTGGAAGACTTATGGTGATTGCTTGGCATACTGATATCGAAGATATCGACGGTTACATGGTACGAGAATTTTTGTCACTAAAAGCACTGGTAGTGACGATGCTGGCACCTCAGACTGAGCTTTCAACATGTATTCAAGACTTCCTCCACGTAACATGCAAATGCAGCCCAAGTATCCTTATTTCGAAGCTGAAATTTCACTTCCTTGTCCATTTGCCAATGTATATCCGACGTTTTGGACCAGCAGTACTTTTTTCAACAGAGCGTTACGAATCATTTAACGCTGTTTTCCGTTTCAGCTCCATATATAGCAACCATCTCGCGCCAAGTTGTGATATCGCTCGGTCGTTTACCAGTATGGACTCTGTTAAACACGTAGTAACTGGGGGCTTTTGGTCAGATGAGCAGACTGGCCAGTGGCTGCGCGCGAGTCCCAACATCCTGAATCACATCCTGAATCACCCATATCATGCAGCCCTTGTGGGTCTTCCAACAGAAAAGCCAAGGTGTCCTGGTATGTTCATCTTATTTATTTGACTCGACTGCTACATTCAAACAGACGCTGATGAAATCCTTGCAGGAACCACCATACCATACAGTCGTTCAAATCATGTCGCATGCACTTGTGGTATTCAGCCACTACAGTGGTCGGAAACCCTTGCTGGGACTGTTGGTCGCCTCACCGTTGATGCCACATATAATTTCACTTGTCGCGCCGCAGTTGTTGCTCAATCAGGAGATTTAATCAACGTCGGCCAGTATGCGATCATACGACCTGAATCGGTGAGTTTCCAGCTTCAAATTGATGTCTAGCTTAACACAGGGATAGGGACCCTTTTCACCACTGGCATTCGGACTCATTCATGAAGTGATGAATGCCACATTGGAGACGGCTGGTGATATGCCACCCATGGTGCATGTCACAGTTCAATTGTTCGAACTAAACCCAGCCAAGCATGAGATACTCGACCTACCAACACTAACTAAATCAAACACCTTTGTGGTCCTGCCTCCAGCGGTGAGTAGAATTGCAACACTATTATGAACCTTGGATAGTGACGCCTTTTAGGATATAATTTGTTCTGCGAACCTCCAACACGACTGTTTTCGAGCAAACTGTCAGGCCATACGACAAGAGGAAGTTAGACAAGAACAGGAAATAACCGGGAAAACATGCAGTGTCATGGTGCATGCAGACGAAGATTGTTTTGTTGTGAATACTCATGCTCTGCACAACGCGAAGTATATTCATGCTGCTCTGCCTCCTCGTCTCTTACCATCAATTCTTTTTCTTGATGATATTAAGAGACAGGTACAACAAGATGCCACTGCAGAAATCTGACGCAAAAAGGGTGCACAGACGGAAGCTACGAAAGAACTTGTCATCTCTGCAATTGAGGCACATGCAGGGGATGTATCAGATAGATCTGCAGCCCATTCCGAGACTGTGGCAACATCAACTACAATTCTAGAGCGCCTTCAAGATGACGAGGACTTTGTTGAAACATTACAAGGCCTTTTCGGTGACGCCTCGGTGTCGGAAACAATTGTTCCGGCTGGACCAATCCCTGAAAGCCAAGGAACCGCTCCTGCTGGGCCGTCTACTAATATTCTGCCATGTGATGCTCCAGTTGGACCACAGAAAGCCAAGGGGAAAAAAAAGGTAGTTCAAACTTCACCCGAGCCCATGTAAGTTTTACCTTTGTAAAACATTGGATGTTAAACTTAATGGACATCTTTACAGTGAAAATGCCACAAATGATGTACTGAAACACTTCTGCAGGCTGAACAATCTTGCAGTCGGAGGAAAGAAAGTTGAGCTCATTGGTCGACTTCAAGCACACTTTCAGAGGTATGGACTTGATGTGGATTCACAGTCGAAAGCACTGACATGGACTAGCCAAGGAAAACCTCTCCCCATGGCACATGAGGTCCAGCAAGTTCAAGATACTGTGCGGGCACAAAATGTACTATCGAAAACATTGCTGAAGCGAAAATGAGCTGAAAATGATACTGGCAATGGCGATACCGATATTCCAGCACGAAAGAAAAAAAATACTGTGGACGATTCTATGCGGCAGTCAAACCAACTGGGCCTTCGTACGATTATATTTTCCAATACAGCAGCCCCTGAGTCTTGACGACAAATCACGCGGTTTTCGGTCTCAAGGCTGGCGGTAAGTGTTTGATTCTTGCAATGACATTGACCTAAAGCGTCTACGAGGGCCTCTGCGGGCGCCAATCAGGAATTACCCATGACCCACAACCCACGAACTCCAACTCACATGCAGCCATCACCGATGATGCCATCCTCACTATCCTCAATGCCCGCTTCTGTGCAAACCTTGCACACGGCTCAGCACTTCCCACCTTCTCTCCCTGCAATGTGCTCTCCCCCGTCAACAACACCAGTGCGCGAGAATACGAAGAGCGCCGTTATAGAGACACGGGTCTCTCTCTCGCTAGTGCACATGTGTTGCAGCCCCATGTATACAAGCTTGCTACTCGGATGTATTTGCTAATGCAGTGATGAAGGGAGTTGCAGGCTTTGGCCATGCGGTGAGTGGCGCACCTTGTCCTTGTCGTATCACATTTGCTAACAGATGAGGTGGGGCCTACAGTGGGATTACAGGCTCGAGCAAAACATACAATACACGCCTCCTCGTTGTAAACTCGTCCCATACCAAAATGGAGCAGAGTGTCAAATCCAATTGCTCCACACGCTTCTCGACTCATTTGGGGACTCCAAGACTCTTCTCAACACGAATGCATCACGCGATGGATGCTGGATCAAGCTGCACTTCAAACGAGCATGGGTGGAAGGGAGGTTGGGGGTATTGAGCTCGCATTTGTGCTCAGCAAGTCCAGCCTTACTCGGCTCACCCACGAGGAGCGCACATTCCACATCTTTTATCAGTTGAGTTGAAACAGTGCTCCACACACTTCTCGACTCATTTGGGAACTCCAAGACTCTTAGCACGAATGCATCATGCCATGGATGCTGGCTCGAGCTACACTTCAACGAGCATGGGCGGAAGGTGGGGGTGAGGGGGGTATCAATAGTGCAAAAATGCCTGCGTTTGCACTGCCAGACAAGTCCCGCCTTACTCGGCTCATCCATGAGCGCACATTCCACATCTTTTATCAGTTGAGTCGAAACAAAGCGCTCCACACACTTCTCGACTCATTTGGGAACTCCAAGCTCTCAGCACGAATGCACTATGCCACAGCCGTTGGCTTGAGCTGCACTTCAACGAGCATGGGGGTTATTGAGAGCTCAAAAATACTCATGTTTGCGCTCGACAAGTCCGGCCTTACTTGACTCATCCATGAGGACCGCACATTCCATATCTTTTATCAGGTGAGTCAAAACAAAGTGCTCCACACGCTTCTCGACTCATTTGGGAACTCCAAGATTCTTCTCAGTACGAATGCATCATGCTACAGCCACTGGCTCGGGCTGCATTTCAACGAGCATGGGGGGGGGGGTATTGATAGAGCAAAAATGCCTGCTTTTGCACTGCTCGACAAGTCCTGCCTTACTCGGCTCACCCATGAGGAGCGTACATTCCATATCTTTTATCAGTTTCTAGCTGGTGCGGCGCCACAGGAGCATAACCACTTTACACCCAAGAATTAGATATTCATCTCACATCTTTGCCTTCGGACAGTCTCAGACGGTGAGTCAACTTCATTCAATGCGCAACCAATGGCACTCAGGTGCTGCACCACAGGAGTGTGACCACTTTACGCACGAGGATTGGATGCGATTACATATTCGTTGCATGTCCTGGACCTTCGGACAGTCTCAGACGGTGAGTCGACTTCATTCAACACGCAACCAACAGCACTCAGAGACCCTCCTCAACATGTTTGATCGTGGTTCTAGTAAGCATCCCCATACTCTCACCCTGAAGCGGGTCAACGCGGCCATCATCGATTTCCAGCTGGTCTGAAAAGAGATTGGTTTCCGGGAACTCGGTGGTGGATTGGACATGGAAATGGGTTTATCAGTACGTGATTTATTGTCACCGTCTGTCCAGCCCTTGACAATCGCTGCCATGTCAGAGTGCAGTCCACCTCCTCATCCCTGATTTCATTGTGCGCAGGAGCGTCAAGTACACCGCCGACTACTCCCAGAGTGACCTTTGCGAGAGGTATGGGCCAACCATGTGCTGAGGCAGAGCAGATTTGACAATGTACCGCTTTAAACAATTGGCAAAAAGGTGTTAATTATATACGGACACTTATATCTGGCTTTCCAGATGGATTGATAGCCATAGAGGATGATTATATTCTCCAATACATGATTTTTAGTATCTCATTGAGAGCAACTTGTTTATTTTAAATGACATTAAATCTGTGACTTCACAATTATTTCACAATTTGTGACCTTCACCGCAACTTTGTCGAAGTGCCAACAACACCGTCACCCAAATCTCGGTGTTGTCAACACTCCTCTTCATGGCCAACCACCTGACGCCATGCCCAGCATTATGGATGAAATCAATGAGCGTCTCCGACTGGAAAGGGAACAGCAACAACCCGCTAGCTCGCATTCAACCTCACCACAACCTGAGCAACATACAGACTCACCGAACGGTTGGGAGTTCCCTAACATGACTGCTTCCCATGGTGCACAATGGCCACGTCACAGGCGCGAGCGATCACACTCAATGGGGTTCGCGTCAGTGAGCTCGACACTTGGGCATCGCAACCGGGAACCACTGGAACTTGAAGAATGGTCCACCCCAGCGAAACGTCAACTTACAGACTTTGCACAGGAGGTTTGCGCTGATCTTGGGGTACCAGTTGAGCAACGCGACATGATCATTGAGAAAAGTAAGGTAAGGCTAATGACGACAAGACCCACAAAGTGATGCTATAGCAAGCTAACCAATGATAGCTCCCAATGCAGAAGACATTGATAACAGTGATGGCCATGATGGCAAGAAATGACGCCGTGCGACAGGAGCTGGCCGTGCGCAACTATATTGCATCTCCAGCATTCAAGGTCAGTACAGTCCAAAAACACATACATCAAACTGACCGATGCCGACAGGAAAACGTATCTGGAAAGTTGAAGGTGATGCTCCTTGATCCCAGGATATCTAACTACAAGGATGGGCTTCTTGAGCGAGCCCTCGTCAGTAGTATATCTGAACTTGACCCCGTGAGCACGAACTTACTAATATACTTCACAGCGACACATTCGCCTCAATCCAAAGACCTACAAGATCCCTCCAGATGTTCAGCAAGGTGTATCGTCCCGTCTCTTCGCTGCAGAGGTCAGCACGGCGTTAGTGTATCACAGAAACCAGATAAAAAAAAAAGGTCCGTGCATTCCAATCCATAAAAGGTATATCTGATCTGATCGCTATCAGTTGGCCACCAATTGGAAAAATAAGAAGGATATATATGCAGTACTGAATGATATTGTCCCCCGTGGCATGGAGGTCACGGATGAGATGTGGGGACGTATTGCGTGGATTGTAAGTACTTTTCTGTTTCACTCCGTCATGAACTCTGATAATATATTTAGCAAATCCAACTTGCGGAATTCAAGGGGTCCGACTTCTGGCAATTCATCGACGAAGAGCTTG
>Ga0307516_10009216_pt1 | contig 11046 bp, 14 predicted proteins | sample 19_EM_MG_FD_203310 | JGI IMG/M metagenome (GOLD analysis project Ga0307516, IMG submission 203310) | Populus trichocarpa ectomycorrhiza microbial communities from riparian zone in the Pacific Northwest, United States - 19_EM | ecosystem: Host-associated > Plants > Roots > Unclassified | place...
ATGCAGACGGGCAGTCGGAGAGAACAAATCAGACGCTCGAGGTCATGCTACGCTACTTGGTAAATAGCAGCCAATCCGGTTGGGTAAGCAAGCTCCTTCCGCTACAGGCTGCTTGCAACAACATGGAAGCGGTATCGACTAAGAAATCACCGAATGAGCCGATATATGGGAAAAAGCTTCGAACCGTGCTCGAGGTGGCCACGGTTCTGCTGCCAACACCGGCAGTGGCAATCCCATTGCATGAGCTCCGTATAGTTGCACAGGAGGAAGCAGCTACTGCGATAGCAATCGCGCAGAGGGCAATGGCGAAGCACTATGATGCGAAGCGAACCGTGCCGGACGTTTCCACTGGGTACGCTTTCCTCCGTCTCGGGGCCGGATACTCTATTCCATCCACACGAAAGCACAAGCTCGCTCAGCAGCGTATTGGCCCCTTCAAGATCCTCGAAATCGTCGGAAAGGGCAAAGCTTACAGGTTGCAACTTCCACCACACTATGGAATCCATCCAGTGATTTCGGTCATCCATTTGGAACCCGCTCCGGTCCCAGGCTCCGATCCTTATAAGAGGCCGGTAGCAACGAATGATGTAGCCCCAGTAGCGGGACCAGAAAGTGAGCCAGAATGGGAGATTGATGCAATCGTTGGCAAATGTACCTCTAAGAAAGGCAGGAAGAAGAAGACCGAGTTCCTCATCCGCTGGAAGGGTTACGGTCCGGAATGGGACTCATGGTACGCCGACGACGACTTACCGAACGCCCGGCAAGTGATCGCCGACTACGAAGCATCAAGGGAGGAGAGTTCCATGGAATAGAAGCTCGTGTTTTCTTCTGTAGTTTTGTTCTTTTACTGTAATTCGTTTCTTCTTTTGTCTTTTTACTTACTTCTTTGTAATAAGTTTCCTGATTTTGCATGAGGTGTGCTTTTCTTGTTTTTTCTTTTTTTGAGTTTTTTAGGGACACCGAGGGCGGCATCCAAAGTTGGGGGCGATTGTGACCCTAAACCGGGCAAAGGAATGTGGGTAGTTTCGTGGAGGTGTATGTTTGCTCACGACGGCAGGATGCCAGCCGGCACCATGCCGAAACAGCACTTTACCGGACGCACCTCGCCGGATCGGCACCTGGTCGGAGAACAGCGGGCCGGCAAACACGGAAGCTGTACACCGCCGGAAGCGGAAGGGTGGCGCAGGAAGGGCTTGGCAATGGGTATATAAGAAGCAAGCTCCTCCCGCTCGTAGATAGAATGACATGACTTTCTTCTTCTCTTCTTTTCTTGTCCGTACAGCGTGACAATATGTGAGGAGCTCGAGAGTCTAGGCGGAAGCGGGGCTTATGAGGTGATGACAAGGTTGAGAAGTCTAGACTGGAGATAATGGACCGGAGTACCGGAAACTCCGGAGAAGCAAGGAAACCAGCAAGTGGTGGACACGCAACTGCAGGCACAGAGTCTGTGAAGTGGCTCCACTTGTAAGAGGACACGTCAGCCGAGGCAGGATTCTGTCTAGGACAACGGACTGGCGTGCCCCGGAATTCTTGCTCTCCTTATCGCAGACATCAGTCGTGACCAATCGACCCTAGACCTGGAATCTGGTGGCCAGGAACCATATGTCACACCTCCGATGAGTTCCCAGGGGACACCGACCAGGACAAGTAGCTCCGGGCTTTGGCCCATGCCCACCTTAGCTGGTGCGTGTGTGAGCGTATCCTCTACCATATCTTATGCCGAATCTTTAGGGCCGGAAGCAGTTCGGCCGGGTGAAGCAGCCTTGAGCGGAAGCAGCCTAGTGGTCCCCGAGTACTGGGGGGTGAGGCCGGTCCGGCATCAGCTGGGCACGCCAATAATCCCTAAATCCTCAGTACACCGAGCCAGTCATCCGAAGGGCTGTGATGACCTAAGGAAAGCAGAACTCGGTAGCCACTGCATACGAACCAGAGATAAGGATACCCGTGAGGCAGCTGTCGAGCGAGCTATCGGGCAAGACGCCGGGCCCGTCTCGATCTGAATCATTCGCCGAAGCGTCAGACGATCCGACCATTATGCTGAAGTGTCAGATGATCCGACCATTACGCCGAAGCGATACACGAGCGAGCCGTCGGGCAAGACACTGGGCCCGTCTCGAATTGAAACCCGCCGAAGTGACACGAGCGAGCCGTCGGGCAAGACGCCGGACCCGTCTCGATCCGAATCATTCGCCGAAGCGTCAGATGATCTGACCATTACGCCGAAGCGATACACGAGGGAGCCGTCAGGCAAGACGCCGGGCCCGTCTCGATCCGAATCATTCGCCAAAGCGTCAGACGATCCGACCAGTACGCTGAAGCGTCAGACGATCTGACCATTACGCTGAAGCGATACACGCAAGCCGTCGGGCAGCCGCCGGGCATGTGCTGAGCGACCACCTATGATCCGTCGAGCGAGCCGTCGCTGCGGAACCACGGACGAACCATCGCGCAAGCTGCCGGGCAGCCGCCGGGCAAACGCCGTCCACCGAGCGATCCGTTGCCGCGGAGCCACAGAGATCGAACCGAACCCCTTTGATTATTCACTGTGAATCCCTTAACGGTGGGCAAACTTGGAAAGATTGTCATGGGGGGTGTTATTCCTGTATAATAACTGAACGCCGGCGAAGACCGCTCGTGCCCCATCTCCTTTGTGACTATCGAGAAACCTGACTAGTTCAATATTACCGTCACTCCGACGTCGACCAGTCGTTCCAGTGTCACAACAACACCTGAAGTCTCATTCAACACTGATATCTAACATATCCTCACCAGGACCAATAAACAGGAATACTCTGTAGCAATGCCATTCAAGTAGTCGCTTTACTGCTTCCCGTATGCTGGCCAATTCCAAACTTCATGAATGTAGTACACTTCGCAGTCCTGTACCTATAAAGGATGCCAATGAACCTAGTTCCAATGATTGCGAAGGTGTGGGAAAATATGTATTAGAAGTAGGTGTAGGTGGTGAGGAAGAGTGGTCATGAATACAACCTCCTCTCAGTGAATTGGAGGTTACCCCAACAGCCAGAACTGGTGGGTTCGAGGGCTGATTTGATGGTGGAAGCCCTTCCTGGGATGATCGAACACCTTGTTGCAAGGTTGAAGCTATTCCAGTAGCAGTGTCTGGTGCTTTTCTGATCTTTTTATGAGATTTATTATTGCTTACCGTCGAACGGATTCGCTTACCAATTTGTGTATTGGGACCCATGGCTAGGATCTTCTCCGTACTGCCAGATTTGACAGCCCAGTGAAAAGTTAGCATACTAATTGAAATACAAAGTAACAAAACCTCAACAAGTCAATGGGCGATGTGACAGGTACAGACTCGGATGGAAGAATGAACATTACACTCAAAGTGGTGTTTCCTCTTCCGCATCAAATACAAAGCTACCGTAATTTGAGTTGACTGGTGGTGGGAGGTGTGCAGAAGAAAAGTGACAGTAGGTGACGTAGAGAAGAAAAGACTCATCACAGTATGCAATCCAGTTAGATTTTCACTGCACATAACAACATTGCAAACTTGTGAACATGAACACACATTCAAGTGCTACTGAGCAGTTAGCCATGGTCAACATATTGCTGCAAAACTAGACATTCATCTACAGAGACTGCGATCGAGAATTATTGTCTGCAGTAGAGGCTACCATGATTCCCTGTCTATCATCCTTGACACTCAAACTGTCTGACATAATTCCTAGCGACATATAACTCCATTTTTCTCAAGTCAAATCCTGCAATTCATCTGCCTGCACTTCTTCAACAAACGTTGTGTCACGAACCTGGTGCGACAGGCTCCTAGGCGCCGCCGTGGATGCCGCGCTCACCCTCGCCACACTATGGCTGATCCTTGTCTCCGCAGCCACGGCCACCATCATCCTACGTGCCTAGCCGTAGTACCCCAGCCCCTGCCAATATCGTGCCGGTAGTGATATTCCTCAGAACCTGGTCGCGGGCCGCCCCAGGATTTTCCCCGCTTGTTTCCTTACTGTCTTCATGTCTGCCTCACTTTACTCTGTGTTATGTTTATTGCTTACCATGTTGTGCTTGACGTTTCCTTACTGTCTGCATGTCTGCCTCGCTTTACTCTGTGTTATGTTTATTGCTTACCACGTTGCGCTTGACGTTTCCTTACAGTCTACGTGTCTGCCTCGCTTTACTCTGTGTTATGTTTATTGCTTACCTTGTTGTTTCCCTACTGTTGTGTGTGTCTGCCTTGCGTATTGCGGTAGGATGAAGGGCCGAGTAGGATCATGTGTTTCCTTGGGCACAGCAATTAAGTCATGATGAGCTGGGGAGGAACTGTGTCAGTCTTGTGGGCAAGCTGTGATTCCACAGAGGAAAGGAAAGGTATAAAGGAAGAGCGCAGTAGCTATTCTGGAGATTCTTCTCCACGCAATCTATTATCTCTCTCCACAGACCTACCTCTCTCTACCTGTGAACCGGCACTGTGACTGCCACCCCGATAAGAACAACGAGCCCACGCAAGGCATGTGAGAAGACCGCGACGAGACCATGCCAGGTATGACGAATACCGCGAGAACAACAAGCCCACGCAAAGGCGTATGAGAAGATCACGACGAGACCATGCCAGGCGTGATGGATACTGCGAGAACAACAAGCCCACGCAAGGCATGTGAGAAGACCACGAAGAGACCACGCCAGGCGTGACGAATACTGTGAGAACAACGATCCCATGCAAAGGCGTGTGAGAAGATCGCGACGAGACCACGCCAGGCATGATGGATACCGTGAGAACAACGAGCCCACCCAAGGCGTGTGAGAGGACCGCGACGAGACCACACCGGGTGTGACGGATACCGCGAGATGACGAGCGGCACGTGAGTACGCCGGAAGTGTGACTACGAGTGGTGCGTGAGTACGCCGGAAGTGTGACTACGAGCGGCGCACGAGTATGCCGGAAGTATGATCACGAGCTTACCCCGAAGAACCGAGCCTACGTTACCTGTCGCGCAGCACAGAGTAGTCAAGGCAGGATCTTGACACTAGATTGCGTCTCCCTATTGACACCTGATGTAGCAACAAGAAAGACATGGTGGAGTCCCTGGACCCCCTCACCCTGAGCGAATTTAGGGATGTCCCTGATGACCAGCGAGCACTGAGTCCAGTAACCCCAGAGCAAAGATCCAGGCCACAGACCCCCGAGTCACCAGAACAGACTAGAAGAATGACGGAAGGACCCCACCTTTTGACAACGGAAATGTTGCAGGCCCTCCTAGCGGTACGCGACAGACTGCCGCAGACCAGTTACCCAAAGCTCCGGGACCCCAAACCGTTCGAAGGAGAAAAAGCAAAATTCAAAACGTTCCTGGCCCTGTGCGAGCTGAAGTTTAGAACAGAGAGAAATTGATTCGACGACGATGAGAAAAAAACGGGATACACATCCTCCCTACTCCGGGGGGTGGCATGGAACTGGGTGGAAACCTTCCTGAACCAGGAGGGAGGAATCAACCTAACATGGGAAGAACTGAAAACTAACATGAAGAACGCCTTCAGCCAGGTAGATGCCAAGGAAATAGCCTTTGAAAAATTCCAGAAAATCCAGCAGGGAAACCGGACGGCAGCAACCTACTGGGCGGAATTCCAACGAATCAAAGCAGACCTCCCATACGTGGACAACGTATGCATTGCACGATTCCGAGACGGATTACACCCCAAAGTAAAAAGGCACATCAGGAAAAAAAATCTGCGTCTAGACGTACAGGCTGCAATGAAACGCACCAGGCACTCAGGACGCTCTGGACGCACCCTGGCAGGGCACATACTGCTCCCGACGTGAAATGCACAGGCAATGTGAATTCGGACACAGCACACCATGGCACCGTGCATTCGGACGCCGTATGCTAGGGCGCTGTGCGTCCAGACGCAGCACGCCATGGTACCGTGCATTCGGACGCCGTATGCCAGGGCACCGTGGGTCCAGACGCAGCTCGCCATGGCATCTACTTACCGGATGGAGCGTGTCAGGGCATTTTCCTTCTGGACACAGCCGTGTCAGGGTATTTTCCTTCTGGACGCAGCCATGTCAGAGCATTTTCCTTCGGGGCGCAGCCGTGTCAGGGCAAATGGCGTCTGGACGACGTGAGTCATGGCACCACGGTCATGCTGTCTGTCAAGGCACGGAACATTGTAGCAAATACTCTTGTCGCATTCGCAAACACGCAGCGGGTTTCAGGCATAGTGACTCAGTCCAGTTCTATTCATTCTATCTAATGTACATCTATATATGCTACTACCACACTTCGCGTGGAAACAAAGAAAAGTTGGCAAATACGACACGACGTATTGAGTACGACACGATGAGCACGACGCGATGAGCACGACGTGATGAGCACGACGCGATGAGCACGATGAGATGAACATGACACGATGAGCACGACGACTATGAGGAGGATGGCAATGAGCACGCTACCAGCAGCGAGGACAATAGCAAGTAGGATGTGGCGAGTATGATTGCGAGCTTTGTGACATGGTTAGCACAGCTCTCAGAGTGACAGACAGCGGGAAGTTATACAATACAACGTGACGAGTATGATGTCAATGAGGGTGCCGGCGGCAAGAACGATAGTGGGTAGGAGGCGGCAAGTATGATATCAATGAGGGTGCTGGCGGTGAGAATGATAGCAAGTAGGCCGCGGCGAGTATGAGCGCGCATAAGACACGGTGAGTATGATGTCAATGAGGGTGCCGGCGGCGAGGATGATAGCAAGTAGGACACGGTGAGTATGATTGCAAGTAAGTCGCGGCGAGTATGATGGCGAGCTTTGTGACATGGTTAGCACAGCTCTCGGAGTGACAGACAGCGGGAAGTTGTACAATACAATGTGACGAGTACGATGTCAATGAGGGTGCCGGCGGTGAGAACAATAGCGGGTAGGATGCGGTGAGTAGGATGGCATTGAGGGTGCCAGCGGCGAGGACGATAGCAAGTAGGACGCGGCAAGTATGATTGCAAGTAAGATGCGCCGAGTATGATGGCGAGCTTTGTGACAAGGTTAGTGCAGCTCTCAGAGTGACAGAGACACCGGGAAGTTGTACAATACACATTGAGGAGTACGATGTCAATGAGGGTGCCAGTGGAGAGGACGATAGCGAGTAGGACACGCCGAGTAAGTTGCAGTGAGTATGATGGCGTGAAAGACACGACGAGTACGATGGCAATAGAAAGTGCCAAGCCACTACTAACGCTTGCACTTTCGCAAGGTTCGGCTCATCACTCATAGATAGACCCCTTTTTTCTTCTCCTTTCACCTCGTCCTACTCGTCGACATTTTCCTAATTGACATCTTACTCGTTGCGCCTTTCTCGCCATCATACTCACCGCGTCTTACTCGCTCTGATACTTGCTGCGTCCTACTCACCCACACTCGCCGCGTCTTACCCCCTATCGTTCTCGCCGCCGGCACCCTCATTGACATCGTACTCATCACATTGTATTGTACAACTTCCTGCTGTCTGTCACTCTGAGAGCTGTGCTAACCATGTCACAAAGCTCGCCATCATACTCGCCGCGTCTTACTTGCAATCATACTCACCGCGTCCTACTTGCTATCGTCCTTGCCACCGGCACCCTCATTGACATCATACTCGCCGCGTCTTACGCGCGCTCATACTCGCCGCGGCCTACTCGCTATCGTTCTCGCCGCCGGCACCCTCATTGACATCGTACTCGTCACGTATTGTACAACTTCCCACTGTCTGTCACTCTGAGAGCTGCACTAACCATGTCACAAAGCTCGCAATCATACTCGCCACATCTTACTTGCAATCATACTCGCCGCGTCCTACTTGCTATTGTCCTCGCCGCCAGCACCCTCATTGACATCATACTCGCCGCCTCATACCCACTATCGTTCTCGCCGCTGGCACCCTCATTGACATCGTACTCGTCACATTGTATTGTATACCTTCCCGCTGTCTGTCACTCTGAGAGCTGCACTAACCATGTCACAAAGCTCGCAATAATACTCGCTGCGTCCTACTTGCTATCGTCCTCGCCGCCGGCAGCGTGCTCATCACCATCCTCCTCATAGTCGTCGTGCTCATCACGTTGTGCTCATCGCGTAGTGCTCAACACATCGTGCTCAACGCGTCGTGTCGTATTTGCCAACTTTCCTTTGTTTCCGCGCAAAGTACGGTAGTAGCATATATAGATGTACATTAGATAGAATGAATAGAACTGGACTGAGTCACTATGCCTGGAACCCGCTGCGTGTTTGCGAATGCGACAAGAGTATTTGCTGCCATGTTCCATGCCTTGACAGCCAGCGTAACCCCGGTGCCATGACACACGTCATCCAGATGCCATTTGCCCTGACACGGCAGCGTCTAGTGCATCCGAACACTCAGGACGCAATTTTTTTTTTCCTGATGCACTTAGTCATGAGCGAAACCCCCACCACAGTCTTGGTAGACTACGCCACTGCCGCCATCAAAACAGATAGCCACCTATCTAATCTCGGAGTCATTAATCGCCGACCTACCACCAACCCAGAAGCGCGTTTCCACATCCACACAAGGGAGCTGTTACACCTTAGTAAATTAGCTAGAGTACGTAGCAAGGGAGACTCATCACGGGCCTTCAGAAAGGCCCTAGTTGTCCTCTGAAGCACGGGTAATGATGTCAGAGAGTCTAGGTAGGGGATCGAGGAGACGGAGATTAGCTGTCGGACGAGAAAACTGGACCTAGGCTAACTCCGGAGATGAGGAGGTGAGTGCAAACGAACGGATCTCTTCCCAGAGGGAGATTGCGTCACCTCAGGGTGATCGACAGGCTCTAGAACTTAGACCCCGCACAACTACATGGCCCTCATGCAGTACGTGGCTCCCCAGGGAGCTCTCGCCTCAGGGAGAGACGGAGGACTCTGAGCCTAGGGTGCCGCAAGGTGCATGAAAACCTCATCTCCCCTTATCTACACCCTGCTAGGACCAATGAAGTCACCCATGGGGTCCTGCACCTCAGGGAAATCCAAGCCTGAGTCATCAGCACTCACGCTGGTTCATCAAAATCTCACGCTACGAACTCTACCATAAAAAGAAGAGGTTTTCTCTCGACACCAGAAGAGAAAAAACAGCACGAACATCCTCACCAACACTACCACCGAACCCACACACAAGATCTAAGATTATTCCATTGTGAATTATCGAAAGTAGCCTGATTACCCTTTTGAAACCACCACACTCCGGTTACGAGACAACCCCAGTGTCACACTATAATCTTGATCTCAAAATCACCCTACTTTCATGCCCTCATTCGAACAAGAGCATTTCTTCCTGCTCGACTTGGCCACGATTCTCGAACCCCAGTCCAGCTACCAGTTTGACTATACCTTCGGCTCGATCAACGAAGAAATAGCAACCGCCCTAAAAGAAGAAAACGAGTGGAACGAGTACGACAACGGACCAGCCCCTGTCGAACTCGACGACATCACGCCTTGGCACTGGTACACGCAGTACTGGGCTACCTGCGCTCTTCTTAGACAGTGCGCCAACCTCAACGGCCTCGAATTCAGAGAAATTAGTGACTACGAATTCCTGGACGATGAAACTATCTACACCGGACACTTCCTTGACCTATATTGAAAATGGCGTCCACCAACTTCAACATGCTCCGCCTGGAAGCCCCCAGAAACGTACTACAAATCACCGACGGAACGGAACAAACCGAGGAGACCCTGGAGGTCGCCAATCCCACTACGTGGCTCCGCGCGCTAGCCAAACAGCAAAAACAAGCGGAACAGGACCTGGCGCAACTGGTCCAGCTCTGCGGAAATACGGTCGACCACGCCGACCAAAGAATCCAACAGATCGAACAAGCCTACCGGGACTTGTCTGATGGAACCAGGTACGTATATGACCGATGAAGCGCTAATCAGAGGATCACAGGAGAATGGATCCGGAGCGAACTAGCAGGTGCGGCCAGTGCATACCAGGCCTTTGCGCACAACGTATGGGGCGCCATCATCGAATGGACCCAGGAAGCCGACAAAAAACAGGCGGGACAGGCTACACAACTGACGAGACTTAACGACTCGATATCATTTCTAGCAGAAGCAAATGTAGCAAGAAGTCAACATTTAGCGAACTTTCAAGGTAACGTGGAGCTATGGGCAGAAGAGCACCAAAAACGAGCAGACAGGCAGCAGCAGCAGGTGGAATACCTGGAACAGCAGCTACAGGAAGCCAGAGAGGAAGCTCGGCAGCAAGCTGAGGCCCTACAGCTCCTAGCCGCGCAAATCCTGGCCCCGGAAACCCCCAGGACTCCAGCACCAGCCCCGGAAAGTCCACCGCCTGGGCCGACGCCATGGCGAAGCCCGGTCCGAGCAACCACGTCCAGCCTGGCCGATGCCCTGCAGCATCTCCGAGCGGGACCTTCGGGAAGCCCCAGCCCCGACGCACAGCGACCCCCGGTGCCGCCCCGGCCCACAAGAAGAATCCGCCCGCCCGCAGTGTCACCACCACCAGCACCTGAAGGAAACCCCATGTTCGGAGGAGGAGGAATGCCACCACAGCCTCCGCTCCAAACGCTACCACCCCTGCCTTCGCCATCCCCACCACCATCGCCTCGACCTGCACAAAGGACGTTGACCACCGAGGAACTCGCCCGGACCATAGCCAGGGCAGTGGCAGAAGGCGTAGCCGCCGCCGCACCAGCAACCCCGGCCCAAGTGGCAGCCAGGATCAACACCTCCCGACTGAAATTGAAAAACCCCGACCCATTCAATGGGAAGAACACCACCAATTTCAATCAATGGTGGGAATCGGTCACAATGTACCTAGGATTCTACCCAGAAACCGTGGACCGACAAAAGATTGCATGGAGAGGAACCCTCCTAACGGACACGGCCCTGTCCTGGCACCTCCATCGTTACAGGGACTTGGGAGATACGGACACCTGGGTTAACTACTCGGCAGCGATTCGGGCCGAATACCACAACGACCGCGAGGCAGCCGATGCTCAGCAAAAGCTGGGACAACTCCGATACCAGGGATGTATCCGAACATACATAACGGAACTCCGGGCGCTCA
>Ga0307516_10009217_pt1 | contig 11046 bp, 16 predicted proteins | sample 19_EM_MG_FD_203310 | JGI IMG/M metagenome (GOLD analysis project Ga0307516, IMG submission 203310) | Populus trichocarpa ectomycorrhiza microbial communities from riparian zone in the Pacific Northwest, United States - 19_EM | ecosystem: Host-associated > Plants > Roots > Unclassified | place...
GATGTGCACTGCCCCTGGATAAGCCCAGACTGCACCAACGACGTTGACCTCGACGTTGACGAAGCACTCCAAGTTGAGGCTCACCACTCGTCGTTGGTTGCGACAGTCCTCTTCTCTAGAGTCTACTTTCTCTGTTGGTTTCAAGGACAAGCTGCCCCTTTTTTCAACAGTGGCGTTCGCTCTCCTACCGTTTGTTGAAGTTCGTTTGCGATGGCTGCGACGGTCGTTCTACCTGCATCAACGATAACTACGCAGCGTCCATCGTCCCCTGTATCACCGACCGTCTACGACAACTCTCAAAGGCAGAGTTTCGTATCTTCCTCTGGGACATCTTTCTTTACAGCAAAAGCCTCTCCTTTGACACCGACGACCCCCAACCCGCTCACTGCACCAACCCGATCATCGTCTGCAGATACGCTTAATGCTCCACCGAATCGCCAAGGAGAGGAAGCCATAAGCGAGGCGGCCATGTTTCAAACTGGCCCTGGTTTCCCATCAATCGTCTCAAGTTCCAGTAAAGTCATCCACTATGCTCAAAACAGTTTTGTCGATCCTCGCGTTACAACTGGCGGAGCTGACCCTATCGGTCCCCCGCCGCCTTCACCTCCCGCGAGCGTCGATCAGGAAGAACCTCCAGAGATGCCTACTCGTCCAAGAAACAATCCGGACCCGTCTCGCCAACCCGTTTTTGAGCACCATGTCAACAGCGGTAGGGACCGATCATTATCTGATTCCCGTGACACACAACGTCTGGCGCATTCCGTGCCCTCCTTTTGTCCGATATCAACCAACGAACAGTATCATATCCCTCAGAGATCCTCTACGGATACCATGAGGTTATCCTCCTTTGGTTCACGCTCTGGGGCTTTGACAGTGAGCACGCGTGCACCACGTATCTCGGACCAGTCAGACGGGAGCGCTGTCACGGTCGATGCCCATATCACTGAGACATCGGCCTCGCCCATCGCAAAAGTTGTACCCCTGTCTCCAGATGGATTCCTACAGCCCCCACAGAGTCAGAGCATGTCTGGCCGCCCCACACGACGCAACACCACATCCTGTCCTGGTGTCCGTACTGTGCGCTCGGCACCTCAACCTGGGGGCACGTACGATGACGGTGACATCGAGGATGATATTCAACTGCACGCGGAACAGATTCGGCGAGAGAGGAAGCGGAAGGCTGAGGCTGAGGCTGCGCTAACCCGAAAAACGACCACTCAGCGGGGTTCGTGGGGTGCGAAAGAAGATGACAACCGGCCGCTCGTGGGCAACTTAATCGGGGAGGACCATGTCAATTATGTCCTGATGTATAATATGCTGACGGGGATCCGTATTGCTGTAAGTCCTGTGTCGTTCTTTCAATCACAATGACTAATCCGTGGCCGCTGACCACGAAGGTATCGAGGTGTCAAGCAAAGATTAAGCGACCACTTACTGACGAAGATTTCACGGCACAACACAAGTACTCTTTCGATATGTGCGTCTGTTTGTCGTGCTTCATCTTTGGAATGCTGATCACCTGTGTTACTCGTCAGTGTCGGAAATGAATTGACGCCTTCTGCCAAGTACGATTTTAAATTCAAGGACTATGCACCATGGGTCTTCCGCGAGCTCCGCGAGGATTACTTTCAGATTGATCCTGCCGACTATCTGCTCTCTTTGACTGTCAAGTATATCCTCTCAGAACTTGGCTCACCTGGCAAGTCTGGCTCGTTCTTCTACTTCTCGCGGGATTACCGGTTTATCATCAAGACGATCCGGCATTCAGAGCACAAGTTCCTTCTTTCGGTGCTGAAGAACTACCATGCCCATGTAAAGAACAACCCTCATACGTTGCTTTCACGCTTCTATGGTCTCCACCGTGTGAAGTTGCCGAGAGGTCGTAAGATTCATTTCGTGATCATGAACAACCTGTTCCCTCCGCACAAGGACATACACGAGACCTTCGATCTGAAGGGTAGCACAGTCGGAAGAGAATTCCCAGAGGAAAAGGCGCAGAAAAACCCTCGTGCGGTGTTGAAGGACTTAAACTGGATCAATCGTGGCAAAATGTTGGAGCTTGGGCCAGAAAAGTGTGCACTCCTGACGGAGCAACTCCGCAGAGACTCGGAGTTTCTGAGGCGAATCCATGTCATGGATTACAGTCTCCTGGTGGGGATACATCACATGCGACGGGGAAATAGGGAAAACGTTCGGAGTAATACGCTCAAGGTGTTTTCAGTAAGTCCTTACATTCCTTTGGATTTCAACAGGGTCTTACATATGCTGCGTTGCAAGCCATCTGTTCCGGCTCTTCGTCGCAAGAGTACCCATGTCAAGGGTGGTCGATCCCCTGAAGCTATCGCCATGCGCCGCGCGATGCGTACACCCGATCCGAAAAAGTTTGGATCCGAAGCCCTCGATTTACCTGAGGAAGACACCGGGGATCGACAGTATTTCATATTCTATCAAGATGAGGGCGGGTTACAAGCGACGGACGAGGCCAATCAACCGATGGACACGCTGTATTACTTGGGGGTCATCGACATTTTGACCCCGTATAAATCGTTGAAGAAGTTAGAACACTTTTGGAAAGGCCTTTCAGCTGATCGAGTAAGTTTAATGGCACGCTCTATCCCTCGATTGAGTGATCCGAATACCTGAATTTGTAGCATAAAATCAGCGCCGTCCCACCAACTGAGTACTCTGAGCGGTTCTTCAATTTCATGAAGGTCATTACGAGGGGCGGAGACGGCGCCCGTTTCAAGGCGGAGTGAAACAACGTGTTTATGGGTGCCATTGGGTTCTGCGTCTCTGCTCTATATGTTTCCCTGGGAAAACCTTCGCATTCAACGCAAAACCTAGCATTTGTACTTTTGATCTCCGCAAGTATACCACTTCCCAATCTAATTTTCGGTTTTTGTTACGCCTCTCTTTATTATTCGGCCTTTCCATCACTTAACTAGCAACTACTAGTATATATTCCACTCTTTTCATCCATTATGATTTTATCATTTCCTTCGCAAATGGACTTACATCTCGTCCTCTCTTTTTATCGCTTTCGATGTCGTCTTCATTCCATCACTCGAGGTACGCTTTCCATCACTCCTCCCTTTACACACACTCCTAGAACAGAATCTTGTTGGGGTTGTGCCATCATTCCACTGGCAATTGTCACGAACTTCAACATGTTGGTAAGACCGAAGCAGAGCTGTTTCTGTCCAAGGTGTGTCAACTCCACCACACCACACCGCATTTGTGGCTATCGTGATATGACTTGTGCAATCATCATTGTACCCCATTCCTTACACTTACACCCTCCACCCATTTACCAATACTTCAGAGGCCTCACTGAGTCAGACACTTTTGAAACACATGAATTTTTGACTTATATGACTCTACACATTCTTTACATCACCAAAAACAGACTGAATATCACACAGTTGCCGAGTGTGCTGCGACAGAGTGAATATGATGTTGTAGTGACAGTACCAACTTCACCAATATTCCCTTGCTTGACAAGGGCTCTGGGACTTCGTTATATCGTGGGAACGTCCTACGACTGATCTTTTTGCCTTCTTTGGAAGTGTTACCTTTCAATACACTTCAATAGTTACAATGCTACTACGTAGATCGACAACTCAGCATTTGAGAAGCAAACTGTACTCTTTAATTGACTTTCGCCATTCCAATTCAATTCGTCAAGCAAGGGTTCTGCCGACGCAGGTGGCATTTCGAGTCCTCCATGACGTAATTACATAAGCACATATTCATACTCACTGATTCAAGGAGACAACAGTGTCTACATACATAGCAAGGACTGGCCTGCCCCTCCTTGACTCACTTGGTCCCTGGATACATGTATATAACAACCACTGGAACAACGAACTCAGGAAACGGACAAGGTCACCTACCTCATCATATCGATTTTGCTTCGGTCAACATATCACTCGGTCTAGATGGAGCTCCGTCTGCTCTCACCCTCTAGTACTGGCGCCTTGTCGATCAAGCCTGTTTCACTTTCCAGTCGTCACCGTTTTAGTCATGTTGATGAGGGGCTTTGTGGCGTCGTAGGTAAACTTCATGACACGGGAGGACTGGCCATAGGCACTGATAAATATACTCCATCCCGACTACAGGTGCACAAAAAGTGATTTCGATGTTGAGTTCCCGTCATATTGTGACAGCCACGATTTCTTTGAATCACAACTCACTCGGGGACGATGGCACGTGTCAATTATTTGCCTATCTCTCTTCAACTGAGGGATCCCAGCATCGAGCTACGATAACCGAAATCGGCCTCACGAACAATAATATTGGATGCAAAGGGCTTCTGGCCATTGCAGAATTTGTCCGTAGGAATGATGTCCTTGAGGTACTGTGGTTAACCAATGTTAGTATGTAGCGTGTGCTTTTTCAAAGATCGATTGTTTCTAATGCCAGTTTCTTGAAGAATGAGCTCACACCAGATCCAGCCACTCTGACTTCTTTCGCGAGTGCCTTAAATTCTTCACGATTACGTCTCCTCTCAGTCACTGGTAACTCGCAACTGGGTGACTTGTTCGTGGACAGATTTCTTCCTCTCCTTCGATCACGGTCTCTCGGGGAGCTACATATCAATGCCATTGGCCTTACCCCTCGAGGGGCATCCGCTATTGCTGCCTGGGTTGCAGGAAGCAAGGTGATGGACAACCAAGGGACATGCTACCTCCATACATTGAAGTGCAGCGGAAATAACCTTGGAGTCAGAGGTGTCTGGGAAGTCATACGAGCGATTGAGAAAGGGAACTGGGCTCTAAGCAAGGTTGAAGTGTATGCCAATCAACTGACAGCACCACAGCTCCAAATCATAGCTAGCCAATCCTCTTCGACGGAATTTCCCATGACCGATCAGCCACCCGGTATCCCAGAGACAGAGGAAGCATGGAAAGACTGTGAACGGGGCTTGCATAGAGTTATCATGCGCAACCAATATTGGCGGCGACAGACTGGGAAGGAAGCATGCAACCTGCTGAGACATGCTCGCCCATTACTCATGTGTTCCAAGTTACTTCCGACGTCCTCCGCCCCCTCTCACCTTAGACCCAATTCTAATCCTTCCCCAACGTCAACCATTCTTTTCCCGTTTTTCGCACTTCCGAACGAGCTCAAGCTGTACATTCTGGCCCTTTTCGCACCTTCGCTGTCATCGACGCAACGAATACGCGTTTATAAATATGCATCAGATCCTAAGACCCTTCCGTCATTGACACCAAATTTTCGTCGGGGAGCGGGGAAAGGATACCCCTCCAGCCTGGAGATGACTTATAGACTTTCAAGTCCTGACGGGAAATTTATGACTACCGGCATGGGTCTCCAATGTAGAGAACAAGAGCGGGCCAAGTTTCTGGAAGCCGTTGGGTGTTGCTCTTACGAACCAGAACCCAAAGGTCATGTTGATTGTGGTCCCCTGTAATCCCAATTCGTTATATCGGAATACCATGTAATCCATCATCGGGATAGTTAATATGATTGTAGTGATAGTAATACATATCGCCTCATGCACCCTGAGATTGTGTAGCAATCGCTCGTGATACAAGGCTACTTTCTGACTTACCTAAGGGGTTGCATTGCGTGACAAGACGTACGAAGCAAAAGTGAGTACTTGGAATTAACCACGGGCAATCAACACATGGGAGCTAAGGAGCAGGCTCATCTTCCAAAGTCATCTCGTCAAACTCCTCTAATAATTCCTCCAGCTTCACTTCGGGGAAATCAGGTTCTTCTTCCTCCCCTTCCTCTCCACTTGTAAGTGGAACATGGCCACCATCCACCTCATCCACATCCATCCCGTACTGTCCGTGGCGCTGCCTCCGCCCACCATCAATAGCGTCCTTCATGTTGACATCCTTTGTTTTGTAAAGGTTGACAGTCCCCCTCAGCTCGGGATCTTCTTCCAGATCCATCAAGAATAACTCATAGTCCTCGTCCACCCTCTTCTGATCGCGACCGCCCATCCTACCGACTACACCACGTCCGCCACCAGTGTCGCCCTCCTCGCCTTGCTCCTTGGCGATGCTTCGTAGCTTCCAATTTCTAGGCTTTCCTTTCTTTCTCCGGTTGGGATACGCTTTCTTGACTAGCACGATATCTGGAATGCGATCCGCTTGCAATGTCGCGAAATCGTCTGAGTTGAAATTGGACGACGTAAGATAGTAACCCATGGCCGTATCTCCCGGTTGCAAAATTCCACCTAGGTGGGTGCGAGTGTAGAAGATCTGCGTTTTTCTGGCGGCCGTTTCATAGTCCATCTCTACTTCGTCGTCGTCGAGACTCGCCTGTGACCTGAATGCGCCTGCAAGTGCAACCTGAGCATCGGCAAGGACCAATCGGCCACGAGTGGTCCCGACAGGTTCGATATCCAGAACCGTGAATTCCATCAGATCACCCATTCCAGCCAACGCGGAGAATGGTGCACGCCAGTATACCTGACCGTTGACTTCAACAGACTTCAATGTGCTGACATCAAGAAGATGGAAAGATGCTCCGACGCGTGTACATATTGTCAATGGTGAAATGTTCGAGAGCGATCGCGCCTGTTTCGGCGGGATACAAACGAGGTCGTCTTTACAGATGGGAGCGATCTCCACCGAATATGTAAATTTGTAATTTGCAGTGTTCGAATGCGTATCCGTGGAGAGAAGTCGTTCCGACCCCTTCGTCCTGTACAAGCGGACACAATCAAATAGAAATCAAGACGCAGTGGCTTCACCTACCGTATGGGTACAACACCGTTCAGGAATTCTACCATTTTAATAGCGTGGCTGCGTTGGCTGTAAAAGAAATCCAGACCATCTCTCACCTCCTTAACGGAGATGGTGTCCTTCTGGGCTCCGTGCTTCAATATTAGCTGCTCGAGGTACAAAAAGGTTCGTTTATGAGCAACTTTCTGGCGCACTTGGACGAGTGCCTTCCACGTATTTTTTGCTGCGAGTCGTGTGCAATCAGGGCACTGTGTGTTGTGTACAAGGTATTCGATCTCGAACACTTGTTCAAGGATCGTAGAGGCCAAAACCTAGACGTTTTCAGAGCGATTGTTGAGTGGGGCGAGGAGACATCGAGAAAATATTCCTCTACAGACCTCTTTTTGAATAGTAAGCGATACGCGCAATCGTCTTGAATGTGGTTCTGTCCAGATGAAGTGCGCTTCTGTCAGTCGCACTTTATTTAATCCTTTAAGTCTTTTAAGACATATCGCGAGCAGCTCCTGGGATTCTGGCCGCGCCAAAGTCCACGCTTGTGGAGGTGATAAGAAACGCTCGCAGTTTCTGCAAAACGATACCGATGCTGGGAGGGAAATCAATGCATCTCAGCATGGTACGATCAGATTCTCGCACATTGTTTCGGAATACCCTCCGTTATATCGACACTGCGAAAAATTGTTTAGCTCGCACTTCAACACCGTGGTGCATACAATGCTCACCTATTCCTTAGACACGCAACACACAAATTGGCCGAGTTGGGCACGATGGGAATTCCTGATCTCGGCATTAGCACTCGACAGCTCCCTCTACCACGGATTGGCTCTCACCGCAATCGGCGCAAAGGACTCGAGTAATTGCAGGGCCAGGTATAAATTCCATGTTCACCACGGCGGGATATGTGTTATTTCAGAGAGTGACTGAAGATCGATGAGTGAGCAAATGCTACTCGAGTCAATATCTTCCGACTTAGTCATCAAATCTGGTATGTATGTGGCAGGACAAGTAGCCTGCGCTTTTCAGTCAAGATTCGATCTTATACCTCACTCTACGGGTGCGGTGTAACAAAGTAACAGGGCCTAATATCTACGTACTAACGTACACCACCATATGTCGTGCGGTTATGGTATTGTACAAAGACATTGTTATTGCACAATTCGAGAAGGGTCTTACAGAGAGGCCTTGCCCCGCGGTTCGAATGGTAACAGCAATGCGATAAGGCCAGCAGCAACAAATATTGCTCCGGAGACCCAGATAGGAACAGACGTGGTTATGTCCGCATACAATGCAATGATAGGAGCCTGGAGGCATTTTTAGCATATCAGCACTGACTTCAGAAATATGCCCTAATAAGCCCGCACCATGACACCAAAGATACGATTTGCAGACGCAACTAGCGAATTACCAGTCCCCCTATCCTTGGTGGGGAACAACTCAGGAGAGATGGCATACAGCACACCATACATGACGTTATTGGTGAAGCTGTACCCACAATCCCATCCGAGATAAGAATTGGACGATCGTGCCGTTGTCGACAAGAGAATGAAGACACCCGTTAGAGCTGTAGACGATTTGTATCACACTCAAATGAATTTGGATTGATGGTGCAGACTGACCAGTGAAGATGGCAAGGGTTCCTCTACGACCAAGGATGGGAAGTTCGACCAGATAACCAGCCATCAACGCCCCCGGAATGCCCATGATGCTCAATATCACTTGCTAGAATCCATCGAGTCAGTATTTGGGTGTCGGATGTACTCGACGACGAACGTTACGGTATGTGATGAACACAGAATCGTTGCCAACTGCCGCTCCCCGCGTTTGCAGACTGATCCAAGTATGTCAGCTCTTTCCTCAGTGGGCCAGCAGTCGAAACATACTAATAGGGCACAAAAGCATTATACCTATAAAATGATCAGGTAGAAGCCCCGCGCACATGTGGGATTACCTACAAAGGGAACGCAAGTCCAATTAAAGCTGAAGTAATACAGATCAGTCCATTTTCCAGTGCCAATCAGGGAAACTCACCCCATAGTACGATCAAGATGCTTGTCGAGTATGCTAGCTTCCGTGTCGCGAATAGAGGTTTTACGTGGTTGGAGTCGAGCTTCGATAGCTTCCTCATTGCAGCCGCCTTCGCGGATGTGTCCAACTCAGCACGATCCTGATCAGAACCCCCAGCAAGTATTTCAGCTTCTTTGAGGTGATCCACAGTAAGGTTACTGGTTTTGCCATTGATAGCAGCCACTCTGTGCACGGAGGCCACAGCCTCTTCGTCTCTCCCACGACCCATCAGATACTTTGGACTCTCCTGGAGATTGAAGACGAAGAACCGGAGGAACCACATCGCCATCATGACCCCGCCCATAGTAAACAAGTAATAACGCCAGCCTTTATTTGATGAGGCGGGGCATGGCGCCGGAGCGGAGGGACAAGAGAAGCTACTAATCAAAGGCCAAGCAACCTTGCATGACCTGTCAGTAGCAAATTCGACATAGTGGTATTTCGGCTCTACACCCACTCACCAAGCTGCCGACAAGCTGACCGACCGCCCACCAGATGGAAAGCACTGTCAACAAATACTGATGTGATGCAGGGACAAATTCTACAACCACATGGATTTCGTGTTCCCTGATAAAGTTCGGAAGGGACCACCTACCAAGAAAGACTGCTGAGTCAACAGGGAGATTCCCACCTACTCCAATCGACCACATGGATACACATGCACATAAAGTAGTATAATTAGGTGCTCCACCAGCGGCGATGGCAAAAATAGCCGTGATAAGGATGGTAAGATTGAAGGACCACCTTTGCGTATATGAGATGGCAGTTCAAAGAGTCCACTACAATAGTGATCTTACCTACGGCCCCACACGTCACAACCAACACCCCAAAAGATTGCCCCGACGAGCAGCCCGAGGGCCTGTCCAAGTAACATCCACTCCCCTTGTACATCGAACTCACGCGTAACCGACGTATAAATTAACCCGGGAGTCGCCTGATGGTCGAACCCTTGGATAAGCGTATCAATCACTGATGCTGTGACGTTAGCACTCACCGGCCATAAATTGTCCCTTATCAATGTTCAGTTAGAAACTAGGAAATGAATGGAAAAACTCGAGAGCTCACGAAAACCAGCCAAACCCAGCGACGAAGAATAAACACCACTGTAGGACATGAGTTGATTGTGGGAACGAGGGGATACAGACAAACAAGCCAGACCTGGTACTTCCCCATGCCTATTTCTTGGAATGCATCATTGAGGATCTTTGCTTTGGCATGATATACCGGATCCAGCGAGTCCTCAGTGTAAATATCCTGGGTGTGGGTTTGTAAACTCTCTACTTGGACATTTTTTTTCTCGGGAGAGGTGCTGGGCTCCTGAGAGAAGGGCATATTGATATGGAAGCAAAGGGGTATGAGTTGCTCTCATGGGATCCGAGTATTTATGCTGTAGCCCTTTCCTGGCAAGTGGCGGAAGTAGATTGTGGTGCATACAGTGATGCAGTGACAGCAACGCTCCGTACGGTTATTGGGGCACAACGGCACAAATTTCAAGGGGGCTTTTGCATCACTTATGGTGGTTACAGTAAGACACATTGCATTGTCACTTATCGGAGAGTCTTCGAAAGTGGATGTTAGGTGGCCTAGGGTGACCAGCAACGGAATAAGGCGTACTGAGAACATTTCAGGACTCCGTAACTCAGGATGGAAGGGTCACAAATGGGGGATAGATCTGATGCGGAGATAAGAACGTTGATTTTGAGCAAAGATAGCGCGTAGCGCCCCGAGGAAGGAGCCTACATAGTTGTTGCAAGGCTGGTCAACCGTGTTGGGTACTACGACCAAACAACAAACCAAACACGGCAACGCAGGAACACGAAATGAAGTGAACACACAAGGTGACCAGCAACCAGGCTCCTTCCCAGCCCCTGAGAGTGTGAGGTATGTTAAGGTTGGGCGGTGTTTGAACTTCCGCATAGCCACTCGGCTTTTTCCACTAATGCCCTAGGATGCCGCCTCACACTCGAAGTAGAGGCTGGGAAGGAGCCTGGCCAGCAACCCGAGAAGCGCAAACGGGCACAAAAAACAAGCCGCATGTCGGAAGAAAGGTCAGCCGCCCGAGGAACATTACCGCCTGATGGTGAGTCCGGCACATCTAACTTGCAAGCGTTTGTTTCGTGCACTTGACCCTCACCGGAACGATTATGTTCCACCACTTTGGGAGATTAGTCGACTACCCCTCACCAGTGCAAAGCAATTCTACTGTATCGGTGACTCCAAGCCCTCCTGTTGAGAAGCAGCCCATGGGGGTAGCTCCGAGGTC
>Ga0307516_10009218_pt1 | contig 11046 bp, 8 predicted proteins | sample 19_EM_MG_FD_203310 | JGI IMG/M metagenome (GOLD analysis project Ga0307516, IMG submission 203310) | Populus trichocarpa ectomycorrhiza microbial communities from riparian zone in the Pacific Northwest, United States - 19_EM | ecosystem: Host-associated > Plants > Roots > Unclassified | place...
ACAAAGAAGCTGATAGTGATGGCCATGGTGGCTCCACAAGTACTGTGAAGGATGCCGGAGAAACACCAGAACTCATCCAAGGGAATTACTCGGAAGCTTTTCTTCCTTCCAAAGAGTTTCCAGTTTCCGATGAATATGAGTTACTTCTTCCTTGCACAAATTCTGAGGGAATTGTTAAGGTTCGTTTTTTTTCCTCCTTGTTAGAAGTATCTCTTACACTTGTAGTCTTAATTCATGGTATGGTATCTACAGCCTTCGCAATCTGTAGACAAGGAAAAAGCTCATTGTCTATAGGTTCTTATCTCATTCTCTAAATTTACAGAATAAAAGTTTCTGCCACTCTGCGAAACCTGGATTTGTTTTTTTTTTTTGCGGAGAAAACAATAGCAATTAAATCTTTCACTTCATTTAATCATATTGCTTTTGCTGATGAAATCCTTACTGCTTTTAAACTAATAAGATGTAATATTAGCAGCCCTTGATCTGTTAGTTTTCTTCTGGTAGGTACACTTATCTGACAAGATTAAGCAATGCTTCAGGATGATATCAAGAAAGCTAAATCTGAAGGCAGTCTTTGCACCTTCAACTACCGCAGCGGTATCCCCTATTTCCATCGTAGCCACTACTTTCGTAGTGTATTCTTGCTACTCTGAGCTGAGTTTAAATGTGTATTTCTTGCAAAGATTGCTGGCTTTATAATTGGAGTGATTCCTCAAATTCGGAATTCCTTAATCGGTGCTAGTGCTCCTCTTCATGTAGTTGAAGATTCTGCTTCTCTGATAGGGTATACATCATATTCAGAAACTGTTGGCGTTGCGAACAGCACAACCTTATAGCAATAATCTTTTAACACATTTTCACCATTTCATTCAATTTAAATTGCAGGGATGCAGCCATCCCAACAGTCACTTTAATTGTCGGAGGAAACCTTCTTAGAGGTAATTTTTCTTAAGTTCGTTTACGCCTCCCTCGAATTAGTCCAAATCTTGTTTTTACTTCACATACTGGCATGGAATGGTATTTAGCAGATTCTGACTGTTGCGATGCAGGTTTAAGAGGATCAGGAATTCAGTCGTCACTCATAGTTGGAATAGTAGCAGTTAGGTTTGTTTTCCTTCCTCTCATAGGCACTGCCATTGTTAAAGGTGCAGTCCACTTTGGTCTGGTCCATTCTGATCCATTATATCAGTTTGTCCTTCTGCTACAATTTGCAGTTCCACCAGCATTGAACATAGGTATGAGCAGTCTAATTCTATAAGAGCGAACATGCTGATGAAGTTCAATCGTGCAAGGAACATAAAGAGATGGGATATATCTCAAACTGTTCCATGTTTTTCTAATTTTGCAGGCACAATTACTCAGTTATTTGGAGCTGGAGAAAGTGAATGCTCTGTGATAATGTTATGGACATATGCGTTGGCATCAATTTTTCTAACTCTGTGGTCAACCCTTTTCATGTGGCTAGTAGCTTGATTACTATTCTTATTTTATAGATAGACTTCAAAATTTGTTGGAAAATTCTTCCATTTTGGAGAGTAGTTATTGTTAAAAGTAAGAGTTTGGCTTAAAATCGAGTAGTGTATACCATGGTGTTCAAACTCAAATCCACAAAGACTATTGCCCCTCTTCATTAACAATGAATCAATGATGGTTTCAGTCGTTGTTGGTTTCATCAATGGCCTGTTACGGTGATTTTGTGTTGGAGAGAGGGTGGTAGTTCAGTGTTGGTGAGGCTGTGAGGGTGAGGGTGGAGGCTCATATAGTATTCAATTATATGGTGAAGCTGATATTATTGTCAAGTTGATGTTAATGAGAAGGGAAATTTGTTGGGTTTATTTTCGCCCTTTAATTTTTTGCAATTGCAGTATTTAATTTAATTTAATTATTTTCTTAAAACAATTTAATTTATGATGAAATTAATTTTAACTAGTAAGTGGTTTTAAGCAGCAAGACATCAAGGGAACTCCATCTGAAGGAAGTGTTTGCACCTTCAACTATCGGAGCAAAATCCCCTAATCCTTATCCCAACATAGCCACTTCTTTCATGGTGTATTTCTTGCTTCTTGTTTGATATCTGAACTACCTTTCAGAGATATCTTTCTTGCGTAGATAACTGGTTTTATCATCGGAGTGATCACTCAGATTCGGAATCTCATGTTCGGCGCCAGTGCTCCTATTCATTAGTTGAAGACTCTGCATCTTTTCTTGGGTATAAATCCTGCTTTCATCTCCAAGTTTATAGATTAGGAACCTCTTGATCTAGTAGCTTGCTGTCACAAGTATACTTTCAGGTTACATTTTCTGGTGTTGCAGTCAGCATTAGCTTTCACCACTCACCTGTAACACATTCCTTAAATTTTATATCATTTAAATTGCAGGGATGCAACTGTCGCAACGGTGATTTTGATAATGGGAGGGAACCTGCAGAGAGGTAACTCCTAGTTGTCTTTATGCCTCCCGTGAAGTGGTCAAAATCTTGCTTCTCTTCCTAGTATTGGTTACCAAGGTATCTAACAATTTCTGACTGTTGCAAAAATTCAAGTTTTAAAGGGTCAGGTATTCAGCCATTAATCGTGTTCGCAATAACAGTTCTGTACATTTTCCTGCCTCTATTAGGAATTGTCATTGTTAAGCGTGCCGTCCTGTTTGGTCCGGTACATTCAGATCCATTATATCAGTTTATGCTTCTGCTACAATTTACACTACCACCAGCAATGAACATAGGTATATATATGAGTAATTTGAGGACATCAGGCATTGTTCTGAAATTCTTTCAATTTGAATAGGGTTTATTTATTGTTGCAAGGAAAGGCCTGCAGGGTGTCAGCTAATCCTGACTGTTCCAGAAACTACTGTGTTTTATCCTTTCTTTTATTGCTTGTTCTCTATAAATTCATCACGTGGACAACAAGGGCAAGACTGCATCATCAAACAATTTAACTTCAGGTTGTAGGTCAAATATATAATTATTTTGCCTTGTAAAGGGCATTCAAATATATCTAGGGGTATGTGTTATTACATCTTTATATGGCAGAACTGATGAAGTATCTCTGCTAACACATAATAACACATTTAGCACAGTACCCTTTTGCTTGTACGTTTCAAAATATCTTCTTTTATATCTGTATTCGCCAAAACTAATGAAATACCTACGCTAAGGCCTAAGATGCAATGCATTTCCCAGATTGTGTATGTTGGAAGCGATCCAAGAGGCAAGTGAAGTGACATTCATCTGACGAACGACAAGAAGAACCAAAGCGTTACCGCAACTGTGGTCAAGGAATTGGTCCATAGCATGATCACCGAGCATTCGGTTTCACCAGCTCCAAACAAGTTATTGTACTTGCCAAGTCAAGGCCAAAAGACAAGTGAAATTACTTTAAGTTAGAAACAAATTCAACCTGTTTCCAGATGAGGACATGATTGAACTTCGCATGAATCTTAAAAACAAGGTATAGCTAAAATTTGACAGGCCTATGTTGATTGCTGGAGGCAGTGCAAATTGAAGCAGAAGAACGAACTTGTACAACGATTCTGAGTCCACAAAGCCAAAATGAACAGCATATTTGATTGTAAGGACTCCCAATATCGGTATAAAAATATACCGGACTGCTGTTATACCAATAATCACTGAGACCGGCACCTTCGACCCGTTGAAACCTGAGAACACATTCTGGTCATCATTTTGGTTGTTCAGGAATCTTCATATATATATATATATATATATATATATATATCATCAAAGAGGGATGCTGACCCGAGCAAGTATACAGAGTCCTCAATCACATGAAGAGGAGCATTATGATCACCAATCAGTGCTTTTCGGAAAGGAGGGATAACACCGATTATAAATCCAACAATCTATGAAAGCAAAGCAGTAAGGGGGGTCAATCCTCGTATCGCCTCAATACTGAAACATAAAGTGGCTTGTTTAGTCTATACTTTGTCTGATATTTTAACGTGACCAAGAAATCGGAGAGGGAAGAAGTCCGGTTTAAAACTGCATGCTGCTTGCTAATGGCTGCTTCATGGAAATGTCTCCATAAAAAGGTCTTTAAATTATGATAGAGTTCAAAAATCAACAAGGCATGTGCAAAGAGAAGGCTTGATCTGAATACTGCTATAAAAAAAATGAAGCATGGATTTATATCCTACTTAACCATGGGATCCATCTGTTGTGCATATCTGACTAATTTTTCACCCATTTAAGCTCATCGGCTTCCCCCAACAGGAATATTCTTGCTCCACCACTTTTATGAACTATCCTTTTTATCTAGCTTCATATGATCTCCAAACTAGACAATAAGAGTGGTAAGATGTAGGAGTCTAGAAATGTTACCAGAAGTAGTCTTTCTTCTCTTTCAACCTCAAAATGACTGAATGCAGTTTAACACTCTAATAAGACATGAGATGCAGAAAACAAATGCACTCTTCTAAGTATTTGACAAAACCAACAGAAACTCCAGCTGTTTCGCTTCCGCATGGACTAGTGGAGATTGCTTTTCCAGGCAGGTGGCACGTTTTACATGTATTGAAAAGTCCTGAAATTATGGCATTATTTTTAGGGTGCTGTGTGTTCATGAGCATTTAGGAAGATCCAGCTTGTCTACTTTAGGCTTGGGCTTAGGGTTTTTTAAGATAGGCCCATATATGTTTAACTCCATCGCTTTATTCATTTTTGTAGTTAGGTGTATTGTGAGTTCCAAATGGACTTTCCTTCCAAACATGAGCAATATTTCAATATGGTATTAGGTAAATGTTGAGCTTGTATCAGCACAATGAGCTTCAGGGTCAAGCTAATATCTTGAATAATAAATTAATTTTCTGGTTCTGTAGTCAATGTGGTTAATAAATAATACCTAATATGTAATGTTTTGAAATAAATAGAGAAAAAATAAATAGAAAAAGATAACAATGTCCTTAAAAGCTTAAAAATAAATATAAATGAATGAGAGGTATTGTGATAATTGAACAAATAGCTTGATAAATATAAATAAAAAAAATATAAAATTGAGAGAGAGAACTAATTTTGTTTTGATTCCTAAACATATAGGGTTGTGGGTATTAAGTGTATTAAATAAATTATACGTTCTTTTCAAGTTGTTTTTTAGTATGTTTTCTTTTGTATTCAGATACTCTTGATACTATACCTACTGGGCATCAATAGGATTTTCTTGGACATCTGCTTTTGAGTTTTTGAGTCAGGTAAGTAAATAATTTTTCATGTACTAGAGGAATAGTATAAATACTTGAATTGTTAATATAACAATTGATCATGCTTTTTGGCAATTCTCATATTGTTATCTACCTCTTGTTTATGATTAAGCTTGATCACTTATTGAAATTGAATATTTGACATGAACCATTATGTACTTATGAATTGATAGCTCCTTATTTGATTGATGTCACGAGTTCAGCTTTGAAAAATGAATCTTATATTAAGAACTTTAAATATGGTATCAGAAGCTGCATATGTTTAAAAGGTAAAAGTTTGTATGTAAATTTAGGTTCTTATATGTCTAGAAACCTGAAGGGGACCTTGTCTATGTGTCGATCATGGATCCAGTCGTGACATGATACCTGCAAAAGGTTTCCTTTTGTGAATTTAAGGACTCTCCAATGCTTAAATGAGTATTGTTTCAGAGAAAATATAATAATCTTTCAGAAAAAAATTCTAAAAATACATATGCAATAAGGAGTAGAGAAAAAGGAGAACCCGCCTTTGAGAGATATCATGGTCTCTTTTATAGTTCATGAGGCTTATCTCTTTTCGAAGACAAGGGATTAAAAATATAAGCAAAATATCTATAATTTATCAGGATAAAATATCTCTAACTCGTCAAGGAATAAAATATATTTGACTTATCATGGTAAAATATCTCTAATTCATGGTATGATCATGGAGCCTAATATTCTTTAGAGTTAAAAAGAGCATGGGCTCGAAGATGATGTGTTTTACAGCTCAACAGACTCATATATATATGGGCTCAGCCGAGCACTAAGTCCAGAGATGGTGTGTCTGGAAGCTCATCAGACCCATATACATCTGGATTTAGTGCTTGGCTGAACTTAAGAATGTTGAGTTTGGCAGTTTCCTAAACTCATATATATCATGTTATTAACCTATCTTTTGTTACTTTTTTAGGAGAGAGGATCCGAGTAAAAACAAAAATGTTGATCCATCAGGACCATACCAAGTGATTTTGAAACCTAATGGTCCTCTTATTAAGGCTTTTGGACTAAAAATTATTCTGGAGAATGGTCTAGATGTAGATGCAACACTATCTAATGTTATTAGGCCAAATGGTACTCATTGAGATTGCCATTTGTGGATTTAATTTTCCTATTACTCATGTTGATGACACTGTAGTTCGGAAATTTATTCTACAGTGAAATTCATTGGTAAAAATGCTTTGGATACTAGTGGAAGAAAGGTTCCAGGTTGGACTAGTATAAGCTTCTGTGGGGACCTGTGGAGTAGGGAAATTTCACATCATTTCGTTGCCCTGACAAGTTCTGGCAAAGTTTGTTGCGTTACTTGTGTAAAATAGACAGGCAAGTTGGTGATGGGTCTGCAGAAATTTCTTGGGCCAAACAATTTTTGCAGAAGAAGAGTTTTCTGCTGTTTGGTTAAGAATTACCTGAGGCCATTATCATTTCTGCATAATAGTTACAGCTGAGAAGAAACAGAACCGAATTATCATAATTTCTGCTCCAAATTCTTTTTTCTAAGTGCTTCTAAAGTTTGATTTTGCTCGTTATCAAATCAAATACAACATATAAACAAGAAAGTAAAGAAATAAATGTTATAAAGAAACATTTAGAAACAAATCAAGTTCTGTCTTCAAATTATAAAATTTTCAGTTCAACGTCAGCAAAGCCAACCCGTGCTTTGTGCCTTTCAATGAGATCATTCAGTGCGGCAACAAACTGGCTGTGAACTTCATCAAGCTGGAAAATTGATGAAAATGAATCCATGTATAAGCAGAAGTTGGACATTAAGCTATCACTCAGTGGTAAGTCCATAGATTTATCTAAAATAGAGATGCAGGCAGCTTTAACTCCACCTTAACTAGACATTGAGGTAACGTCTCGAGACAAAAAAAAGAAAAAAAGATAGTGGGGATAAAGGGAATTTGTCTCATGTCTTTTTTATCATAGAATAATAGAAATTCACTTCAAAATTGTTCTAAAGACAAGAGGAGATTCTTAACATTTCACTATTAAGAGGAGATTATTACATTTTGAAACCAATAGAAGCAATGATTAGACATAAAAAGGTTGTGGAAATTTTGATAAGAAGAGCATTGAGCTTCATGAAAGCTGCAAGATGTGGAACTAATAAAATTAGAACGGGTGAAAGACTAGATTGCATAATTTGTTGGGGATAGCTAGCATGATCAGCATCCCATTGCAAGCCATTTCCTGTGCTTCATTTTGTGTCTTCTACCTCTTTGGGAAGCCTTTGAACTTCCTACACATGCTTCTGCAGTACATGTGATCTCCTGAAAAATTGCCAAATATATGTATTTATGCTACTAGAAAATATGTCAAGAATATGATGAGAAAAATTAGATGAGGACATATAGTATGCTATTCCAAGAAAGGAACTCTAACTTGATCGATAAGAGAATTATCTTGCTTCTCTTTGTTGGCGATGATCATTTGCTCATCCTCTTTGGGGAGTATGGTTGAAACTTCATCATGGCCAATTTTTTCAGGTCCTTGAATGGTGGAAGAGCTTGACCTTGATGTGTTTTCTACATCCACCTCTAGGCATAACTGATGAAAGGAAAATATAAGAAAATTAATCACTACGATGACTTTACAGCAACATTTTAGGGACTTGAAATTTGAATGATTATTAAATCTTCAAAGAAAGGGCTCTAAGAAATTCCCACATAAATTCTAACTATCTGCATTGCAAATCAATATATATATGTGATAAGAATCTCAGGATATATAAAGATGTTTAGAAACCTGCAATGCTCGATTTTCGAGCGTTTCTAGCCTCCACATCAGGGTGCCTTTGTGCTGAACTTCCTCGAGTGCAGATGTTAAAGCCTTGCACCGACCCTCTGCTTCCACTGTCCTGACAACAGATTTGGCAGCATGCCTTCCTCTTCCTGACGAGGAATGCTTCTCTTCCAGAAATTGCAGCTGTATAGATTCAACAAAATTCTTTGTACTCAGAAAGATTATTATAGAAGATACAAGTAATCCTTGAATTAGAACTTTCAAATCCAAAAAGTATGCAGAATGAAGTAATGACTTAGAGGTTATAGGGCATGTAATAGCAGATTAAAATGCATTACCAAGCGATCAAGGCGATCTAATCTTGGTAGAACAGGCAAAGGAGAAAAGAGCTCTTGCTTTTCTTCCTGCCCCATGATTGTCAACTATGATCAGATCATTTTCAAGCTTGCAGTTCAGACTGTTCCTTTGGAAACCTTTCACACACCATCTTTTGCAAGCTTTCAGACTATTACAGAAGTGGTTTTTTTAAAAGGGGCTTTAAATGATGACCACCTTGCCATACCGTCTTGTCATTACTGATCATGCAATCATCTTCAAAAGATATTTTATTCTTATCCCATCATGCATGCCTTATCTACTCTAGCTTGGCTTCTTTTATTTCCTCTATATTATCAATATGGAGGCTTCTACTAACAAACTAGTCAGGGTATGGCTCATTGACTTGGCATGAGGCCAAAATTGCCATTCAAGAATGGTGTCATCGTGTGTCTTGATTTGCCTCAACCACTCCTTATAACGCGATGCACTTCTGCAACCATCCAAGTCGAGCAAGTCTCAAACTAAGCAGTAATTGCCCTAACTAAGCTCCACATCCATACAAAAAGTATATTAGCAAAGTTTGGCCTTTTTGCTCTCTACTGAGACATTGAATTTTCAGCATATGAGTGCTCCAACGTTGGTAAATATATTTGACAGTGCATTTAGTGGCACTGTAAAAGGATCAAACAAAACCATTGGTGACACTTGAAGTGTATCAATGGCAACACTACTGTCATCTTCGTCCTATTCATCTGTATTGTGGAACACAACTAGCAATGCTTTCTTGGCGTCGTCAAAGAGAAAACCATGGCAAAAGGCGAGTCATTCAAGACAAAAAAAATGTCCCTGAAATGCTAAATGTCAAACAGGAGGTGCATTTTTGCACGTTATCCAAACCTATGTATTCTAGTTTTGGATTATACCTAAACATTTATTATGACAAATTACATATTTTAATGGGACTGATCCAGCTGCCAAGCCTGCAGCATGCATTTCTCATCACTATAATCAAAGCCCAAACTTTGGGAAATGCTTCTTGTTTAATGGACATGAAGTTTAGGGTAGGAGGTGAATAGTGGAGGGAGGTGCCATGAAGGAGTATTAATGGTCTAACATTTATGTATTATTAGCATACCAGTATCTTTAGACAATACAAACATCTAGCATGAAGCAAGCAAGAATCGAAAGCTTTGTCTTTATATGAAAAACCAAAACCTTTTTTCTGTTTTTCCAAGCAGCTTCTCTTACAATAATGATGGAAATAATCCAGGTCATCAACTACGATCCTTATCGAAAGGCTTGAGCAACCCGTAAGTAATTGCCATGGCAATCCAACCTCCAAGTAGAATTCTTACTGCAGATATCCTAACTGGTGAACCGCCAAGATAAGCTCCCAGGCCTCCAAAAAAAGCCAGAGCTACTGATGCAACCACAGGAATCATCACAATACTAACAACATTTTGAGCAACAAGCACGGCAGACAGCAAAGGCACACAAGATCCTATCAAAAATGATAAACCTGATGCAATTGAAGCCTTGTAGGGGTTTGTTAGCACCTCTTCTCTGTCATCCTCCAGCATTATTTCAGCACTTTTCTTCGCATCTTCTTGAATTACTTTCATTGCAGGAGACCTTCCAGGAGACATACCCGGAGGCAACTTTGGCTCGTGGATCATACTTGGTGACCTTCTCTGTGTTGGCTCAGAGATGAGCTTGGCAAACTGTATATTTCCAGGGAGATCATCTAGCTTCGCTTCTCCATTCATGCTTGCTAGCGTTGCTGTGACATCGAGTCTGATTCCAGGAGAATCTTTTCCATCATTTTTTGAACTGAAATCGCTTACAGTTTCCCTTTCGATATCTCTCTGGGTTGAGACTGAAACAAACTCCCCAACAGCCATGCTACAGGCACCTGCAAGAGCTCCAGCCAGTCCAGACAAGACCATGGACCGGCTATCTTCCTTTGCTGCACCTACGCCGAGCATTAGTGATGTAGTGGAAAGCAAACCATCATTAGCTCCCAGAATAGCTGCTCGGAGCCATTGAGCTCGCCGCAATCTCTGGACTTTCTGAGAATCTTCATCGGCTACTGAAATCTTATGTTCAGCACAAGTTTCTGATATTTGATGTGAAGCCATGTTAAAGAGAGATGGGCTTTTAGCTTAGGGACAGAAGTTAGGGAGGAGTGTGGCTGCCTAGGTTGAGACACACAAAAGGCACGTGGAGTATATAAATATATCCTGGTATGTATAAGTAAATGGCATGGATGCGGACGAGCTGAGAACTTCACCAGTAAAAATGGATTTCTTCATAAAAAGACAAGAAGATACTTAGGTGGTACCGTGAAAGATTACTTATGGGACCAACACGAACGTTGAAGTCTAAGACAATTTCATCTTTTATGCTATGGATCAGAAGAACATCATTTTCTACTATCAATATTTGCGGAGAAAATCTTCCTTAAACATACACCTGTTAGATTCCTTGTTGTCGTGGACAGGTTCGACCTTGTTTACATCTACAAGATCCTTCCAAGTCACTTGCTTCCAAGATTACTGCAGGTTTTTTTTCTCTCTCTTAAGGACTGCAATTTGACCCCTACTCCCCTGTGCAGCCATTTTACTGGTTGCTTATACTTTATCCTATCATAAGTAAACATATGCATGTTCAGGTATTTTCTTTTTGTTATATGTATCACTTGCTTATGCTTTCTTATCTTTCTAACCTCCATTGATAGGATCTGTTGAAGCA
>Ga0307516_10009219_pt1 | contig 11045 bp, 9 predicted proteins | sample 19_EM_MG_FD_203310 | JGI IMG/M metagenome (GOLD analysis project Ga0307516, IMG submission 203310) | Populus trichocarpa ectomycorrhiza microbial communities from riparian zone in the Pacific Northwest, United States - 19_EM | ecosystem: Host-associated > Plants > Roots > Unclassified | place...
ATTCCCCAAACCCCGAATTTTGGTTTCATCACCATCATCTAACCGAGACACATATTCTGCCATCTGATCCCATTCACCCATGTTCCAAGCAGCGCTGGCAGCCTGAAACAAGCGCATCACAAAAAATAAGCACGCACAGGGATTAAGTTAAAAAATATGCATGAAGTTCAGAAAACAACCATTGGAGCCATTTCCAATCGAGCGGATGGCTCAGCTGGTGTCCAATATTCCTTGCATAGGTTGTTAAGCTCTTCCCAACGAGCTAATGCAGCAAGGCAACGCATCCTCCCTGCATAGAACACAAGGATGATTACTTTCAGGACATAAGTCAAGATCTTTAAACTCTTGGAATATGGAAGCATAAAAACATAATGCATCCCCATCCCTCGAATTGTAAAAAAACATGGGAGGAAGCTGACTATGAAGCTCAATATCTAAATGGATGATTTAAGGGGGATGTCATTGCAAGAATAGGCCATCAAGGTAATGCAGGCCCAATGACCCAATGCCTCTAGGTGGCTTCCATCGCCAATAAAAAATGCTTCATTCAAAGATGATCTTTCAGCAAACCAAAAGGGACATCCTACATGGCTCATCCTGTAAGAACCGATACTTACTACTGTTAGCAATCACAGCCCTTGACAGAAATCATCTGACAAGCTTCGTCAAGTTGGATACAAGAAATGACTAAAAGCAAAGCCATGCAGTTAGTCAATACAAGCAGAGAGGATACAGGTTAGCTTAGCTAGTAGTCACTTGTAATGCACGAGGTTTCTAACATTTTCCGTATTAATTTTCTTTTAGCTATAAATGTCTAAGTTATTTGGATTATTTAGCTGTCATGTGATTAACATTTCACATATAAATGAGAAAAAAATTTCCTACAAGAATTAGGACTACAGTCTTAACTAGTATGATTGTCTACTAGGGATATTTTTACCAGTCAATGTTTTAAATCCTATCAATCAATTTCAGATTTTAGAGATTTCTCTGTGAACTTCAGACCTCCTTTTCTTGTTCCAACTTCAATTTTCTTTACTGTTTTAGTCAATATTCAGCTATAATTTATGTTTAGTGTTGTTTTCCTCTTCCCAGGCTGCATCAACTTGGCATCATACCAAAAAACTTGGATAGAAACCCACACATATTATGGAAGAGACAAAAAAGGAATACTCAGATTGCAACCAATGGGCCTCCCCATAGACCAAGAAAAAACACAAGAGAGGATCCTTATTGGACATCTGACTTCCTAGGCTATCCTGACCCATGAAAAGCCATACTGAACATTTGATACAATCAGTATATACATGAACTAGCTTTAAGAAATTAGTGGTTCCCTGATATCACAGTCAATTTCTTCATTTGATTCCACCAATTTCCTCTTCATTTTAAGCGCATAGCAAAAAAGAGCCAAGATCAGATTTTTTATATAAAAAGGTAGGCTGGTATGATGGAATGACTCCAAGAAATTAACTATAGAAATGAAAATAAATCAAGCAGTCATAACAACCAACATGGACTAATTAAAGCAAACCTAATGTAGCTTCCAGTACAAGATGTGGACTCGAAACTTGGGAGGCTTTGACAGTGTATGCTTTGAGAGCATCATCCCAACGTTGCAACTTCTCATACCTAAAAAATGCAGGAAAATTGAAGTATAAGATATTTTTATCTGATACAATAAACATCGATGTTTTATTCAGAGTACAGATATATATTCCTTTCATGTCAATGCTTGATAATACCATGACTCCTTAAGTTGAACATCCAAGAGTTGTTGGGCATAGGTCAATATTCCAACAGCAGCCTAAGAATCAACAATGGATGAGATAAGAATGATCAGAGATTAAGACAAACTGACAGAAAGTTTTTAAGAGGCAGCTGAAAGGTACAAGAAGTAAAACATTGCTCTTCCTCAAAACAGACCTCGTGCTGGTGTAGCTGATTATTTATATGAATGAGAGTTTCAACTACAGCAACAGGATTGGCATCCATCTTCTTGGAGCGTGAACCTTCGAATTCCATTTCTTTATAATGTAAAGCCTTGGCAAATGCACGACACTGGAATGTAGCATTCACCGTAAACAAAGAATGACATATACAACTTTTAATATAGACAGAAGTATGAGGGCTATGCAGTTATAGAGTCGCTTATTAGTAGGAAAAAACCTTATCTGCAAGAGCGCCAAGAAGGCGGATGTCTATAGGTAGAGGTTTCTCATCATGTTCCATGAACTCTGCCTGCAAAGAAACATCAATAAGATAAACAGCGCACCCTTCATCTAATAGCAGAACAGGGAAAGCATGTCAAAATTCACAAGGACTACATACATTATTTTTAACTTCCTTTTCACAATTTCGGAGCCAAGATGAGGTCAATGAGAGAGAAAGGTTTAGAAATTACAGTTACTGTATATTTTAACATATCCTGTAAAACTAGAGTATTTAGGGATTTGTTTTAATCAGGAATGTTAATACGATTCAGAATCTTAGTTTATTTAGGACATGGACTATAGTAAGGAGTTTTTTTATTGTGTTTTCCTTTTCCTACTTAGATTTTTATTGTGTTTAGATCAGGACTACTAGGGTTTTTGGTGCATCTAGGAATTTAAATTGAAATTACAAGCATTTGATTTGGTTTAAGGATTGTAACCGTGTTATTTCTTCCTCTTCCTTTTCACTAAACACTCTTTCTTCTTCTTTCTTATATTTTAATTTCTTAATGCTACAATCACTTATTATTATTCACAGCCCAAATCGACCCCCAAATTCTCCTAAAACACATCTTTAATCCAAAACCCAATTCAACATACATTACACCCTAACCAAATTCTCATCTAAAACACTAAAATTTCAATTTTCAAGGCTGTCCAGCATCACAATAACTCCTCTTGACAAATTTTATAATGCTGGCACCGGATATCAGAGACAATAGCATAGGATAACTTCTTAATGATGGCAATGGATTATACAACTAAATCTTGCATGTCCTTATAACCTGTTCCTTTAATCTCAATGCACAATCCAAATTTCCAATTATCATTAATAAGGGCAACCACAAAAGGATAAACATTACCAGATATCATTTCATGAGAAATCAGGACCATTACCGAAATATTTTTTAATTGCAAAATTATGCATCATGTGAAGATTCAGGTAAATCCTCGTAAAAGTTATATAGTGGCCTAAAGTTTGGGAAATTTTGAACTTAAATTTTCAAATGTGGAAGAAATGGAACACCATAAATAATTTGAGCTTTACTTACTCTAGCAAGCTTTGCCCAAAATTTATTGCACATTCCTACGATGATAAAAAGGGCAAAATAGAAGAAAAGGGACTAGTTTCATTGAATTGTTTCTAAGCCACATATAGCATCAATATCTGGAAGAAGTATCATTGCTAAGATGATGTCAGGCTGACAAGTGGCCAAACAGAGAGTTATCTATTCAGGTCGCGGAATTTTAAATACATAGCTATACAAACCTCCAACTGTTTAAGTTGTAGGGAAATTTTTAGTTGGTTACTAAAAAACAAAACAATAAATAATAGCTTTCACACACTTAACAAACCAAGCAATAGATTCCAGTGCACAAGGATGGAAAAAAAAATTCATCTTAAACCACAACGTGGTTTCTTAAATTATTAATAAAAAACAACATCCCAACCAGACATACCAAGTTAAGAAGTGTTGCTAGAATCTCTGGAGGAATATTTGGGGATGAAAATGCCATCTCCAAACTCCGTACCAAATGTTTCTGACTAGCCTCATTTAGTTGTGCCCAGCAGCTAACAAAACCAGCAGCAAATAACTCTCGTCCAACAAAAGGCTACAAAAGCTGTGGATCAGAATGGAAACAGCAAAGGTAGGTTCATCAACAGTGCTATTGTCCATACCTGTAACTGTGCAAGCCTTGCACAGGTTCGTAATGCTGGAGAAGGAGACTCCTTTAGAAGTTCAATGCTCAAATGCCTCATCCACTCTGCCCAATCTTCTCTTGTACTGCGCTGAGAAGCCTCTCCAGCAGTACGTAATCTACCATCATTAACCTGCACAAACTTACATTAGTTAAACCAAACAACAAGACAATAATACAGGCATGGTTGAGATAAAATGCCATGCACCAGAACAGTTAAGTCAATATTTTTAACATGCCCTCTCAAACAAGAGCCAATTGGGCTTAAAGCATGGGTAATTCATCTATTCAGGGTAGGTCTCCAATAGCCAATTTTAGAATAGGATTCCACAATATTTTTAGATAAGCACAATGCACCAGTATTATGGCTTATTAGTCAGTGCTAGAATGCTACTACGTGTATGGCATGCTTCTAACTTGGTACATGCCCGTGTTTTGTCCAAGATTCAAGCCCTATGGGCTATAACTTGAGGGAATATCTGGAAGTAATATAAAACTGTTCTGGTCTCACCTAATAGCTTATGCTTTTTAAGTTGGATGATCTTTTGACAATCAAAACCATGCACATGAAATAATTAACCAAAATCATTTAATATTTATAACTTTTTACATGCACACATACAAAATATCTGGAGCTAGCAATCTAGGCTTTTACTTAAAGACTTGGTATAGCCTATAAACTAAACAAAAACCATTGAGCATACACACATAAGACAAAGTTACCTGATGGCCTCTAAGATGTCGTTGCATGTCAATACCATCTTCATAAGGATCATTTTCCATATCATTTAAAGGGTCACTAATAACCTCCACTGGAAGTCGTCTGCTCAATCTTTGTGCAGCTGTACTCCCCAAGATTATAGGCTCACGTCTCCTAAAGCGTCCTTCAATTTCTTCAAATTCTTTATGCTGACAACAGAAAGAACTTAAATTTAAATTAAAAAGGAAAAAATAGTCATATCAATTCTGAAATATAATGCAGCAACCCAAGAGAAGGTTGTTATATTAGCAAGTCAAATAAGCACAGACCCGCAATCGATGCTTCAGCAAGAGTTTGTGGATTGATGGGATGAAAATGGTGAAATCCTCCCCTAATGCATGAGCTAAACAACAGAGTGCATCAACAGCATCTTTCCGGAGTTCATCATTCTTCCTGAAAATTACAAGCATGCACATGTGGAGCCTTGTGCTAGAGAAAAATGCAACATGTACACAAAAAACATGGAATTGGGGGGGCATGTCATAATAAAGTTACAATATTGTCTCCAAGGTAAGTAAACAGAGATTGTGAAAAAATCTAACCCCAAGTAAAACCAAGCAAATATCTTTATAATTTGCAAGGAATTCAGAGGGTGGGGAAGTACAATTACAGAACCATAGAAGAACTGATGTTGATTTTCTTCTAAGGTTGAAATATGGGTCAAGACAATCATTTAAATATACAGAGACGTGACTTTATCAATAAAACTATGGAATTCCAGAAACCATCGACACCTCATTTAAATATATAGAGGACTTCCGCTCACAAGTGTGGTGGATCTTTAACCAAGGTTTCAGAGTCCACGACGAGGATAACCGTTCATGATACACTTTTAGTACCAGGAAACATCACAGAAGAGACTTCCAGGCAACAGAAACCATCAAATATGCTGGTAGGACAGGAGAATCAATTAAAGAAAGGTATGAAAAGAAAACAGTACACCTTTTAAAAGTTTAACTCAAATTGGCAAACAGAAACATGAATAGTTAAGGAAAATGGACTAAGAGGACCATGTTTGATTTTAACAGACATGCATGAATACACACACAAACAAAACCAGGAACCAAAACAGGTTCTCTATATAGAAAGTGGAAGCAGTGAAACCTACCCATCCAACACTAACTTCAGGTGATGCACAAGAGCAGAAATGTGACCGGTAACCTGAAGAAAATAATATAAGAGTATATGTCAATTAGATACAGGAATCCTCAAATACACATGCATACATTTGTGTCTATACACATGCTAGCAAGTGTTTGGTGATAGAGCTTTACAACACATTAAGAGATATGTTTTTATTCCATTTATGCAAAACACTTTAACTACTATGACAATATGATAATATACAGTACCCATCTGGATCCTATCATGGTAGCACGAAGCAACGATCATAGCAGTCTATTTTGATGCAGAGTGATTTTACAAGCTGAGAGCCCACCTGAACACAAGGGATCAATCTCGTCAAAGTTTTGATGGCAGCCCGTCTTATATCCACAGAAGCATCCACTTTAAACAGTCGAATGAGCGCAGGAAGAAGTAGATGCATATGTTCATCCAATGTCCCTACATTGTGTAAGCATGATGAGAAATTCTATTCAGGCTGCAATTTGGCATTTTGGAAAACAGAATGTTCTGTATCCACTGCAGCATCCACTCTGAAAGCATTCCAAGTGGAATGAGAACCAGGATGGAGTTCTTTGACGTATTCATGAAAAAATACCACTTTCCTTTCTAACACAACACCACAATGAAACTAATGTTGTCCATAGACCATACCCCAGGATGAGTTGAATTGCTTCAATTTTTAATTACTAGCAAATAGAAGAGCACATTATCCAAGTCTTGACACATAACTTCCTAGTAGATTCTAGAATCCTATACAGAAGAGAGAAGGTTCTACATTCTTTACACTCTTCCACCTGATTAATAATGCATTACAATGATTCACAATAGTTGCTAGAAATATATCGAAGAATGAAAAAAACCAGTGTCTCATGAGAGTACTAACCACCAAACACTTCAAGCGTGTGAAGTATATCTAGAACATAGCTATAGTCATTACACCTTTCGGCATCACTTAGAACTTGAAGACAACAAGGCAAAATGACAGGAAGATGCTTTCTGAATTCATCGTTGAGAGCCAAGCAAAGCTGTTCCACTAAATGCAAAACCTGAATAGAAAAAAAGAAAGCATGCGTGTTTGAGAGAGAGGAAGAGGAAGAGACCAAACTATACACAAGAAATTACAAGAGTAGCCTCCAAACATGACATGCAGGTAATTCCAACCACACCAAATAATGGAAACACAACTTACTGGAAAGCCACGAGGAGGACGAATAGGAGCTGGCAAGCTGAAGGATGACCACAATTCAGATATTAGAGAGAGCAATTCAGGGAGATATTTACGAATGTGCTGCACAACCAAATCAAAAACTCAATATCTCATTAACAGAAAAATACAAAAATGCACTACATATCACTTCACGAAATGATAACTCACCTGGCGCACAATAGATACCAGAGTTCCAAGCTTCCAAGTTATAAAGTCTTTAAGACAATCATCACATGTTCGAACAGTGTGAAAGAGATCAGGCAAAACCTACATAAAATAGGAAAGGAGAACACATGTTAATCAAGTATAAAACAACAAATGTTGTCCAGGATACCAAACAAAATTACAGCTCGCAAAAATGAAATACCAAACAAGCACTAACATCATCCAAATATAAAAATATGATCTAGAAACTTTTTTAAGTTCCAAACCAAACAATGACATTAACATGAAAAGTTATCTTCACCTTTTGAAAAAACACACTCTTTCTTAACTTTCCTGATATCAACTTGTGTTATTAAAAATTTTCCAGTTTTGTGTGTGAGTGAAAGAGAGCAGACTACCACAACTAGAGCTAAAGCCCAGAAATGAAATTGAGCAAAATAAGTAACCAGGTGAACTTCCCAATAAAGGAGTCAATAAGTTAAGATTAAAACAAGGGCAAGCAACATGATAACGAAAATCCAGCAGATAGAAGAACATAGAAATAAAGAGATAATGTGGAAGGCAAAAGGAAGCCATTTCCCATGATATTTATCATTCATTCACAAAGACTTAAGTTCCAATAGAAAGAATGTATGAGGAAAAAAAGAAAAGGAATAAATACAGCTAAAGATTAATTCACTAACCTTAGGTAAATATGGTACACAGCCAAGGCCCATTGACTAACCTCGCGGATCATAAAAAAACCCAACAATGATTAATGGTGTCAGAAGTCAAAAATGAAATTAAGATAGTGCAGTCATTCTTATCAACGAAAAAAAACAGCATGCACTGTGATAATTTACCTTAAATATGAACATAAGAGATCCGACCACCCTTTGGTGGTAGCTAGCAAGTGAAGGATCCCTTAGAATTCGCATGAGGGAGTTGATTGCAACCTAAATTCATCATAAAGGAATGTTATACGAACAAGAATGAGAACAATGACAAATGCAACATAAGCACTACCGTTGAGTAATAATCTTCTGATGTAGCAAAAGATGGCCAAAGGTCCATAGGTAGTTCATCCATTGATGGGATGTGTTGACCTGAATCACTGGCTGCACGGGCAACCTCACCATGTGAACCAGGCAAGTTTTGTTGGTTTCGTTTATGCACGTGGGGATCCAAAGCTCCCATGATGCCAAGAACCTGAGAGCCAAAAAGTTAACCTTGCATCAAATAGTTAAAAGGATATAGCCAAGCATTTTAGTTGGCATGTAGCTACCTTCAGTACTTCACGTCTAGTAGTCCACCCTAATTCACCATTCAACAATTTGAGGAGTAAGCCAAGTAACTGTGGATACTCAGTATATGGAGTTATGACATACCTATCAGCAAAAAGAAAAGGACCTGATCGAGCATTAATGATTAAAAAACAAACCTTATAAATGACTCCAGAATTTATATTATCTACATCCCAAAAGTGAAAGTAAAGTCATTGCATCATTGCATTGTGACCTTGTTGTCTATACCGGGACGGAAAAAGAAAACCCATCAACACTATAGAATTTCCTACTTTGTGGAAATGCATCACTCTCAAACACCTTCATAGACAACTGAACCATCTTTCCTTGCATGAAGAAAACTGGCTAATTTAGATGTTCAACTTTCCCCAGGATGGAATTATTCCATCCACATTATGTAATGAAGAAAAACAGAGGAGAAGAGGAAGGAGCATGTGGGACCTTATGCACAGCTTTTAAGAATGTGCTGTTAGCCCAACACTCATCTACGTTTCTAATCAAGAGTCAAAAATAGAATAGAATAAAGGAGTCATCTAAGATGGTCCAACTACAAAATCAAGTGGCAGAACTGTAGATCCAACTAGCAACATTTTTTCTCTATGGTGTGAGATGTTTTACTGAGAAAGAACTATTTACGATCTATAGCATGCATAGTACAGCAAAATGAAAATAATTCTAAATGAAAAATAAGTATTGTAAAGTTTTTGTTGCTGCATTCTGTGGAAATCATGAAATTTTAGAAAAAGTAAAATAGAAAAAATATCTTATGCTCCATCCTGACCAAAAGATGAAAAACCCGACATGATCTCAGTCATGAAAAAAAAAATTAGCACGTATTATTACCATTTACGATTCAAATAAAACCATGAAACAAAAGGATGGAAAAGAAAATATTTATCATGATTTCAAAGAGACAATGGCATGCCACATACCCAGTGCTCTGAACAACTTGCCCAAGAGTTGCAACAGCCACTTCACGCTTTGTTGCTGCTGCTCCATCTAACAAAGCTTCGACTATCAGAGGCATAAGTTCTGAAATATATTGCCTCATAGCAAAACCACCCTAAACAAGTATCACAATCAAAATTAACCATATACACATCAGAATAAGAGGGAAATATATCACACAGCTCCATGTAGATCAGGATAGGATGCAAAACAACATATATGGAATCAAACAGATCCTTGAATGCACATTTGAAAGACATTGTTGCAATCAGGTTGATACCTAATCCAGCTAAAACTTCAGTTTAACATCGAAGGAGAGGGCAAGAGAAGCAATCAGATGTGGTCTTAAAAAGCAGGCTGAACTTTCTTACTTGTATCAACGACAGAAAGTGCCACAAGAAGATTTCTAAGTATTTAAATGTTAACAAGCATCATGGAAATAAGAGAGAAACAGAAAAACTTATTAGCATCGCTAAAGGTTCGTGAGAAAAAGGCCAATCAATGATTTATATTCTTCCCAGATAATGAATTTCCAAATGAGACGTAAAACCCAATTCATAACAGCACATCCCCCCCCCCCCCAAAACCACACACACCAAAAACACAAAACCCGACCCAACCACACAGAAATTTAAAAAAAAAAAAACTTTTTGTTTCCTAATTGCAAGCAATCTATAAAACCAGAGTTCACCCACCACTCTAGCAAGATCTCCGACAGTTACAAGAACTCCACTAATGATACCATTATTGGCATTTACTCCTGTGCCTTCAAGAAGTCTTGCCACAAGTGCCTGCACATTGGACACCCATTATCTTAAGAAGGAAGATAACTAGAAGAGCTAAACAAAATAAAAACAATACACAGATCAAACCTTGTGTACTGGAGCAATGTATGGAAGTACAAGTTGTTCACAATTACGTATCAAACAACCTAATAACTTTGCACTTTCTTCTCTGCATTTGTTATCTGCACTGCTGACAACACAGGAAAGTTCAATATCAGACAACTTCACAGATTGGTTGAGAAAACTTCTTTCATCCAACCCAAATTATTATAATTTTTACAAGTAATATAAGTTTGTATGATAGCACAATATCTAACTGTTGACATCACCTCTGTTTTAGATAGGTCAACAGCTGTATGAGATGACGACGGAGTGCAGGAAGAACATATGCAGGATTCTTCTCTGACAGTCTCCCGGCCACAGAGATTGCATACTCTCTAACGTCAAAATCCTGTTACAACAGCAATTTCCATTTACCAAAAAAACAAATGATGGCATAAAAGCATTCAAAAACAGAAACATACACTTTATGGAACTGAGTTATATGAAGTACAACCGAACAGAAACATCAAATGAAGATTATAAAGATCGAAAGGCCCAAATAATGACCAACTCTCTATTTTTGGAGGAAAGATGTTAATGTGAGAAGTATCTGAACCAAATCCTTACTCAAATATGCAGATTCTAGAATTACAGAAGAAAAATTGAACATGAAGATGAGAAGACCACCTTAACAATAAACACCATTTACAGGAGAAAAAAAAAGTCTGAAAAAATTCTGTGTATCAGGTTTACTAACAAATGCATGCAAAGAAAAAGGGTTAATACAGAAATCAAGAACAGAAAAAGAAGGGAACA
>Ga0307516_10009220_pt1 | contig 11044 bp, 9 predicted proteins | sample 19_EM_MG_FD_203310 | JGI IMG/M metagenome (GOLD analysis project Ga0307516, IMG submission 203310) | Populus trichocarpa ectomycorrhiza microbial communities from riparian zone in the Pacific Northwest, United States - 19_EM | ecosystem: Host-associated > Plants > Roots > Unclassified | place...
AAGATGAACGTGTGGGGGAACTGCGCGTGGAGCGCGTCGACCGACTTGGCGGTGTTGTAGTTGAGGCCAACGCCATCGAGCAGGACCGCGATCTTGCCGTTGACGGAGGTCGGGCTCGGCGGGCTGCGGTAGCTGTCGCTGCCCCACACCACCGGGCGGCTGACGTCGATCGACTTGATGTCGGCCACCAGGCGCTGGGCATCCTCGATCGTCTGGCCGCGGATCTCGTTGCCGATCGACCACATGATCACCGCCGGCGAGCTCTTGAACGTGTGGACCATCTCCATGATGTCGACGTCGGACCACAGCCGCCCGCCGGATCCCGGCGCCTCGAGCGCAAACCACGTGGCGTAGTCGAACTGGGTCTTGTGGTTGCGCCAGGTGTCGAACGCCTCGACCATGACGACGATGCCGAGCCGCTCGCAGGCGTCGATCAGCTCGAGCGATGGCGGGTTGTGCGCCGTGCGCAGCGCGTTGACGCCCATCGCCTTCATGATCGACATCTCGCGCCAGATCGCGTCGCGGTTCACGGCGGTGCCCAGCGCCCCGAGATCGTGGTGCAGATCGACGCCGTGGAGCTTCGTGGCCGCGCCGTTGATCGACAGGCCGCGGTCGGGATCGATCGTGACCCAACGGATCCCGAACCGGGTCTGGACCGTATCGATCTCGTCGCGGCCGATCGAGAGCCGGGTCTCGAGGGTGTACGTGGTGGGGGCGTCGATCGACCACAGCGCAGGATTCGCGACCCGGATCACCGCGGTGTTCTGCAGCGCACCCGGAGGCACCACGACCGGCGCGCGGGCCTGGGCGACGGTGTGGCCGCGCGCGTCGAGGATCGCGTAGCTCACCGTGACCTGCGCGTCGCGCGATAGCTCGTTGATCAGATCGGTCGCCACGTGGACATCCGCGTACCCGGCGCCGATCGTGGATGCCACGTCCGGAGTCGCGAGGAAGCTGCCGTGGCGCGCGACGTGGACCGCATCGGTCGCGATCAACCGGACATTGCGATAGATGCCGCTCCCCGAGTACCACCGGCTACTGGGCAGCTGGTTCTGGACCTTCACCGCGACCAGGTTGGCGGTCCCATCGGTGTGGACGAGCGTGGAGATGTCGAACGCGAACCCGGTGTAGCCATAGGGATGCGCCCCGACGAGCTGGCCGTTGACGTAGATCTCGGAGTTCATGTAGACGCCGTCGAATTCGATCGAGATCTTCTTGCCGGTCAGCCGGGACGGCAGCGCAAATCGCTTGCGGTAGAACCCCAGGCCGCCGGGCAGGAATCCGGTATCGCCGCTGGTGCTCGGCGTCGCCACCGGCGCGAGCTCGATGCTCCAGTCGTGCGGCACGTCGAGCGTTCGCCAGCGGGTGTCATCGAAGCCCGGCAGGTGAGCCCCCGCAAACTCGGGCGGCACCGCGACGCCGGCTGCATTCGCGAGCGCAAACCGCCAGTCCTTGGTCAGCTCGATGATCTGCCGTCCGCGATGATCGTCGGCCGACGCGGGAGCGGCGATCGCCAGTGGCGCGATCAGCCCCGCGCAGGCGATGGCCGTGGCAAGCGACCGCGCATACCAGGTGCTCGTTCCGTTCATGGTGATTCCTTTCCGAGGGCCTGAACCGTTCGCGCGGGGGCGCTCGGCCGCACTGCGTTAAATCGGGCCGAGTATATATACGTGACGAGATAATATCCAATCAGGAGGCGATTCTTGCTCTCGCCCGTGCGGCGTACGATGCCTGACAGCGCAGCTCCCCGGTGACGTGCATGAGGACGCTGCATCGGCTGCATTGGCGGCAGCCGCGCGCTGCGCTAGATTGCGTCGACCACGACCCACGCTCCGGAGGATTCCATGGCAGGACGGCTCGACGGCAAGCGCGCATTTGTAACGGCGGCAGCAGCTGGCATCGGGCGCGCAAGCGCCATCGCGTTCGCCGCGGAAGGTGCTCGCGTGTTCGCCACCGACCTCGACGAGCGAGCGCTCGCGTCGCTGTCGGGCAGCGGCATCGCGGAGACCGCGCGGCTCGACGTGCGGGATACCGCCGCGGTCCAGGCCATGGCGGCCCGCGCCGGCGACGTCGACATCCTGCTCAACGCCGCGGGCTTCGTCCATCACGGCACCGCGCTGGACTGCTCGGAGGACGACTGGGACTTCTCCTTCGATCTCAACGTGAAGTCGATGCACCGGACGCTGCGGGCGTTCCTGCCCGGCATGATCGCCCGCGGGCGCGGCTCGATCGTCAACATCGCCTCGGTCGTGGCGGCGTCGAAGGCCGCGCCGAACCGCTACGTGTACGCGGCGACCAAGGGGGCGGTCGTGGCATTGACGCGAGCGGTCGCGCTCGACTTCGTCGCCAAGGGAATTCGCTGCAACTGCATCTGCCCCGGCACGATCGAGACGCCGTCGCTCGAGGGCCGCATCCAGGCGCTCGGCGGCAACGCGCGCGACGCGTTCATCGCCCGCCAGCCCCTCGGGCGGCTGGGAACGGCCCAGGAAGTCGCGGCGGTCGCCGTTCACCTCGCCGGCGACGAGAGCGCGTTCACCACCGGGAGCTCGTACTTCGTGGACGGTGGCTTCACGCTGTGACGGTGCCCGCGGTCGACGCGCACCTGCACCTGTGGCGCTATCACGCGTCCGAGCTCGACTGGATCTCCGACGAGATGGCCGCGATCCGGCGCGACTTCCTCGCCGCCGACGCGATGCGCGAGCTCGCCGCGGCCGGCGTGCACGGCGCGGTCGCGGTGCAAGCGCGCTCGACGCTGGCCGAGAACGAGTTTCTGCTCGCCCAGCAAGCCGCGTGCAGCGCGATCCTGGGCGTCGTCGGCTGGGTCGACCTCCGCGCACCGGACGTCGCCGCGGTGCTCGCGCGCTACGCGGGCAAGCTGGTCGGCGTGCGGCACATCGTGCAGTCGGAGCCCGATGACGACTTCCTGCTGCGCGCCGACTTTCAACGCGGCGTGTCGCTGCTTGACCGATTCGGCATGACCTACGATCTCCTGATCGTGCCGCGCCAGCTCCCGGCCGCGTGCGCGTTCGCCGACCGCAACCCGGCGCTCCGGCTCGTGCTCGATCATCTCGCCAAGCCGCCGATCGCGGCCGGCGGCTTGGAGCCCTGGGCGCGCAACCTGCGCGAGCTGGCTCGGCGGCCCCATGTGTGTCTCAAGATGTCGGGGCTCGTCACCGAGGCCGACTGGGCGCGCTGGACCCCCGACCACCTGCGCGGCTACCTCGACGTCGCGTTCGAGGCGTTCGGCGCCGAGCGGATCCTGTTCGGCTCCGACTTCCCGGTCTGCCTGGTGGCGGCGAGCTATCCGCGCGTCAAGCGGGTCGTCGACGACTACTGCGCCGCGCTATCGGACGCCGAGCGAGCCGGCATCCTGGGCGGCAATGCGATCGCGTTCTATCGGCTACCAGCGAGCTAGCCAATCCGCGTGGTGTCGATGACGTCGCGGCGGATCTGCAGTCCGACGCCCGGCTCCTGCGGCAGTTGATACAGCCCGTCCTTGACGAAGATCGGCTCCTCCCAGATGTCGGCGATCGATTCGTAACAGTTCTCGACCATCATGACCGCGGGCGTGGCGGCCGCGAGCTGGACGTGGAGCTTGTGCTGCACGTTGGTGTGCGGGATGACCGGCAAGTTGGCCGCGCTGGCGAGCGCGGCGACCTCGAGCCACTCGTCGATCCCCAGCAGCTTGGTCGCGTCGGCCTGCACGATGTGCACCGCGCCCGCCTCGATGAAGTCGCGAAACGCGTACTTGGTGTAGATCGTCTCGCCGACCGCGATCGGCACGTTGATCGAGCGCGCGAGCGCGGCGTGCGCCTTGACGTCGAACGGATGCATCGGCTCCTCGAGCCAGAACACGTCGTACTCCTCGAGCCGCTTGCCCCACTGGATCGCGGTCGCCAGCGACCACACGCAGTTGACGTCGGTCATGAGGCGGATGCTGGGCCCGATCGCCTTGCGGACCGCCGCGACGCGCTGGAGATCCTCGCGCGGATCGGGCAGGCCGAGCTTCAGCTTGACCGCATCGAACCCGCGCTCGACCAGCTGGGTCGCGTCGCGCACCAGGTCGTCCACGCTCCACGCCAGCCAGCCGCCATCGGTGCTGTACGCCTTGATCTGCGTGCGGCACGGCCCGAGCAGTCGCCACAGCGGTAGGCCGGCGACCTTGCACGCGATGTCCCACAGCGCGAACTCCACGGCCGCGAGCCCGACCGCCGTGGCCCCGACCCGGCCGACAAAGTGGTTGGCGTAGTAGCAGTCGCGCACGATCGCCTTGCGGTGCTCGGGATCGCGGCCCACCAGCAGCGGCGCGTAGTTGTCGACCACGGCGACCTGCGCCGCGCGCAGCCCCGGGGTGTAGCTCCAGTTCATGCCATAGCCCGTGATGCCATCGTCGGTCTCGAGCACGACTTGCAGGAACTCGACGGCCTCGACGCGAGACTGTGAGTCTGTGATCGTCCGTTGCTTGAGCGGAACCCGGCAGAGCTGTGTATCGACCGCGCGGATCTTCATCGACTTTGATAATAGTCGGCGGCGAATGGCTTTGCTACGCTCGCGCCATGCCGGATTCCAGCGATCTGCCGCAAGCATGGCCCAGACCGAGCGCGCCGCGTCCGATCGTCGTGATCGGCGCCGGCGGGATCGTCGAGGACGCGCATCTACCTGCCTATCGCAGGCTCGGCTTCGAGGTCGCCGGGTTCTACGACGTCCAGCCGGCCCGCGCGCACGCGACGGCCGCGCGGTGGCCTGGCGCACGCGTGTTCCCGACGATCGCCGAGGCAGGGGCGTGGCCGGGAGCGGTGTTCGACGTCGCGGTCCCGGGCGGCGCCGTCGCCGAGGTGCTCGCGTCGCTGCCCGCGCACAGCCCGGTGCTGGTCCAGAAGCCGCTCGGCGAGTCGCTCGTCGAGGCCAAGCGCATTCTCGCCGTGTGTCGCGCCCGCGATCTGACCGTGGCGCTCAACTTTCAGCTCCGGTTCAGCCCGAACCTGATCGCGCTCAAGGCCCTGGTCGACCGCGGCCAGCTCGGCGAGCTCGTCGATGTCGAGGTGCGCACGGTCACACACACACCCTGGGAGCGGTGGAGCTACATGCGCGGGATTCCGCGCCTCGAGATCCTCTATCACTCGGTGCACTACCTCGACACACTGCGCCATCTACTCGGCGAGCCGCGCGGCGTATTCACACGCACCACACGGAGCCCGCGCCCCGAATTGGCAGATGTCGCGAACGTGACGATCCTCGACTATGGCCCAAGCTGCCGCGTCACCGTCGGCGCGTTTCACGCGCACGCGCCGCACTCCCCCCACGCGATGAGCGAGCTGCGCGTCGAGGGCTCCCGCGGCGCCGCGGTGGCGCGCATGGGCGTCAACCTCGATTACCCCACGGGGCTCCCCGACACCCTCGAGATCTGGACACGCGGCGCCGAGCGGTTCGAGGCCGTGCCGCTGCGCGGCTCGTGGTTCACCGAGGCGTTCGAGGGCCCGATGTCGAACCTGCAGCGGTTCGTCGCCGGCGAAGATCCGCGGCTGATCAGCCCGGTCGACGACGCCGTGAAGACCATGGCGCTCGTCGAGGCGTGCTACCTGGCCGCGACCGTACCGGGAACGCCGATCCCCGAGTGACCAGCGGCGGCGCAGCGGGGGCGGGCGTGGCACCGCAAACGCTACGCCCCGGCGCCGAGTGCACAGCTGCCTGCAGCGCGGCGCTCGCGTGGGAGCTCACCGCGAATTTTGGACCGACGCGCCAGTGCGCACGATGTGGATCGGTCGTCGTCGGGAGTGACCCGGAACGAGACCAGGAACGGCGCCGTTGGCGCTCGAGTTCAGTATCACTTGGCGTTCCCGCGGAGAGAGGCAAACAGCAGAATTTCGCTGCGCTGTGAACCTCTCTGTGACCGCGGCGCTCCGGAGCCGTCGCTCGAATGACACCGGCGCGGTCGAGCTCAGCGGACTGGCGTCACACCCTTCTTGAGGATGAGGTTCGCGTAGGTTGCGGTGTCGCCCGTGGCGACCACCGCAAACGCCTGCCGCGCGCGATCGTAGAACTCGAAGCGGGGAATCCACAGGGTCGGAGGCGTGCCCGGGTGGCGCCGATCGATGACCTCCCGGTAGCGCGCAGACACCGCGGGATCGACGCGGTCCCCGTCGACCGCCGCCATCATCACGATCGGGTCCGGCGCGTACGAATCCAGCGCGAACAGCGGCAAGATCCCATCGAGCAGGTCGGCGATGCGCAGCCCGTCGGCGCGCACCACGCGACGGCCGATCGATTCGGCGGGGAAGTGCGCATCGGCCAGCACCAGCTCATCGCCGTGGCCCATCCGGCACAGCGTCGCGAGCAGGTCCGGACCGACCAGGGGGGAGATCCCGATCAGCATCGTTGCGGCTTTCTCTGGTACGGTTTCGGCCCGCGTAACACGGCGCGTCAAGCCGCTTCGCGTTGGACGTAGTGTTCGAGCCGGGGATCTTGAAACGGAACGAAGCCCGCGGGCCATTGGCACTCGATTCGGCACAGTAGCCGACAGTGGACGGGCTGCGGCGGCAGGTTGGCTCGCTCGCCGAACACGGTCGGTTCGGCACCGGCACGCTCGAGCGCATCGATGTCGCTGACCAGATAATCGGGGACGTAGCCGACCCGGTGACCACGTGCCTCTAGTCGCCGTGCGCGTGGATTGTAGTGGTTGCTCGTATCCTTGACGAGCGTCAGCAACTCATCTGAGGCGAGCGTTGCGATGATCTCTTCTGCCCCTGGCGCATGGTTCACGCCTCGCAACAGAAAATGCGTGCTGTATCGTCCCTGAGCGTCGGGAATTGGCACCAGGATGGTTTCGATCCGGTCGGTCGCGCGACGCCCGCTGGTCCGGCCCAGGACCTCCGCAACGCTGACGTGGCGCACATCAAGGCCGACTGCAGCTAACGATTCGAGGTACTCGGGACGCGTCGTTGGTAGGACGCGGTTGGAAAAGAACGGGAAGAGCGCCTCGCTCTCGTACCTGCCGTCGAGCTTCGGGAACGCGAGGAACGGCTGGAAGCCGCAACGCAGCGCTTCGCGCACACCGTCCACGTAGCGAAAGCTGTAGCGCGGTGCGACGGCCCGGATGATTAGCTCCGCTACCGGCAGGGTTCCCGTCGAGGCATCGTTCTTCCAGGTGACGATGAGGCGACGCTCGCTCATTTCGTTCACCTGGGTCACCCGGGCACCGCCAGCAGGCGCGGACGGGACCACGCCGTAAGCGCGAGGGCGAAGCGTCGAGCGGGGGCCGTGATGAGCTCTGTCGGAACGGCGTACACGATGTTCTCGATGGTATCGTGCCTCAAGTTCGCCAACCTGGCCAGCCAGAACGCGCTCGCGGCAGGCCGAAGACGTGCCGCGACGCGGAACGCTTCGATCGGGCTGAGCGGCTTCGCGTCGGCGGCGCTGGCGTAGAACGCCGAGGTCGCACGCGCCGCGTATCGGTCAACCGTGCGACTTTGATCGAGGCCCCCCAAGCGGACAGAACGGACCTCGTCGCGGAGCTCGCGACCAAGTGACGAGGCGTGATCGTAGCTCGGCGCGAGGTGACGGCTCGCGGTGTCCTGAATGACCGCCCAGTTCTCGTGGTGACGGTCACCATTTCCGATCAAGGCATCGAGGAGAAGATATCCGACAAAACAGTCTGCTGCGCTCAGCGTCGGTGGAGCACCCAGGGGGGCCTCCACGTCGTTGAGCGGCGCGAAGACGGCATCAACGGTGTGCTTCGAGACGCCGCGCAGCTCTGTCACCGGGTATGCTTGGTCGACCTTTTGCAGTAGCTCGTTCCCGTGCACGAGCACACCCTTGTCGGGCAGAAACGACTTTGAACAGGCACCCGGTGTGTCGTTGCACATTGCGAGCTCGACCTGCGCCACGGGAATTCCAAGCTGTGCACCGATCTCTGCGGCAACTTTCTCGGACCAGTGCTCGCCGGTGTCGGGCCGACTGTACTTGAACAGCCACCGTGTACCGTCTCGGGTAAACCAAAACTTTCGCTTGGTGCCCATGGTCTCGATGAGATCGCGTGCCACGGAAGACACATCGAACACTGGATAGAAGTCGCTCACAGCTGCATTGTCGCATGCCTGGTCTGGCAGAAACCTCGTAGCTGCACCAAGGTGAGCGTTCGATCGACCGTGGCAATTCGCGCTAGTCGTAGAGCAGCGGCTTCATCTCGGCAGCGTCGATGTTGGACTTGTCGTACCACTTGTAGCCGGTGTCGATCGCCTTGGGGACGGCCTGGCCCTTGATCGCCTTGACCGCGGCCTCGACGCACTTGTAGCCAATGCCCACCGGATCCTGGGACACCGCGCCTGCCATCAGGCCGCTACGCACGGCGTCCTTCTGCTGCTTGCCGGCGTCGTAACCGATGACCACGATCTTGCCCTGCTTGCGCAGCTCCTTGACCGCGTTCACCACGCCGACCGCAGAGCCCTCGTTGGCGCCGAAGATCCCCTTGATGGTCGGGTGGGCCTGGATGATCGCCTTCGCGAGGTCGGTGGACTTCAGGTGATCGCCACCGCCGTACTGCACATCCACGACCTTGATCTTGGGATGCTTGGCCTTCATCCGGTTCAGGAAGCCGTCGCGCCGATCGATCCCGGTGCGGCTGGTCTGATCGTGGATCACCGCGGCGACTTCGCCTTCGTCGCCGATCAGCTGCGCCATCTTGTCGGCCGCGAACCCCGCCGCTGCGACGTTGTCGGTCGCTGCAGTGGCGATCGGGATGTCGCTGTCGACGCCCGAATCGAAGCCGACCACGGGGATCTTGGCGGCCTGCGCCTTCTTGAGCAGCGGGTTCGCTGCCTTGGAGTCGAGCGCGGCGAAGCAGATCGCCTGCGGCTTCTTGGCGAGCGCCGCCTGCAACATCTCGAGCTGCTTGTCGACCTGGGTCTCGTTCTCCGGGCCTTCGAAGGTGATCCGGACCTGAAACTCCTTGGCGGCTCGCTCGGCGCCCAGCTTCACGGCCTGCCAGAACTGGTGCTGGAAGCCCTTGGAGATGACCGGGATGTAGGTCTCGGCCCTGGCGGAACGACCGCCGAACCACAGGGCCGACGCAGCGACGATGGTGAGGATACTCTTCATCTTCATGGTTGAGCCTCTTGGGTGATCATGCGTGCTCCTGTCTGCGGCGACGGACGATATCGAGATAGACGGCGACAATGACGATCGCGCCGGTCACCATGATCTGCCATTCCTGGGGCACCGAGAGAATGCGCAGGCCATTGGTGAGAATGCTGATCACGAACGCGCCGATCACGGTGCCGAGGATCGTACCCTCGCCGCCGCGGAGCGACGTGCCGCCGATGACGGCCGCCGCGATCGCGTCGAGCTCGTAGCCCAGGCCGAGCGACGGCTGGGCCGAATCGAGGCGGGCGGAGAGCAGCACGCCGGCCAGGCCGGCGAACAGGCCGGAGATGGCGTAGATCGTGATCTTCCAGGCATCGACGTTGGTGCCGGAGAGCCGGGTCGCCTCCTCGTTGGAGCCCAGCGCGAACGTGTAGCGGCCGAGGATCGTCCGCCTCAGCGTGAACCCGGCGATCAGCGCGGCGCCGAACAGGAACAGGACCAGGTTGGGGACATCGAGGCCCGGCACGATGTCGCCGAGCACCGAGCCCATCGCCAGCTCGTTGAACGCGGGCGTGTCGGTGAAGTAGATCGGCCGCAGGTCGGCGACGACCAGGGCGAGCCCCTTGGCGATATTGAGCATGCCGAGCGTGGCGATGAACGGCGGTAACTTGAGCTTGGCGATCAGCGTGCCATTGACGAATCCAGCCGCCGCCCCGGTGGCGAGCCCCCCGGCGATGCCGAGCGGAATCGGCAGGTGCCAGTTGGTGATGAACACGCCGGTCATCACGGCCGACAGCGTCATGACGGTGCCGATCGACAGATCGATGCCGCCCGCGACGATGACGAACGTGACGCCCAGCGCGAGCACGCCGTTCACCGCCGTGGCGAGCAGGATGCCGATGATGTTGTCGAACTGCAGGAAGTTCGGCGACGCGATCGAGAACACCACGCTCATGACGATGAGGGCGCCGAACGCCAGCAGCGTCTGGACCGCGCTCGAGCGCACGAGGGAGCGCCACCGGGTGAGGCCGGCGTCGTCGGAAACGGTGGGCTGATCCATACGGATTGATCCTGTGCGTTATGCCGGTGACGCGGCGGCGGGGGCGGGTGCTGGTCGCGATTCATGGCGCTGCGTCGCGAGCGTCATGATCGCCTCCTGGCTCGCTCCGGCGGGCAGCTCGCCGGTGATCCGGCCCTCGCACATGACGATGATGCGGTGGCTCATGCGCAGCACCTCCGGCAGCTCCGACGAGATCATGAGGATCGCCTTGCCCTGGACCGCCAGCTCGTTGAGCAGGCGATAGATCTCGCTCTTGGCGCCGACGTCGATCCCGCGGGTCGGCTCGTCGAATAGCAGGATGTCCGCGTCGGCAGCGAGCCACTTGCCGATCACGACCTTCTGCTGGTTGCCCCCGGACAGGTTCTTGGCCTTCTGCGCAACCGACGGCGTCCGGATCCGCAGCGCCTCGACGTAGCGCCGGGCCGTGGCGCGCGTCTGGGCCGCGTTCACCACGCCGAACCAGCCGAGGAAGCGCCGCAGGGTCGCGAGCACGACGTTGCTCTCGATGTCCAGGCCGAGCACCAGACCGAACCGCTTGCGGTCCTCCGACAGATAGGCAATGCCGTGGCGGACCGCGTCGCGCGGGCTGCGGATCCGGACCGCACGGCCGTGCACTCGGATCTCGCCGGCGTCGATCCGATCGGCGCCAAACACCGCGCGGGCGACCTCGGTGCGGCCCGCGCCGACCAGCCCGGCGAACCCGAGGATCTCGCCGCGCCGCAGCGTGAAGCTGATGTCGCGCAGCGCCCGCCCGCGGCTCACGTGGCGGAGCTCCAGCACGGCCTCGTGGTGCGCCAGATCGGGGATCTCGGGCGCGCCGTCGTAGATCGTCCGGCCCACCATCAAGCGGATGATCTCGTCGATCGGGGCGTCCGGCGTGGCCAGGGTCTGGACCGTGCGGCCGTC
>Ga0307516_10009222_pt1 | contig 11043 bp, 9 predicted proteins | sample 19_EM_MG_FD_203310 | JGI IMG/M metagenome (GOLD analysis project Ga0307516, IMG submission 203310) | Populus trichocarpa ectomycorrhiza microbial communities from riparian zone in the Pacific Northwest, United States - 19_EM | ecosystem: Host-associated > Plants > Roots > Unclassified | place...
GGTATCGGGGATGAGAGTGCCCTGGCCCTGGTAAAGAAAGTAGGAGAAAAATACAAGCTGCCGACTACCTCCGATATTCATGCGCACGACGAAGCGGCCCCGGCCGCCAAATACGTGGATATCTTACAGATCCCCGCTTTTCTTTGCCGGCAGACCGATCTGCTCCAGGCCGCCGCTGCGACGGGAAAGGTAGTGAACGTGAAAAAAGGGCAATTCCTGAACGGACCGTCCATGAAGTTTGCGGTAGAGAAAATACGAAATGAGGGTAATGAAAAGATCCTTCTTACGGAGAGAGGCACCACTTTTGGATACCAGGACCTGGTAGTGGACTATCGGAATATCCCCTGGATGCAGGAGCATGGCACTCCCGTGGTCATGGATTGCACCCATTCCCTGCAACAACCTAATCAGACAAGTGGGATCACAGGCGGCAACCCTCAATTGATCGGAACGATCGCCAAAGCCGCTATCGCCGCCGGCGCCAACGGTCTTTTCATAGAAACGCATCCTGACCCCGCATGCGCTAAGAGCGACGGCGCCAATATGTTACGTCTCGATCATCTTCAGGGACTATTGGAGCAACTGGTGCAGATCCGACGTGCGGTTGCTAATTTTTAGCTTAACAAAGGGTAGCAAATCAAATGGTCTTTCCTGGAAAAAGGAATTAAAAACGGGACAACTTCCATTTTATGCAGCAAAGACCGTGCGCAACCGTCCCGAATTGGGAAATATTACTGCCCGCAGAGGGGATAAAAATAGCCGCAAAATCCTTTTAGTGAGTTGCCAGGAGTTTACTGGGGAGGAGACCGAACTCTTTTTTGAAGGCAATGGTGAAATTGCTGAGATTGGAATAACCTAGCTCCATGGCTACTTCCTTCACGGAATGCCCCCCGGACAGGAGTTTGTCCTTGGCCGCCTGCATCCGGACTTTCTGGAAATATTCATACACCGGCAATCCGTAGATCAGTTTGAAGTCTTTTTTTAGTTTGGATTCACTGATCGACACCATCTTTGCCAACTGGCTGATCGTCGGGGCCGGCTCGAAGATATCCCCGGTAAGGATCGCCTCTACCTGCATCATCCGGTCGATATCGTTTTTGGAGAGGGAAAGATGGATAAAGGAGTTCTTTTTCCGCTCGTAGATCCGCACGAAAAACCGTTCGATCAGCAGCATGATCCTGTTCTGTATAATGGCCAGCCGCATGGGATTGTCATATTCCACCTCCGTGATCTCCTGTATCAGTCGCCTGTATTCGCTATCCAGGGGCTCGGTATGAACATTTTCCACCTGCAGGGAAAGGTAGGTGGATAATACATCGTCGATATTCTCCACACCCAGGTAGCCCGCCAACCAGCTGGCATTGAACAGCACATCGATACCCTTATAGACGGTCCCCTTCGCCCCCAGGTAGGCCCAGTCGGAGAGGGTATTGGTCAGGTAGGCGATAGCCCGGGTGGTATGGGATTCTTTCAAGCGCTCTTTACCGATCCGTATTTCCAACGTATCGGGGATGGTCAGTTCGTGAAAACGGAGGATATAATATTCTTCCCGGATCTTTCGGCGGCAGATCAGCCAATCCGTATTCATCTTGCAATTGATGATATTGACGTGGATGGTATTGGGAAGCTTCACAAAGACGAGGGTCCCGGAAGCGATCTGTTCCGGAAAGACGAGCTGGTTGTTCTCAACGCTTACGTTCAGGCGGTGAGCCAGATCGTTCATTAACTGCTCATAGTCGGTATAAGAGTAGTCAAACTGGAACAAGGAAGAGGCATTTCCTGTAAGTTACGAAAAAAGGAATCCTAAAACCCCTCAATCTCAAATTCTCCAAATCCCTAAATCTCACAGGTATTTTACCGGGTTGCGCCGGGCGGACAAAATATACCGCTTGATATTCATCCAGAAAGCCAGGATAAAATAGATGATCAGGGGAGACCCCATGGTAAGAAAAGAGATGTAAATAAACCAGGTACGGATGCGGGATGCGGCGATTCCCATCCTATCCCCGATGGCTGTACACACCCCGAAGACCTGCCACTCGATAAACTGCTTCAGTCGGTTCATAAGGCTAAAATAAAAAAAAACGACAAAACCCCATAGATTTATGTTATCTCTTTAACGCATTTTTTAGGTAATTTTGCGTTCTCGTCATAAAATAAAATTTATTATGGTTTTTGATCTGGATCTTATTAAAAAACTATACGGCGGAATGCCTTCCAAAGTAGATGCCGCTCGTAAGCTCGTTGGTAAACCTTTGACTTTAGCCGAAAAAATCCTTTATTCCCATCTTTTTGAGACCCCTAAGCGCGCCTATGAAAGAGGCAGGGACTATGTGGATTTCGCCCCGGACCGCGTCGCCATGCAGGACGCCACGGCGCAAATGGCCCTCCTTCAATTCATGACCTGCGGACGCGATAAGGTAGCCGTTCCTTCCACCGTACATTGCGATCACCTGATACAAGCGAAGACAGGGGCCACCTCGGACCTTGCTAACGCCTTGGATACCAATAAAGAAGTATATGATTTCCTCGCTTCGATCTCCAATAAATATGGCATCGGCTTCTGGAAGCCCGGTGCGGGGATCATTCACCAGGTAGTCCTGGAAAACTATGCTTTCCCCGGCGGAATGATGATCGGTACGGACTCCCATACGCCCAATGCCGGCGGACTGGGTATGGTAGCGATCGGTGTCGGTGGTGCGGATGCCGTAGACGTAATGGCCGGTCTCCCCTGGGAACTGAAAATGCCCAAACTCATCGGCGTCAAGCTCACGGGAAAAATGAGCGGCTGGACCTCTTCCAAAGACATTATCCTGAAAGTAGCCGGGATCCTCACCGTTAAAGGAGGCACCGGCGCGATCGTAGAATATTTTGGCGAAGGCGCGGACAGCCTGAGCGCCACCGGTAAAGGCACTATTTGTAATATGGGTGCGGAGATCGGCGCTACCTGCTCTATCTTCGGCTATGACGAAAAAATGGCTGCCTACCTGAAAGCCACGGGCAGGGAAGAAGTAGCGGCACTGGCGGATGGCATTAAAGATTATCTCCGTCCCGACAAAGAAGTATACAGCGCTCCTGAAAAATATTACGACCAGGTGATCGAGATCGACCTGAACGAACTGGAACCCTATGTCAACGGGCCCTTCACACCCGATCTCGCCTGGCCTATCAGCAAATTTGCCGAAGCCGTAAAGGCCAACAACTGGCCCGAGCGTCTCGAAGTGGCCCTGATCGGCTCCTGTACGAACTCTTCTTACGAAGATATCAGCCGCAGCGCTTCGCTCGCTCAGCAGGCTATTACCAAGAATTTGAAGACCCAGGCGGAATTCACGATCACCCCCGGGTCGGAACAGGTACGTTACACCATTGAAAAAGACGGCTTCCTGAAAACATTCGAAAAGATCGGCGGCGTAGTCCTGGCCAATGCCTGCGGACCCTGTATCGGTCAATGGGCCCGTCATATCGATGACCCCAACCGAAAGAATTCCATCATCACTTCTTTCAACAGGAACTTTGCCAAGCGTAATGACGGTCTCGCCAGCACCCATGCATTCGTCGCCTCTCCCGAGATCGTGACGGCCTTTGCCATCGCGGGTCACCTGAGCTTCAACCCCCTGAAAGATACCCTGAAGAACGAGAAAGGTGAAGACGTTATGCTGGATGAGCCCACCGGGGTGGAACTGCCCCCCAAAGGTTTTTCCGTGGAAGATGCCGGTTACCAGGCCCCTGCTAAAGATGGTAAAGGTCTACAGGTAGTCGTTAGTCCGACCTCTCAGCGGCTGCAATTGCTGGCTCCTTTCTCCGCATGGGAAGGCACCGATCTCAAAGGGCTCAAACTCCTGATCAAAGCCAAGGGAAAATGTACGACCGACCATATCTCGATGGCGGGTCCCTGGTTGAAATTCCGTGGACACCTGGATAATATCTCCAATAATATGCTCATCGGCGCCGTGAACTTCTTCAATGAGAAGACGGACGCCGTAAAGAATGAGCTCAGTGGTGAATACGGACCCGTACCTGCTACTGCCCGCGCTTATAAAGCGGCCGGCATCGGCTCGGTGGTCGTAGGCGACGAGAACTATGGAGAAGGGTCATCCCGCGAACATGCGGCCATGGAACCCCGATTTCTCGGTGTAAGGGCCATCATCGTACGCAGCTTTGCCCGTATCCACGAGACCAACCTGAAAAAACAAGGGATGCTCGCACTGACCTTTGCCAATAAAGAGGATTATGATAAAGTGCAGGAAGATGATGCTATCGACATTACGGGCCTGGGCAGTTTTACTCCCGGCAAGCCGCTGTCGATGGTGCTGAATCACAAGGACGGCAGCAAGGACCAGGTAACGCTGAACCACACCTATAATGAACCGCAGATCCAATGGTTCAGGGCCGGTGGCGCGTTGAATGTGATCAGGGCAGAGGTGGCGAAATAAATCCCTAAATAGTTTTAAAGGCGTCTCCCGAAGGCACATGCGTCATCTTCACCCCAGGCAATTTGGGTTGCAGCCAGGTGACCAGCCATTGCATGCCCGGCTCCTCGCTAACGGAATGTCCCAGCACTACGAGGGCTGTCTTTTCGCCCTGGTAGCGGGCGTCCCGGATATATTCGGCGGTCTCCCATTCATTCACTTCCCCGCAGATGAACACATCGGGCTTCCATCGATTGATCGAGCCGATCTGGGATTTGCCGCCTCCCGCTCCCGGCGAGATCGCTATCCGGCTGCAGGACTGGGAAAGATCTCCGATCATTTTCACTTTTTCGATGTCCATCTTTTTCTTAGCCAGGTCGATGATGGCACCTAAAGAAGTGGATGGCACCACGACGAATCCCGGCGTAGAGGCATCGTAATATTTCTCCCAACCCAGGGAAGTCAATACCCCCATGGAGATCCCATCGGGGCGATGAGAATGCCAGTAGTCGTGAAAACGCCATACGACGATCCCATGCGCTTCGAGCTTCTCTTTTTTGTAGCGATAGACCTTATCGTCTGCCAGCCACTCCGTCTCATCCAGGTGATTATAAAATGTCGGTTCATGCGCAATGATAAAATTGGCCCCCTCCCGGATGGCCTGATCGATGACGGCGTCGGTAGCAAACATGGTCGTGACGATGCCTTTGACGGGCTGATCAGGGTTGCCTGACTTGATGGTGTCCACCGTCTGCTTGAAGGGCGCCCCGGGGATCTCTGCGAGGATCAGGTCCATTACCTGCCGGATGGTCGGCGCCATTCCGGCGGATGATCCTTGGGCATGCGCAGCTTTTATCAATGAAGGGACGAGGGTGGTTGCCAATAAAGTAGAAAGGAATTTTCTTCTGTCAGACATGTTGCTATTTTTTAGTCCTGCTAAAAATAGCGAAAAAAACGACTATGGCTTAAATGCCCGTCGGACCCCAGGCATTTAAGTCATAAGATTGATCATAGGGATAATTCATTCTCCTATCCTTATCATACGCACGATCAACGGCTTCAGTTGCCTGTAGAAACCTTCCCTTTTTTCCGCATCTTTACATTACAGCCTGCCGGATTCTGGCACAGGTTTAGAGAATTACCATATATGATCAATCGCCTCTTTATAAAGATCCTACCCCCCCTATTGATCCTTACCGTATTGACACAGCAGGCGGCGAACGCGCAGCAAAATGATAAGGACGGGCCGGCCGTGATCGGCTACTATGCCGGAAGGAATTCTGCGATAGACAGCTTTGCCACCGAAAAATTAACCCATATCATCTTCAGTTTCTGCCATTTAAAAGGTAATCTGCTCTCCGTCAGCAATGCCAATGACAGCAATGTCATCCGTCACCTCGTGGCCCTGAAATCGAAGAATCCCCGGCTCAAAGTCATCCTTTCCCTGGGTGGGTGGGGGGGATGCCGAAGCTGCCCAATCGTGTTTGCCACCAGGAAAGGCCGCAAGGAATTTACCCGATCCGTAAAAGAACTGACCGATTATTTCCATACCGACGGCATCGACCTGGATTGGGAATACCCGGTCCTGTCTAACGTCCCCGGGTATCCGTTCGGGCCCGAGGACAAGGATCATTTCACCTACCTGATAAAAAGGCTCCGGAGAAAACTGGACAAGCATCAGGAGCTGAGTTTTGCCGCAGGCGGCTTCACCAAATACCTCGCCCGATCCATCGATTGGAAAAAGGTCACCCCCCGCGTCAACTATATCAACCTCATGACCTATGACCTCGTCAGCGGATATGACACGGTCTCGGGCCACCATACCCCCCTCTATTCTACCCCCGAACAGGTAGAATCCACTGACCATGCGGTCCGCTGGCTGGATTCCATTGGTGTTCCCCGTGCCAAGCTGGCGATCGGCGTGGCTTTCTACGCAAGGATCTTCGAGGGCGTCGACAGTATCAACCATGGCCTGTACAGGCCCTGCCGGTTTAAAAAAGGAGTTTCCTATCGCGACCAGGCCACCGTCCTGTCCAAAGCCAACGGCTATGAAGCCTATTGGGACCCGGTAGCACAGGCGCCCTATATGTACAATGCCAGCCAAAGGCTCTTTGTCAGCTATGACGACAGCAGCTCCATCCGCCTGAAAAGCCGTTATGCCATCGACCAGCACCTGGGAGGCATCATGTTCTGGCAGCTCGCGGAAGATAAATACTCCGATGGCCTGCTGGATATTATTGACCGTACTAAAAAAGAAAAAAATTAACTTCACAGCGCAAACAATCGTTGATGAAGTTCAATCCCGTTTTACTTTTCATTGCCTTCCTTTTTTGCCTTGGATCCTGTTCTCCTTCCAAAAAGCTGACCGCCCCCGCCACGCCGTCTGTACCCCTCCACCTGCCCGATACCCTCCCCACCCTCCCCCTTTCCGAGATCGACCTCCCCGTGAAGATCTACGCACGCCCGCTGCTGGCCATGGCAGACTCGATCGTACCCAAAGAATTCACCTCCCAGGGCTGGCCCAATTTTCTACAGCCTTCCTGTGATTTTCGTTATAAATACCGCTTCGTCCGCTCGGGCTTCACCCTCACCTGCGTCAACAATAAATTTGTATTGCAGGTGGCAGGAAATTACCAGGTATCGGGAAGCCGCTGCATCTGCGCAGCCAATAAGCCGGTATCTCCCTGGATCTCCGGCACCTGCGGATTTGGAAACGAACCGATGCGGAAAGTAGATATCGGCATCAGCTCTCAATTGAACCTTTTACCCAACTACCGGCTGCGTACCATCACCCGGCTCGATCAGCTCAAGTCCTCCGATAAATGTATCGTTTCCCTTTTTTCCATGGACATGACCCAGCAGATCCTGGATAGTATCCGGTCCTCGATCAGTTACTTCTGCACCGTTTTCGATGAGACGACGGCCGGAATGAACTTCATGCCCGCGATCAAACAACAAGCCGTCAAAGCCTGGGAGAAACAGCCCATCGGCCCCTATGGCTGGCTCGTCCTCAACCCGGAAGTGATCCGGGCCGGCGTCCTCAATTATTCCAAAGACACGATCAGCCTTTCCATAGGATTGTCCGCCCGACCGGAACTGACCTCGGATAGCAATAACAAGCCTTCTGTCCACGCCCTCCCGCCCCTGATCTCAGGGCCCATCAAAGACGGCATCCGCCTCTACCTGCCGGCGACCTATGACTATGCCTTTCTTAGCAAACTCATCAATGATACTTTACGCGATAAATCCTTTATTGTCAAAGGCAACACCGTCACCGTCCGGGAAATAGCCCTGAAAGGGATCGGCCATCACCAGATAGAGATCCGTATCGATTTTAGCGGCAGCCGGAAAGGGAGGATCTACCTGCGGGGTACTCCGGTGCTGGACGCGGATAAACAGGCCCTTAGCATCCCCGACATCTCTTATTCCCTGGAAAGCAAGGATCTGGTGCTAAAAATGGCCCGGGCCCTCCTGCGCAACAAGATCCGCAAATCGCTCAAGGGGAACTTCTATCTCGATATAGCCGCCCTGGTAAAGACCAATCTCCCCTCCTTCGATGCCCAGTTGAGCCGGGAACTGGCCCCTGGCGTCTATTCCACGGGCAAAACTAAAGATGTGAGGATCATAGGATTACTGGCGGGAGAGCGAACCCTCGAAGTGCAGGTCATGGTCAGCGCCAATGTCCTGATCACCAGCAAAGGATTGCTAAAATGATCCTTTCCGCTAAAAAAAGCAACCATTAACATTTCATTTGCGTACCTGACAAATATGTAGGGGTATTTTATGCGTTTATTAGGCATACCGTTTACATTTTCAACATTGCACCTCCAAATTTGATCGCAGGAAACACGCAAATAAGCGCTTTAATCGACGGCTGCCGGTCTGAGGATCGTGCCAGCCAAAAAGAGCTATATTATATGCTCAGGGATTATGCTATGAAGATATGTTACCGGTACCAAAACAACCTTGAACAGGTGGAGGAGATTATGAATGAAGGCTTTATCAAGCTTTTCAAGAATATTCACCAGTTCGAGGAATCCAGGCACCCGGATATACAGGCTTCCCTGAAAGGATGGTTCAAAAGGATCCTCGTCAACACCTGTATCGACCACTACCGGAAAAACGCATCCTACATCAATGGACAAATGCTCACGGAAGACGCGGAGAACATCGCCGACAAACAGGAGACCGGCATCGATGTCCTGGCTTACAAAGAGATCATAGAAGCCATCCGGCAGTTATCACCCGCTTACCGCACCGTTTTCAACCTGTTCGTCATAGAAGGGCTCACGCATGAAGAGATCTCCACACAATTGGGGATCTCCGTCGGCTCTTCCAAATCCAACTTATCAAAAGCCAGAGAGAACCTTCGAAAGATCCTAATAAAAAAAACTGATCAAAAAGCATATGTTGAACCTTTCCGATAATGAACTGGACCGGCTTAGCCGGGAAGCAGCCAGTGAATACGACCCGGGGGTCATAACAAACCCAGGGGCCTGGAAAAAACTGGAACATCGTCTCGACGGGGACCTGGGCAGGATACGCCCGAATCTCTTTCGCAGCATACGGCGTTTTCCTTTTTACTATGCACCCGCTCTTCTGTTCCTGGCGGGGATCTCATACTATCTTTTCCGTCCCTCCCATTCCCCTGCCACCGCCAAATCCGAATCTTCCAGCGGGCCGCCCGCCCCCGTGCTAAAGGCCATCCGCCCGGCACCCACCAATAGCAACCAAAATTCAATAACCCAAAACAATCCTGATAAGGCTACTTCTACACCCGATAAAGACCGCAGCACTGGCGACAAGGGATCAAATGCCGACGCAGCCACTTCTTTGCATCCCGATGCCCCTGCATCGGCCGACCCGTCCCGTACGCACGCACCCGATCCCCGCCATTCGGATGTCGCCACAAAGGATCGCCCGAGCGGCTCCGCCCATCCCAACGCTGCAAGCCCAAATTCCGCCCATCCGAATACTACCCGATCCGGGAATACGGCCTACCATCCTTCGGGATCAAATGCCTTGCACCCGAACGCGTCCAACCCGGTCGCGTCCAATGCTGCCGGGTCCAACCCTTTGCGTCCGGGAACGCATCCGTCCAACAGCGGTGGCGGTCTGGCTTCCGTCACCGGATCAAAAAACTCTAACGGATCAAAAGGCTCTAAACATCACGGCGTTTATACGGGGCCGGTAAATCAAGGGGCGTCCGCTGCTACCGGAACAGCAGTACCATCAGGACAGGGCTCCGGTTCTTCCGTAGCGTCTGCCACAATAACGGCGGCGCCAACCCCCGCCTACCCGGAACCGGGCTTTTCCCGGATCCAGCGCCCCGGCCGCCTGACCCCATTGCCCACGATCGATGACTCCGGCCTCCGGAACTTCAATCCGAAAACAGGCTATCCCGTTACCATCGATAACAAGAATGCATCGCTCCATATCAACAGGTCCCTGCAATTTGGGTTCTCCATATCACCCGATTTCGCTTCGGTAAATTCGCTTGCAGGAGATAAACCCGGCATCAGCCTTGGCCTCACCGTGGATTATCAATTGGCGAACAGGTGGTATATCAGTACGGGCCTGATCTATACGAAGAAGAATTATGCGGCCAGCGGGAAAGACTACCATGCGCCTTATGATTATTTACGGGCCAATAACATGCATAACGTGGACTTTGTCAAGGGCACATTCGGCATGCTGGAGATCCCCCTCAACCTGCGCTATGATTTCAGCATTGCCGGCAACACCAGCTTCTTCGCCACGGCGGGCTTTTCCTCCTACCTGCTGACTCATGAGAACTGCAATTATTATTTCGATATGTTCGGCCGGGGAGAACACCGGAAATTCGAGTACCAGATGCACCCGACCAACCTGTTCTCCACCATCAACTTATCCATGGGAGCGGAAACGGCTATCAGTAACAGCGTCTCCCTCCTGGTGGCCCCTTACCTGAAACTGCCTGCCGGCAATATCGGGTTTGGTCAGATCCAGTTGAATAGCATGGGGATTAATTTCGCCGTTAAATATGCGCCCGTCCTTAGCAGGAAAAGGCGCTAACCCCAATCCTCGAACCATACGGGCTTTGCATTATTCCAGACCCCGTTGTAGTTGATGAACAGTTCCTCGCCGGCCTGGACGAAACGAATCGTTTTGATCGTGATCATTTGCTGATCATAATCCATCTCATATTCGCAATTGGAATGATAAGAATGATTGTACAAGGGGATATACCCCAGGGCCATGCAACATTGTTTCCCGTTATGCCCCCATTCGAAGATATAATCGTGCATCAATGTCTGATCGAGCAGCACCCGCTCCTCTTTTCCCATGACGATCACAGGAGAGATCTCAATGATCGTATCCCGTTCAATATCCTCGCTGGTGAACACTCCGCGTCCCATGCCGGGGGTAGGCGCGACTAAAAGGTTTGGTAAGATCATCGCAGGCAATTTAAGTAATATCCGGCGTCCCTGTAGCACAAATGATCACAATCTCCTCTTCTTCTACCATCCATAATCTCACTTTTTCAATTCATCATTTTGACGTAGGTTTGACGCATGTCTTTAGAACCTGAAAATGAGTCTGCAACCGAACAATTTCTGGCGATCATCCAGTCGGAAGATGTATTGCAGATCCG
>Ga0307516_10009224_pt1 | contig 11042 bp, 12 predicted proteins | sample 19_EM_MG_FD_203310 | JGI IMG/M metagenome (GOLD analysis project Ga0307516, IMG submission 203310) | Populus trichocarpa ectomycorrhiza microbial communities from riparian zone in the Pacific Northwest, United States - 19_EM | ecosystem: Host-associated > Plants > Roots > Unclassified | place...
TTAAAATCTATTCCAAGGCACAAGTTCTCATCAAAATGTCATTACAAGAGACTTATAAGTCTATTTTAAGTCCATTTTAAGTAAAGGCGTGACAAAGCGTGATGTTTTAATGCAAAAAATAAATTTGTGACATCGGGGGCAGGGCCCGTGACATGATGGGGTTTGTATGTAGCAATCTGTCTTGTATAAGTGGGTGAGGGTACAATGTGCGATCAAGGCAACATGGCATAACGAGAAACAGAAGGAGAAAATGGGGAGGGCGTCTTCATCAGGTGGTCTTAGTGTATGGGGGTGGTTCTCTATTATTCTGTTACAACATCCCTGGGAGGGTCTGGTTGTCCCTGAGTGGGTGGGGTCAGGTTTCCGAAGATCTGTTGTAGTCTTTTAGTACTGTTCAGGAAGCAGAACAAGTGTGGGAGGGACTTGTTGTTAGCAAGCAAGTGTTCTAGGTGCATTTGTCTTCTCCCTATCCTTTGCTCCATTAGCCGCCAGGCTGCTCTGTATGCTGGGCAGATAAGGATAAAGTGATACACCGTTTCATGTTGTGAGTCGCATCTTCAAGTGGGCATGCTGGGGATACTATTTTCCGAATGCGGGCTAGGTGATGGTTGAGGGGTACGTGTCCCGTTCTGAGCTGCATGAGGACGCTGGCATGTCTTCTTGGCAGGTTGTTCACCAGAGCAGCAAATTTGCTGGATGGCATCGTGGGATCGAGTCGCCGAAGGCACTTTCTGCGGTCTGTAGAAGTAAAGTCAGCTTTTATTTCGGCTTTAAGTTTTGCATTGAAAGCCTGTATTAATGCAGCCTTGCTGTATGGTAACACTATCTTTGCTCTGTTGTGGGTGAGCAGTGTGGGGAGTTGGTCAACTGTGCTGGAGTCACCTTCCACAGCTTTCTTGGCTTCTTTGTCAACAGATTCATTGCCAGCGATGTTTGTGTGGCCTGGGACCCAACGAATGCTGAGGCAGTCTAGGTTGTGTTTCTTTATGGTTTTGTCTAGAAAGACAAGGAACATGTCAGTTAAGGAGTCACCTTGTTCACAAACAAGGTCACTCCCAGTGGAAATTGGACTGCTTTTTTTCAACGTCTGTGAATCTGCTGTAATTCTGTCTCCATTCGAATGTCTCTTTGTGTTCTCTGTTTTCTTGTGTACCCATGCCAACTACACTTTTGCCTCTTTCTTCATTATATTTCTCTGCTTGTCTGAAATACATCCCATTCTTCCATCCAGTTGATCATTTTCTTTCCATGGATGTTTGTTGGGATGCTTTGTAAACAAATGCTTGCCGAAGTTGCATATGTAGAAGGCAGATGGTGGATCTTCCACAACATATGCGTTGAATAGTGCCAGTTACCCTGACGGGGCTCTGGGATGCTGTGCTCAAGGTTTGTGCTTGGGAGAGGTAATCAGTGAACACATATGCAGGAGTGATGGGGAACTGTTGTCTGGTGACTGTGACTCTCATTGCTCCCACTGACCACACTGAATGTTTGGCTAAGTGGCATTATAGGAAGAAGGTGTTTAAACATGTGTATAGTACTTTGGTTTTGTGAACAAGGTGTTGGCCGTCATTGACGGCTCTCTAGTGACTAGAAGAGGGGGGAAAAGCTGTAGTAGCCTGGATAGCTGCTTGGTTGTCAACGCCCATGTATACTGAACAGACGTTGCGCTCTCGATTGAGGAGCTCAACTCCGAGTAGCATTCCTACTTGTTCTCCGTTGAATACCGTGTAATGCTTGTCACTGCCTAAATGGTACCGGAGGACTCTCTCTGGCTTTCCCCTCCTTCTCAGTACTGCAGCAGCGCCAATCCCTCCCTGGTATCCTGATCCATCTGTAAAGATTTGGATTTCTTCTGCTGCTCTTCCTGCGTCCCGTACTGCATCCTCCTTACTGTCAGCAATGCATGTGGAGATGCAGGGTTCCCACTTGGGGGAGTGTCATAGGGGTAGGATTTCTTCTGTTATCTTTGGGTGGGTACCAAATGCTTTCACTAAGAAGTGGAGGGGAGATTTGTGGCGTTTGTGTTGGCGTGCGGCAAGGTGGATTTCCCAATGGATGGGGTTACTGGGTGGTAGAGTTGTCATGCGGTAAATAAGCTCAGTGGCAGACCTTTTGTAGCGTGAATGGCATGGGGGTGAGATCTGCATGTGTGACTGCTGCATCTGTAGCTGTAGTGCACATGGCTCCGGAGGCTGTGATTGCGTGTGTTCTTAGGACCCTTTCGAGAACCCTTCCCTGTCCCTTTCTGCCTGCTCTTTTTCCCAGCTTGGCGACCATCCTTGCTCCCCAAATGTTGACACCATACAGCATCTTGGGTATAATGATGCTGTTGAACAGGAGGTGGTTGAACTTATTTTTGACACCTAGGAAGGGTTTAGCAAGGTGACGACAGGCGAGGGCATACTTTGTGCCTTTGGCTACAGCACTAGCTAGCTGTTCCTTGAAGAGTAGCTCCTCGTCAATTATTATACCTAGAAACTTGTGTGACTTAACAGGTTTAGTGATGTGGCCATCAATTGTTATAGGGACATGCTTCACTGGAGAAGATCTTCAGGAGTTGGCACTTGGTTTCACTTTTCTTTGGGAGCATTGAACCAGAGCATTTTTGTCCATCTCAAAATTGACATGATGAGAGCAGCTCCACTCTATACCACCACCTCTATGTTCCATCATCCTCTTTATCTTGTGGTTGGAGGCTGGAAAGGATGGGCCGCGAGCTACAAAACACATGTCGTCAATGAACCCGAAGGCTTTTTCTCCGTTCTTCCCATTTGGGATGTCTAGCATATCTGCATTATAGAAAAGAAAGCCCACCATGGAGAGCAGGCATCCCTGGTCGACCCTGCTGTCGATGTTGAAGAGTGGGGATACATAGTCATTGAAGCACAGCACGGTTTGCCTCCCAGTGAGGCGGAGGCGATACCAATCTGTGTACTGTTTTGAGATGCCACGTTTACGCATATTGTGGAACAGTCACTCAGGGACCATGCTTGGGAAAGCAGCTTTGACATCTAAAAATAGAAGGGAGACATAGTGGTCTGTTGGGTGTGCCCAAGTGTCATGTACAAACTTGGTGAGCAAGTGGAGCGAGTCAGTGGTGGAGCATCCTGGCAGTCCTCCGAAATGTGTAGAGGGGAGTAAGTTGTGCTTGTTCGAGATCCAGACATCTTAGGATTTTGGACATAGTGTCCAGGAGAGCTATGGGGCGGTAGGCTTTGGGGGCACTGTAGTCAGGTCAGCCAGGTTTCCGGATAACTACAGTTTTAGACGTCAGCCACTCAGTAGGAAAAACATCAAGTTCGAAAGTGGCTCAGAACAGATGGCCCATCCACGGTACTAGCTGGTTGGTGCACTTCATAAACACTACATTGCTAACCCTGTTTGGTCCTGGGGCTTTGAAGGGGGCGAGGTTCCTAATTGCTCTGTAGATCTGGTTGTCTGTGATAGGCACAAACTCGCACACCAGTTCCGGGTAGTCTGCAGGTAGGTCAGTGCGCGGATCTGCCAGGGGAGGAGGGAAGAAAGTCTCATAGAGCAGCTTGCTCTTTTCTTCATTGTTGTCTAGCTCCTTTGGGTGACTGTCGGCTTGTGTCTTTAGGGTGGGGATTCTGGTGTTGCCGCTGTCCGTGGGAGCACCTCCCACGTACTTGTGTGCTGTCCAGACATTATTGACATTGACATCCTCCAGCCATTCCTCCCAGTGCTTCTTTTTTGCTTCCGAGATCTTCGTGGCATACTCATTTGCTGCTTTACTGGCTTCATCAGCAAACCAACCCTTTGAGTTAGCCGAGGCTCCAGCATTTCGGATGACTTAGCCGAACGACCGGTCTAGTCCAGTCTGCCACAGATTCACATGACCGTACAAATTCGTCCAGTGTCCCCAATACTTACAAACAGATCGTTTTGAATTGGCTCCCAGCATTTCATACAATTTAGCTGAATGACCAGTCTTGTACAGCCTGGCCAGCACTGCACACAACTTACAATCTTCTATCCCCAATCAACTACCAGTAGTGTACTGGGTCCTAGTGACAACTATTGATTTCAAAAATACATGGCTAATCTAAAACAACATTGAGAGGCGGATCTGTAGTATGAGTAAGACTCATCTGCAAGATGCAAAACTCGCAAAAGAAAGAAAGAAAGAAAGAAACTAACCAACATGACTACAATGGTTCTGTGGCCAAGGTTCTCGCATCACATACTCATCCGCAGTTGAATAACCGTGCTGTCTGATCGTCAGACGGACATGGCCAACTAGCTCGTCAGCTGCATGCAAATTTTTCTCTGCCCTCTCAAGAACAAGGCGATTAAGTTGTAGGGTGATGGTGTTGCGATGTACTATCTCATAGGCAAGATCCTTTTGCATGAGGGAGATCTGACGTCCGCTTCGAGCAGCCTCAAGGAGGAGACAAGCCTCCATACTGTTGCACGGGGGAGGAACAGCAGGAGGCACATACGATCCCTCAAACTGAGAAAATCTTGCATGAGTATGTGCACTAGCAAGTTACAGAAGTGCATGTGACTGACCTTTACATCTGAACATTCAGATTGTGCATCAAGTTCAACCAGGGACTCTCTTGTAGAGGGATGTTGAGATTTTCCAGAAGATATCAGGTCTGTGTAACGTTGGAGGTAGGACGTTGAAATTGTATGACCGCGCCAAAGTTCCACCACTGGGGAAAAGTGGAAGATCTCGTCAGACCCACCAAGTTTCTGACAGAGATGTGTGCTACGAGCGTTGAGATGTCCAGGTGTTGCTGGTAAGCTGCATGTATCCATGGTAGATGAGTGAGTATACTTAGGCCCTTCTTCAAATTAGTCATCAACTTACTTACATAATAATAACAAAGTCGCACCTTTGGAAGTTCTCTCGCCAACTGTTCAACTGAGGACAAGATGCCTTGAAAGAAAATGATGCGCAACCTATTGAAGACCATCAGGTGCCCTCAGTGCGGCAAAAAATTTTGCATGGAGACCAACCTTCTTCAGCACATGAACCAACCCACCGGCGTATGCTACTATGATCACACACCCTTGACTCAGATAAGCTTTTCCACTGCTGGCAATTCTGTTGAACACGTTGATAGGGAAGTTGAAACTCCTGGAGCCACCCCCTGGCAAGAGGGCATTGAAGACATTGAGATGGGTGATCCTCTCGATGATGATGTTTCCCTTCCGCCCAATGATGACGGTCCCCCTCCATCCAATGATGACATCCCACCACCTCCCAATGATCCCCGCAGAGGCCAACTGTTTGTCGAGAGATACGAAGGATGCGCGGAGGCATTTCCTGGAGGAGAAACGTTCATGGATCGATTCAGAAACAATCGATATGGGGAGCAGCAACGAGAGAACATTTACTTTCCTTGGGCATCAAGGCAGGAGTGGGGCTTGATGTGATTAAGTGTGAGAAATGGGTCCGTGGGAGCGGGCGGAAGCTCAGCTAGACTCAGAACAGACGGGAGTAGGTGCGAGCGGGAAGACTTGTTTCCCCAACACTTTATTCGAGCTATATACTGTATAGAATCTATGGGGATGGGGTTATTGCAATCAGTGTGATCGCACCGGCTTGCACCGGCTTGTGGCTGTGTCAGCCTCAACACTCCCCTTCAAGTTGGTGCCGGGAATCCCAGCCCCATTCTATGTAGTTGGAATTTTGGTTTAGGTAGCGCTTTAGTAAATATATCTGCAGTCATGGCAGATGTAGGGCAGTATTCAATCTCAATCTCAGCCTCTTTGACCTTTTGCCTTATATAATGATTCCAAGTGTCAAAGTGTTTGGTGCACTTGTGATACTGCGGGTTTTTGGCAATAGCTAATGCACCGTTATTATCTCCGTAGAGTTTAGTTGGTGTGCATTGCTTGTAGCCTAACCCATCTAATAGGTTCCGCAGCCACGTGACTTCTTGCGCTGCATCTGCTAGCGCGATGTACTCGGATTCTGTTGAAGATAAGGATACACTTGTTTGCTTCCTCGATCCCCATGTGATCACGCCTCCGCCCATGGTGAAGACGTACCCAGAGATGGATGTAGCGTTGTCATTATTGGCATAGCTCGCATCAGAGTAGCCAAGGAACTGGTTCTCGCCAGGTTTTACCTCTTCAGCTTGGTAAGTTATCCCATAGCTTTGGGTTCCTGACAGATATTGCAGCACTCGTTTGGCAGCTGCCCAGTATGACATTGCGGGGTTCGCCATGTACGACCCTAGTCTGAAAACGGCATAGGCGATGTCTGGTCTCGTTGCTACGGCCAGGTACATCAGTGATCCAATTAATGACGCGTAGTTGTTACTCTTATCCTGTACCTCCCCTTCAGAGGGTTGAAGTTGGACATTTGGGTCCATAGGCACGGCTACTGGGTGAGCATCAGTGAGTCCTTCTTTCTGTAGGATGGCTTCAATATAATGTTTTTGTGAGATTGTAATTGTTTGCTTTGCGTGATCCCTTTCGATCTCGATCCCAACAATCTTGGCAGGTTCTCCAAGGTCAGTAATTTCAAAGATTGATTTAAGCTTGAGTTTCATTGTACTCATCAATTTGTTATTGCTCGCGAAAAGTAGCAGGTCATCGACCCATACGGCAATGACTTCTATTCCGTCTGTCGTTCTTCTGGCATACACACAGGGGTCTACTATGGTAGGTTTCCACCCCAGGGACTCTAATTGTTTGTTTAGCTCATTGTTCCACTCGCGCCCAGCCTGTTTTAGGCCATACAGGGACTTTATCAAGTGACATACACGGCCAGTCCCGTCGTTGTAACCCTCAGGCTGTTTCATATATATTTGTTCCTTGATCGTACCATTTAGGTAAGCGCCTTTGACATCCATTTGCTGAATTTCCCAGTCCTTGGCGACAGCCAAAGCCAATAGTGTTCGGATCGTTTCAAGGCAGACGACTGGGGAGAAAGTATCAGTATAGTCCATCCCTGGCTGTTGTGAGTAGCCTCGGGCAACTAACCTCGCCTTATATTTCTGCAGGTTCCCATCCTTGTCATACTTCTTGGTGAGTACCCATTTATTTGTTATCGGAGTGCATCCCTCAGGGGGATTGACTAACTCTCAAGTACCCATCTTATTTAGTTGATCAAGTTCGGCCTGCATGGCTTTTTCCCAGTCAGGCCAATCCAAAGATCGATGCACTTCACTCAAGGTTTTTGGATTGTCAGGTGAGACATTATGTTCACTGGATGCAGCATAGACTCTCTCAGCGGAAGTCATACTCACCTCTCTCTCACTCATTTCAGGCTTGTCTGCCTATGGATCGTCCAGTAGGCGATAATCTTGGGTGTGTCGTGTTCTCTGACTCTTTCTGATGTCGTTTTCTTTTGTTTCGTCAGTGGTTTGCTTCCTTTTATAGCTCTCAGCATTGCTCTCACATGGGTGAGTGCTCATGTCACTAACTGTCCCGTTGGGTATTGCCGTTGCCTCCCCTCCACTCTGTGCAGAGGTACTTTGTGCTGGAGTGGCAGTGTTGTTTGGTTGTGTTTGGGGAGTAGAAGGGAACCAAAAGTTGTGAGACACATGCACCTGCCGTGTAGATGCATCATAGTATTTGATGGCTTTTGGGCCATCAACAAAGCCCATGAAGGTATGTTCTTTACTTCTAGGTTGGAATTTGGATAGCTGACCTTCTGTTAGGATCCAGACAGGACTTCCAAATTCTTGCAAGTGAGAGACATCCGGTTTGCGGCCACACCAGACTTCAAGCGGTGTCTTCGATTCAAGTGCCCTGGTATGTGTTCAATTGCGCAGGTAAGCAGCATGCGCGATGGCTTCGGGCCAAAGAAAGGTAGGTGATTTTGTGGAAAAAATCATTGCTCGAGCTAATTCAGCCAAGGTGTGATTCATGCGCTCAGCAACACCATTCTGTGCTGGTGAGTAAGGCGCAGTGTATTCAAGTTTGATCCCTTTTGATGCACACCACCGTTGCAGGTCCCCAGTGATATATTCGCCGCCATTGTCAGCACGGAAACGTTTGGGAAAGAACTCATATTGTCGCTCAAGGTAGGCAACATAGTTTTTAAATTTGTCAATGGCCTGATCCTTCGTCTTCAGCAATTCAATCGCAATGCATCGGCTGCAATTGTTGACGAAGGATATAAAGTATTTCAGGCCACGTATGCTGGTCGTGCGGCAATCCCAAAGGTCCGTATGCATGAGATCGCCGGGTTTCTCTGCATGGTGCTTGCTCTGTCGTGGGAATGGATTGTGTGCCTGCTTTGCCTGTATGCATGCAGTGCACTCAATTTTCGGTGAGTTGTTCTCGTCCACCATCATTCCTGTGACTAAATTTTTATTGAGTGTGCATTGTAGTCCACTTACACCCACATGCCCAAAGCGACGATGCCAACTTTGCCAGGTGTTTGCCGTCTCCGTCGAGATGGCCATGTGCTCAGTATGTTTCTTTGCTGTGACATGTAAGAGGTACATCCTTTCGACCTTCTGTCCAACAGCAATCAACAATTTATTTTTATCATATAGATGAATGCATCCATTGCGTATATCTGCGCGTCCTCCGCTCTCGTCTAGGTGCGAAATGGAGAGGAGATTGTTCAGTGCCTGGGGCACATATAGTACATCATGTATCACAATTGTGATTGTCTGTCCGTTAGTCCGACTTGTTAATTTAACTGTCCCTCTGCCTTTAACAGGAACATCCGTGTTCCCCACTCCTCTAATAGATCTCTTGAGTGGTGTGAACTCGGTGAACGTCTCACGCTGGTTCGATAAGTGTGAAGACGTTGCTGAATCCACCAACCATGAGTCAACATTGATATCAGCATAGTCGGATAACGTTTTATCATGTATGACGTACGTGCTGTCTTCCATGTCCTCATCCTCGTCCTCTTGGACGTCACACGCCTGCTGGACATGTTCTACCTTGCGGCGTTTTCCATTCTGGGTGGTCACGGCGTCCGTCGTGCTCTTTCCCTCCACTTTAGCACTCCTACACTCAGAGGCTTCGTGGTTAAAACGGCCACAGTTGGTACACTTGGGTTTCCCTTTGAAGAAACAATCCTTGGCTAAGTGATTGTCCCGCCCACAAATGTGGCAGGCCTTCTTTGCCTTCTCTTTATCTACAGCCTTTCGTTTCTTTGTGGCTCACTTCGAGGATTGGGCTGTCAATGCAGTCTCCGTGACGGTATCGTCCCCATCAGCAGCTTTCCTCCTATTATATTCATCATGAATAATCGCAATGAATTGCTGAGACATCAAGACTTTGTCTCCAGTCTGGGACCCGACATAAGACGTCGTGAATGGATCCCACGACGCTGGTAAGGACGACACCAATATATTAGTGAAGTCCCCATCTGGTACTCGTGATCCCATCTGATGGAGTTGGGCCTGTATAGATCACATCTTGGTCAGGTGGGCGACAATGTCATCTCCATCCTTGGCCCATGCTTGGTACAAGGTGCACCTCAATGTGGTGATGCTCTGCTGACCTCGGTGTTCATGAACTGATTTAAGGTTCTCCCACATCTGCTTTACGGTCGCCGCTTGTGATATATGCACAAATTGCGGCGCCGAGAGATTGTTGGAGATAAGTACGCACGCGACATTCTCAACTGTGTCCCAAATGGGTCGCTGTTCATCGTCTAAATCCGGCGCGACTTCTGGACCTTCGCAGTGTTTCCACACCTGGTTCAGTTTGAGCATCAGTGAGATCTGACCTTTCCATGCTACCCAGTTTTCGTCGTTCAATGGTTCGGGCATTTTAAAGGAAGATATTGTGCCGAGGAAACATTTGTCCATATAGGGACCTATTGGCACTCCTGCGCCGTTTAATGGTGCCTCTCCGATATCAAATCCGGGAGGTCCTCCTTCACCTCCATTGTTCATATCCCCGTAAGTGGCCAAGGCATCCATAGATGTAGGATAGTGGGGGTGCATTTGATAATGTAGTTAGCGCTGTCTCTGTGGACTGTTCTGCTTGTCTAGCTAATAAGAGCCAGCAGGGCTCATAACCTGATGTGATTAAGTGTGAGAAATGGGTCCGCAGGAGCGGGCGGAAGCTCAGCTAGACTCAGAACAGATGGGAGTAGGTGCGAGCGGGAAGACTTGTTTCCCCAACACTTTATTTGAGCTATATACTGTATAGAATCTATGGGGATGGGGTTATCACGATCAGTGTGATCACGCCGGCTTGTGGCTGTGTCAGCCTCAACAGGGCTTTGCCTCCTGGCTCTTACGTTCCCACCTGAGCATGGCAGCGATTGACGACCTACTCTCACTCGAAATTGTAAGTAGTAATACTTCTACGTACTCAATGTCTTACAGCCCTGTAGATCAAGAATGTACCGCTATCCTTTCGCTCTGCAAGAGAGCTCAGAGCCTGTGCAGAAATTCTTCCACCTGGTCCGCGATGGCTGTGCGAAACATTAATGCCTGAATATCCCACAAAGGAACCTCCCCGCCTCTTCTACCGCAATCCTATAGAGTGTCTGCAAGCGCTCCTGAGCCACCCCCTCCTTGAACCCTACATATCTTTTGTCCCGAGAAGGGTTTGGACGTGTGTGTCAAGATCAGTTCTCCTCAACAATTTTACTAGGAGGTCCAGGGTTGCAGGGGACTAATGAGGAGGTAAGTCCAGACACTAGTAGGTGCTAGTTAGTGCGGAGAGTCAAGTCCGGGTCATACAAACGAAGTCTGGGCACTAGAGGAGCACTGGGAGTAAGTCCGGGTTTTTGCGGAGTAAGTCCAGACCACTGTGAGTCAAAGTGTGGATTTGGGTCGGAGTAATAACCCAAACACAACACCAACAAAGGACTACGAAAAAGTGCGAGTGGTGGTTTACCTCCGCGGTGTCCAGAGAGGATATGCTGAGGAGGGGGAGAGGGGATCTACACCAACAGGGTGATGCAGACAGAGATGCAGGATACTCCTGGGGTACAGGAGCAGTAGATGACGAAGGGGATAGATGTCTGGACTCTTCCTATAGCCTAGGAAGTGTCAAAGTGGGGATTGGGGTGACTGGGACTGAAGTAGCGATACTACACCTAGAGATTGGTGCAGCAAAGGGGCAAGGGGGCTCCT